>Ga0335397_10001464_pt1 | contig 32174 bp, 32 predicted proteins | sample MAT04_FD_205740 | JGI IMG/M metagenome (GOLD analysis project Ga0335397, IMG submission 205740) | Freshwater microbial communities from Lake Fryxell liftoff mats and glacier meltwater in Antarctica - MAT-04 (spades assembly) (version 2) ... | reverse complement strand
TCGATGTATGATTTGCCCTCATCCCCGACCCTTCTCCCTAGGGAGAAGGGAGCTAGAACTCCTGTCCCCTCTCCTTTTGGGAGAGGGCTAGGGTGAGGGCAGATTTAGGAATTCATACTTTCATTCAGCAACGCCAATAAACTCTCTGATCTATTGGCGATCGCACCCCCACCAAAACTTCTCACTTGATTTATTGATTTATTGATTTACAACAAGAGTCTGAGGACTAATTATCTGCTCAGTAGAAAACACAAGACTCTTCATAGTGAACCAGAATAGTTACCTACAAATTCACGGACTTTACTAAACCTTTACACCCTTAGCGAATCATCTCAAAATTAGCCTTTGGGTTAAATCTTCATATGTGGCAGAGCAATCAATAAATCTCGACCTGTTCCAACCGCCGAAATTCACGATCGACCTCGTACCAGAGTGACTTGTTATGAGGATCAGTTCGCAAAGCTTTTTTAAGGTAAACTCTTGCCTTATCACCTTCCTTTTGCCCTATTAGATACCGTCCAAAGCGCTGATAGGTAATCGCTTGCCATTGCCGTACCTCGCTATCGTGGGGCATTCGTTGGGCTAAACCCTCGACTAAGGCGATCGCCCTGGGAAATCTTTGTTCGCGCAAAAACTGCTGCAACTGCTCGTAGGAATTTTCCTTGAGCTGGCGATCGGTAAATGAAAGGTCAGGATTGAACTCAATGGGGGGAGATTTGCGAGGAGGCTGTACCTTCGGCGGGGGAGATGCCGGCGGCGGCGGTGAATTAGAAACCGTCTGTGAAACCGTGACTTTAATATCTGGAGTAACAGATGGCTTAGGTTTCGCTCTTTGCGAAGACAAAACAGGCGAGGGCGGCACCACGCTAATCAAATGTTTATAAGCATCGGTGATCTGAATAAACTTGTCCTTAGACCGATCCAGGTCGTGGGGATTGGCATCAGGATGGTATTGCCGCGCTAACCGACGATAAGAAGCCTTAATTGCCTCGTAAGAAGCGCCAGTCCTTAACCCTAAAAGTCGGTAACAGTCAGCAAGATCCATTGGTGTAAAAAAATGGCAGAATTTTGATACATTCTGCCACTTACAACGCTGGATTGTACAGACCTCAAGAGAGAATTTATATCCTATCTAAGAACAGCTACCGACTAGATGCTTAAGCAGTATGCTCAGTAATCACCCGGTCAATTAAGCCGTAGTTCATGGCTTCTTCAGCAGACAGGAAATAATCCCGGTCAGTATCTTTCTGAATTTGCTCAACAGATTTGCCCGTATGCTGCGCCATTAACATGTTTAACTCGCTGCGCACTCGTAAAATCTGTCGCGCCTCAATTTCAATATCTGAGGCTTGCTGTCGTCCGGTGCCACCTAAAGGCTGGTGGATCATGATTCGAGCGTGGGGTAGCGCTACACGCTTGCCTTTAGCTCCAGCGGTGAGCAAGAATGCGCCCATTGAAGCCGCTAAACCGACACAAATGGTCACGACCTCAGACTTGATGTGCTGCATAGTGTCGTAAATTGCCATGCCTGCTGTCACCGAGCCACCGGGAGAATTGATGTATAGGCGAATTGGCTTCGTGGGGTCTTCAGAATCGAGGTAGAGCATAGAGGCAACGATCGCATTGGCAATGTTGTCGTCTACTTCTCGGCTCAGGAAGATAATCCGCTCTAGGCTGAGCCGCTGGTAGATATCGATCCACTGCTCGTAAGAACTGCCAGGGAGGCGGTAAGGAACTTGGGGGACTCCAATAGGCATAAGTTAATTCTCCTGGTTTTGAAAGCAATAAAGGGTGAAAGCGGTGAAGGGATAGAGGCAGTTCATCGAGTTAAGTCAGGGCAGAAGCCACAGGTCTCAAGTGCTTCGTGCTTTCTAACACGCGATCGATCAAGCCGTATTCTTTAGCTTCATCAGGGGTGAGGTAGAAGGTGCGATCGAGATCTTTGGCAACTTTTTCGACAGTTTGCCCCGTGTTTCTCGATAACAGATCCAAGAGGGTGTGTTTGTCTTCTAAAACTCGCTTAGCGTAGATTTGAATATCAGTTGCCTGTCCTCGGGTGCGGGTGTAGAAGGGATTCAGCACAATCTCAGCATGGGGAAGACTGGCGCGGAACCCTTTAACCCCAGAGGAAAGCAACATGGCAGCACTGCCCACTGCTTGCCCCATACAAATAGTATGAATGGGAGATTTAATTAGCTGCATGGTGTCGTAAATCGCCATGCCTGCCGACAAAGTACTCGCCATCCCGGCGATCGTCTGGTCTCCGGGGGAGTTGATGTAGAGGCGAATCGGCTTGATCTGGTCTTCAGACTCCAGATACAGCATCAATGCGACAACAGAATTGGCAACGTTATCGTCGATCGCGTCATTCAAAAAAATGATGCGTTCAAACGCCAAACGAGTGTACAAATCAACCCACTGGGTTTGGGTAGTACCTGGAATTCGGTATGGGACTCTCATAGTGATCAGTTGCTCAAAAAACCAGTGTGTAGAAAGCCGAATATTAGCCTTGCGCGAGTGCCGCCAAGGGTTTGGGTAAGTCTTTGGCGCTTTCTAAAACGCGATCGATTAACCCATACTCTTTAGCTTCGTGGGGGGTGAGGTAGAAGGTGCGATCGGTGTCTTTCGCAATTTTCTCTACCGTTTGTCCCGTGTTCTTAGAAAAAATATCGAGGATGGCACGACGGTTTTCTAAAACTTCCTTCGCCCGAATTTGGATGTCGGTTGCCTGTCCTTGAGCGCCGCCACGGGGCTGGTTAAGAACAATGGTGGCATGGGGCAAGCAGGCACGGAAACCTTTGGTGCCCGCAGATAAAATCATTGCCGCAGCGCCGATCGCCTGACCCAGACAAATAGTGTGAACGGGCGGCTTGATGTAGCTGAGGGTGTCGCAAACTGCAAAGGCTTCGGTTTCAAAGCCGATGGTTTCGCCTGTGTGCCAGGAGGTGCCTGTAGAGTTGATGTAGAAGAAGATGGGCTTAGCGGGGTCGTCAAATTGCAGATAGAGCAACTGCGCCATGATCAATTGGGTGATGTCTCCGCCTCTTTCCCGCTTGACGTCATCAATGGAGTGAAGAGGGCCGCCCAAATAGACGATCCGCTCCTTCAGCAGCAAGGAGGGTAGATCGGGGGGGGGAGTGCGATAGGAGGACTCGCCATAGTACTGACCTTGCACAGCCTGGATGGGTGAACTCATAGCGGGTTGCCTAAAAGAATGGAATAATTCCTACTATAGTAACGTGATCCTGAAAGCGAGGCGCTGCTTTCGGATGGACTAGAATGGGGGACTTCCGAACCTCCTTTGACTTTTTGAGAATCTTTTTTGCCTTGCCTTTTTTGTGTTGATCACTCAAACATTCAACTATTGGAGCTTTTGCAATGAGAGTGGGTTTACAGGCTGCTTTAAGTGATGCCAACCTAGACGCGGCGCAACCTAGCAGCCAGCGGCAATTGGCGATTTCGTTATCGGCGATCGCCCCCCCTGGTGGCAGAACCGCACCGCTCAACCTTTGCCTGATTCTGGATCACAGCGGTTCTATGAATGGTCGTCCGCTAGAAACCGTGAAGCAGGCGGCAAACCGCATTGTTGACAACCTGTCGGCGGGCGATCGCCTCTCAATTGTTGCCTTCGACCACAAAGCCAAGCTCATCGTCCCCAATCAGGTGATTGAGAATCCTGCTGCCATCAAGGTTGAAATCAACAAGCTCAAGCCTAGTGGTGGAACGGCGATCGATGAGGGGATGCTGATGGGCATTGAGGCATTGGCAGAGGGCAAGAAAGACACGATTTCCCAGGCTTTTCTGCTCACCGATGGCGAAAACGAGCATGGCGATAACAATCGCTGCATTAAGCTGGCGAAACTAGCGGCTAGCTACAATCTCACCCTCAGCACACTGGGCTTTGGAGATCATTGGAATCAAGACATTTTAGAACAGATTGCAGACGAAGCTGGAGGCTCTCTCTCTTACATTGCCAAACCGGAAGAGGCAGTCAGTGAATTCGATCGCCTTTTCAGCCGCATTCAGTCTGTCGGGCTAACCAACGCCTACCTTCACCTGTTTCTAGCTCCCCAGGTTCGCCTAGCCGAGATGAAACCGATCGCCCAAGTCGTTCCAGATACGGTTGAACTCCCCTTTATCCAAGAAGCCGATAGCTGTATTGTCCGATTAGGCGACCTGATGATGGATGCTCCCAGAGTGGTGTTAGCGAATCTGTATACGGGGCAGCTAAGTGAAGGACGGCAAGCGATCGCCAGCCTGCAAGTACGCTACGACGATCCGGCTTCGGGGCAGCAAGATTTGGCTTCTGAACGAATTCCGGTTGAGGTTGATATTTTATCGGTGTATCAGCCTGACCCGAACGTGCAGGTACAGCAGCATGTGTTGGCATTAGCAAAGTATCGGCAAACCCAGATTGCAGAAGTGAAGTTACAGGCGGGCGATCGGGCTGGAGCCGCGACGATGTTGCAGTCTGCGGCAAAAACGGCTTTGCAGATGGGCGATCAAGGGGCGGCAACGGTATTGCAGGATAATGCGACTCGGTTGCAGGCTGGAGAGCAGCTTTCAGAGAGCGATCGCAAAAAGACCCGCATGGTGTCGAAGACGATTTTGCAGTAATTTAGGGGTAACTTTATCCCCAATCGTCGGTTGTTAATCGTCTCTCAACTTGAACGATCGCCAACTTCGCTAGTGTTCTCACGACTTCTGTTTGATCATTCATCGCTGTCTGCAAATTCTCGATCACGGCGCGATCGCCCGTTTTCCCCAGCGTACTCACCGCTGCCTTTCGCACTTCCACATCGCTATCCTTCATTGCCAGGATTAAATGCGGAATGGCGGGAGCGTAGTCTATCTGCCCTAAAGCCGCCGCTGCCTCAGTGCGAATCACGGCTTCGGGGTCGGTGAGGGCAGAGACTAGAACGTTGCAAGAGCGTTCGTCGGCTTGCTCTTGGGCAACGTGGGCGATCGCTCCAATAACGGCACAACGTACGTCCACAGAATCAGAATTAAGCGCCTTGTATAACAAATCTGTTGCCTCAGATCCAATAAAAGCGAGTGCCCAGGCTGCATGACCCTTAATGCTTTCGGGATGCTCTGGCGCAGCTAAAATTTGCAGCAGTGCTGGGACAGCGGCTTCACCTGTACGCGCCAACGCTCCAGCGGCTGAACCCTGCACGACGGTATCTTTATCGTTCAGAAATGCATTGAGCAAGGTGGGAACAGCGGTCGGATCAGCAATCAGGGTCAGGGTTTTGGCAGCAGCGCGGCGCACTACTGGATTTGGATCAGTGGCTAACGCTTCTGTTAAAAACGGCGTGGCAGGTTCACCAATTTCGCTCAGGGTTTCAGCAACTCGCAGCCGAAACAAGCCTCGAATATCGCCCAATCCATCAAACACCATGCGTCTGAGGGTGGTGTGATCATTGGGGTCAAAGGTTTCTAGAGTAATTTGCTCATTGACTTGATGAACTAAAACATCTAGCTCTGCTTGAGACTGAAGCGTGGCATCGTCTTCAGGTTGTTTGTGGAGCGCGTTACTCATTGTTTCTAATTTTAGTGATTAACGGTGAGTGTCGCTTGCTGATCGCGGAGGGCTTGCAGCGTAGCATCAATTTTGGCTAATTCAGGTTCTAAGTTTGCCAGTGCCGCCGCCCGCATGATCTTGGCGCGTTGTGCCATTGCTAGCGTGTCGTTGACCAGGCGATCGCGGTATTGCTCTAAATCGGCGATCGCTTCTGTCAATTCTTCAGGGGTTGCGGGCGGAGTAAATTCAGTCATTTTTCGTATTTTGTAATGAATTGATCAATAAACTTTTCTATGGATTGATCATCTCAGATTGAGTGCCGAGAGACAATTTTTTCTCAACTTCTGCTAAACCTTGCGCCCCATCGACACCGCCAAATCCCGATACCGACGTGGATCGCCCTCGGATAACACCAGTCGCTCATGTCCCTTGCGTTCATACAACTTGGCTAAAACCGACTGCCAATCGTGGGAGTGCAAACTAGAGGGCTGGTCGTCTTCAGGTTGAGGAGCTTCAACGGCAATTTTAAGCTGCCGCTGGGCTTCACAGGCACGGGCGCGCACTGCCCAACTGTTGTCTTGGGTCGTCATTTGCTCGAACTGAGCGTGGATTTGCGATCGCCATTCTGGGTAAGAAGTAATAGCTCCCGCCAACGCCTGTAAGCCCACGACTGCCGAATATCGGACAATCCACTCATCATCTTGCTGCGCCACAAATAGCAGCGATTCTAGTGCCTCTTCCTGCGCGATTTCTAGCAAATCTTTAGGGAACCAATGCCATTTCATCGTGCCCAAGCCTTTAGCAGCGGCACGGCGAACGCTGAGGGAAAAATCGGCGGTGGCAGCACCCAGCAGCGTCACTAATCCACGCGGATCGCCAATGCCTGCCAATGCCCGAATCGCCCATGCCCTAGCCGTGTAGTTATGTTGATCCAGTTGGTCAAGCAGGGCGGACACAGTGGGTTCACCAATTTGGATCAGCCCATCAACAGCAGCAACGGCGGCTCCTGGATTGTTGTAGCCTAGCGCCTTAATTAAAGTTGGAATTGAACCTTCTAGCCCGGAGGCTGCTAAATCTTGGACGGCATCAATGAGAAGTGTCGATGAATCGGCGACTTCGACAGCCTGGATCAGAGTTTGGAGACGTTCAGACATGAGGGGAAAAGGGGGAAGGGTGAGGAGTAAAATTCCCATACTTAACTCTTACAGCAATTCATCCATCAATGCCATGACTTTGATGGCTCCTGCCGATAAATCAGGGAGTGGGGTTAGTTGGAGTTGCTTTTCGAGAAGTCCTTTGAGGGCGATGAGCTTAAGACTATTTTCTGCCAAAGTTTGGGCGATCGCTTCTGCCGCTGGTAAACAGCCGATCGCCCCCAAGTCTGCCAATGCCGCGCGCCTAAGCTGAAGTTCGTCGCCAGAAAGCGCCTGGATGAGGCGATCGCTGTATTGCGTTGCAGCTCGACCCGGCGTGAGCTGATACATTGCCCGCGCGGCTGCGTATTGAATGCGGGGTAAAGAGTGTTCTAAAAAAGGCTGGATGGCAGGTATCGCTTCAGTTGCGCCTAAAGTTCCGAGGGCTTCCAAAATCGCATCAAAGGGCTGCACTAATTGGGGCGGCTCAGGAGCAGGCAAGGTTCCCGGTACATTGTCATTCAACAGCGCGATTAATTGGGGTAGACAGGACTGATCCTCTAGCATTTCTAACGACTGTGCCGCTGCTTCTCGCACGTAGAAGTCGGAGCATTCTAAGGCGCTGATGAGGGCAGGAACGGCGCGGCGATCGCTCAACTTCCCCAACGCCCGCGCCGCATTGCGTCGAAGCGGATAGCCACCAACTCCAGTGCGATCGGCTTCATCGGTAAGCGCTGCTATTAAAGTATCAATGGCTTCGGGCGCATCGACTCGAAAACGTCCGAGCCACCAAGCGGCATAAACGCGTAGCCCTAGGTCTTCGCCTTGCAGGTTGGCGATCGCTTGCTCGATAGTCAGGTCGGGTTGAGATTCTTCTGGCGTAGGAGGCATGAGGCAAAAAGTACCCAAAGGGCAAAAAAATACCCGGAGGGATTAACAATCTTCGACGCTTGCCGATTATTGCTGATCCCTCCGGGCGGGGTTCTAGACTAGCTCAATGCGTTGATAGCGTAGTCGAGGTAAGAATTCGCTTCAACAGCAGGGTCGCCGCTCAAGCCATGATTTCCCTTGACATACTTCAAAGCTTCGATGTACCAGCTAGGAGATAGCTCGAACGTGCGGTTGATTTCAGCCAAACCGCCGAGGAGATAGTCATCCATAGGACCTGTACCACCGACTACGAGGCAGTATGTGACCATGCGGATGTAGTAGCCGATGTCACGAGCGCACTTTTCTTTGCCAACTTGGCTAGAAGCATACGCAGGGCCTTGCATCGTGGTGGTGTACGGAAACTTTTGGTAAACCGCGTTAGCAGCGCCCGAAGCCAGGGATTCACCTTTAGAGGTCAAAGCCTTAGCAGCTTCCATGCTGGCGCCAGCTTGGCGGAACCGACCGAAAGCGGTTTGGATTTCGGTGGAGCTGAGGAAACGTCCTTGAGAATCAGCAGTAGAGACTGCTTCGGTTAGAGGTGTTTTCATGATGCGAGTATCTCCGATAGGGTTTGTAAAAGGAAAGAAACCAAATTAACCAACAGCAGAAGCAGCCTTGTCGAAGTAGCTACCCAATTCAGACATCAGGCTGTTGCAGTCGCCACGGGTGATGTTGTTGGTGTCGTTAGCGATCGCGATCGCCGCTTCTTTCATTTTCTTCACGCCCACTGCTACGGAAGCGCCGGGGGTGCCCAGTGCTTGGTAGGTCTCACGCAAGCCGTTGAGGCAGCGATCGTCCAAGATGCTGGCATCGCCAGAGAACATGGCGTAGGTGATGTAGCGCAAGATGATTTCCATGTCGCGTAAACAAGCAGCCATGCGGCGGCTGGTGTAAGCGTTGCCGCCGGGAGCAATCAACTGAGGCTGCTCAGCAAACAACGACCGCGCTGCATTCGCCACAATCGTAGAAGAGTTGCTGGTGATGCGGTTAACGGTGTCCATGCGCTTGTTGCCTTCTGCAACCATGGCGCTCAGAGCGTCTAGTTGAGAAGAGCTTAGGTACTCGCCCCGAGCATCAGCCTGAGAGACTACCTTTGCAAATGCGTCCAACATAAACTCGATCTCCTAATGTGTTTAGTTTGAGTATGGTTAGTTTCAAATTGAGATGTTGTGTAAGCCTGACGCAATCCAATCTTAAAAAGGTATGGAAAGCTCTACACGACTTAAACCACTAGTAGAGTCTGGTGAATCAATAATTGAGCCAACCAATCCCTGCTCTTTTTATCTTCTATCATTTTTTATACTATGTCGTTGGATCGTTTTCTATGAGAAGTTAGCAATACGTTACAAAGACGACAGAATGATAGAAAAAATATTGAGCTTCGTAGACTCTGGATGAATGACTTAGGCAAGATGATTCAAATAAGCTCAAAAGCTTAGACAGCAGCGATCGCCCGTTGTCGCTCTAAGTCAAACAGAAACCCATGAATGTATTCTTCAGTCCATTCTGAGCCATAAAAACGGTTAAACATCCCACGAGCTGGGTCTTTCTCGGCTCGATAGCGCAGATAGCTAAGCTGAGAATTCTCAATATTTCTTAATGTTTCGGTATCGGTCACAGGTTCCGCTTGGTCAACGAAATCTAGATAGATGCGCAGATAGTCTTTGAACGCGGCAAACACCTGGGTTTCTACCAGTTCTGCATCTTTAAGGCGCGTCCAGAGGAACGCGGGCGAGAAAAACGGGCGAGCCTCTTCTGGGAAGTCGCCACCCCAGGGAAGATGCTGCTGATAAGCCTCAAATGTAGACAGCAGGGGCTGAGTATACTTTGCTTGATAGGCAAGGTCATCTCGGAACAAAGGCTGCATATCCAGGGCGATCAAGTGTCCACCGGGAAGGGTGACTAAATCGGCTCCAAAAAAAGGCAAGTCGTAGTTGAGGTGAGGGAAAATCACGAAGTTCAGCACTTGCAGAGCGCCGCCGCCTTGAACGTGAGCCGCTCGGATCTGCCTCAGCTTGGGTGACTGGTAGGCGTAGCTGGTGGTCAGGACTTCTTCTTCATGTTTGCCTTTGCCGACCATTGCCGATTTCGACTCGAAGCCTTCTGGAATCGGGTACGGCTGCAAGTCCAACAGGCGATCGCGCAGGAGGGCGATCGCTTCATCTAAAAAAGGTTGATATAAAGTCATAGGGAAGATTTAGCGTTGGGCTGCGCTGGCTAAAGGCACTGCATCTTCAAACAAAAATCCATACAAAAACCGCTCTGACCATTCGTGCCCAAAGTAGCTGCTGAATAAGCCAGAGGCAGGATCGCGATCGGCGCTGTACTGGTCGTAATCTTTCTGGGCTTTGACAATTTGCTGGATGTCTTCTGGATCGGTCGAAGGCTCTGCGTCTGCCAACATTTGCCAGTACAGATTGAGATAATCTTTAAAGGCTTCAAAGACCCGCGTTTTGACGGTTTCCGGATCAGTTTTAGCGAATAAAAGGTATTTAGAGAAATATTGGTTCGCGTCGTAAAACTTCATCTCCAGATCTTGAACCAAATCTGGATATTGATCATGCAGCGTTTTGAGCGGATAAATATACTTTGCTAGGTAAGCTTCATCTTGAAAAAGGGGCTGAAAGTCCATGACAATCAGGTTTTTGACTTGCCCGAAGGACAGAAAATCAATCCCTAGCAGGGGCAACCGATATTGGGGATTGGGGTAAATGACGCTGTTGAAAATCTGGGCACTCGCGCCTGCATCAATGTAGGTGTAACGAATTTTGCGAAATTCGGGACATTCATAGCTCCAGCTTTGAATGGTGGCTGGGCTTCTGCCGCGATCGCTCACCTGATGCTCTAACCCGGCGGGGATGGGGCGACTTTGCAAGTCAAACCGTTGAAAAAGCGACTGTTCTAAATGATTGAGAAAAGGTTTGTACATAACGTTATTAACAGCTTTATAAACAGGTATGCCTTGCCTTTTGAGAATACGGGATGCTTGGAGACGCCGCTTGCGATCGCCAAGAGAAAGCAACAATCCTTAACATTTGGCTAAGAAGCTGTCTGAAAAGTAGTCGTTGATAGGTTGCCTGCCCTAGATTGTCAATCCCGGCTAGTATTACAGGCAGAAGACAAAGAGCGATCGCTATCCAGACCAGCGTGTCCTACCATTGGGCATAACAGACCCATGTAACTTAGCTTTCTCTAGATTAGTGCCTTCTAAACAGGCTCCTTCCAAATGACATCCTTGTAAGTTTGCTCCTTGGAGATCGGCATTGCTGAGATTGGCTTTTTCTAGATGAGCCTCCTGAAGATTGATTCCTTTCAAATTGGCTTGACTTAAATCTGCTCCAATTAAACTTATTTTTTCCAAGCAACATCCCTGCAAATTAGATCCGTTCAATGAAGCTCCCTTGAACACTCTTTCCCCTGAACTGTATCTGGTCAGCAGTTCGCGAACACTATCTACGGGTTGATTAAACATAATTCCTTTGCGACGAAGCGATGTCGCGGCTATAGACCGATAAACCTACTGTCTTGCCTCTCACCAATTACCCGTTATTGTATCTTAGAAAACATTACGGGGTGATGGTTAAGGCCTGTTATTTTGCGGCTCTTGCCAAATTGTTTTCCACCATTTGCGTTAGCGCATCGTCCATTACACAGCGCCGCTCAGAGCAATAGGTCATTAAGTAAATGCCGTTGATGGTGCGGATGGTGCTGACTCGCACCCGAAAATCATCGGTCAAAAACCAGCAGCGTTCCTGCCCTTGGTTAGTTTCGTACTCGGTATCAATGGTCAAAATGCCATCTTGCCCAAACCAGTAGCGGCTAACGACCGGAATTTTTTCGACATAGCCCTGATTGCGCAATAGCTTGCCCGATCGCCCCGTTTCATCGTCGGGCACATCAACCAAAACTGCTGCTTGTTCAGGGTTAGGCGGCGTAGCATCCTGATTTGCCTGCCACATAAAACACCCGCCACCGCTTGCCTCTGCCGGATCAATGTCCTGTTGCTTGCAGATCTCTTGGGCGCGCGGGTCATCCTTTGCCACCATTGAAATGTAGAGGTTAGAGTCTCCAGATTCGTCGGCTGAGGCTGTATCGAAGTGGTGAACGGTTCGTTGTATTAACCACAGTCCTTCGCTTTTGCGAAAGAATTCCATCATGGTCAAGGGGGGCGGCTGCATGGTTTTTCTAGAAATTCTAGGATTGACTGAGATTCATTGGACAAGTTCTTTTTCGATCGCCACTGCTAGCGATGCATCGTTAGGGGCGATCGCGCTTTTGTATCGCGCCACAACTTCGCCTTTTTTGTTGACCAAAAACTTCTCAAAGTTCCAAGATACTTCGCCTTTTGGCTCTACAGCCTGCGTCAGTTGAGCATAGAGCGGATGTTGCTGCGATCCTTTGGCGTGGACTTTATCAAATAATGGAAAGCTAACGTCGTAGCGCGTTGTGCAGAACTGCTGAATCTCTTCATTGCTGCCGGGTTCTTGCATTCCATAGTCGTTGCAGGGAAACGCCAAAATTTCAAATCCTTGCGCCTGATATTTTTGATAAAGCTCTTCCATGCCTTTATATTGAGGCGTGTAGCCACATTGAGATGCCACATTGACGATTAGAAGAACTTTTCCCGCATAATCGCTGAGGAGTTTGGCTTGGCGATCGATGGTTTGAACTAAAATATTGGCGATGCTCATAAGTTTGGGGGCAGGTGACCACTCTTTATATTACTGCTGAAGGGGTAGCTTCCACCTGGCAAGAGAACGGCGAGGCATTTTGATTCCTCCTAAACGGCTACCTAACACAGGGTAGGATACTTTCTATACTTATTAAATAGCCCCACTTAGCCCACTTATCCCATGATCAGCCAAGCCATTCGGCAACCTTCTCCTGAGCTTTTAGCCGCACTCAAAGCAGGGAGAACCCTTGCGGGGATCTCGAAGAGTTCGCCCACTCCAGATCTGTATCGATATGATCTGCACGAACTCGACTTGCAGAATGTAGATCTCAGTCATGCCAGCTTGATTGGCGTTAACTTGCGGGGAACAAACTTAGGTGGGGCAAATCTTACCCAAGCCGATTTACGTGGGGCAGACTTGACCGGGGCGAACTTGCGCAATGCTAATTTGCAAGATGCTTACTTATTTCGCACAAACTTGCAGCAGGTTGATCTCAGCGGTGCGAACTTAGAAGGCGCTAAGCTTCAGGTGGCGCGGTATGACTCTCAAACCGTTTGGGCAGAGGGGTTTGCCTACAAGTCTTCAGGGGCGATCGGCCCCTACGCCAACCTCAACGGGGCTAACCTCAACACGGCGAACCTGCGCAATGCCGACTTGCAGCAGGCAAATCTTTTGGGGGCATACCTTAGCGGTGCCGATTTAACGGGCGCGAACTTGCAGGGCGCCAGGCTGAGCAGTGCCGACTTGCGTAAGGCATTTTTAACAGGTGCTTCTTTGCGAAATGCTCGGATTAATGGAGCAAATTTTGCTGGAGCAGATTTGCGAGCGGTGGATTTTACTGATGCTGAGTTTGAAGCGCTGGAGAATATTGCTGGGGCAGATTTTACTCAGGTGATTGGATTAAGTGATGAAAAGCGATCGCGCTTCCTCAGTTCTCCACCCCCAGTGCTAGAAACCTGGAACCCATTCACGCGCAAAACAACAGGCGACAGTTTGCAGCATTAGCAATACTTCGCCACATCTTCCTGACAGTCATCAGCCAAGTACGACAGCGCCCTAAACCGCAGCCCCACCAACTGTTCGTAGAGTGGATTGATTTTGCACATAGGCGGAATATAAATGATCTTGCGACCGAATAAAGTCACGTCTCGCTCAAAAGGGCACTGAGAGGGAATCATTTTGCACAGAAATCTGGCTAACCGAGGATCTTGGACTTCTAGATGATCGAGCCAATCTTGCATAGGGCTGAGTAGATGCTCTGGCGGTGAAGTGGATAGACTGTTAGGGCGATCGCTCAAGGTGAGCCTCAGTGGTTCTAAAACTTCGGTCTGTTGCCCTAGTGCAGTACAAAACTGGTGAAGCAGCTCATCTTCGGGTAGAGAGTAAGTGCCATCGGCGATCGCCACCATTACCGCCGTGCGCAAGAAGTTTTCAGCCATCTGAGGATCTTGCCCTAAAGATGCTGCCAGTTCGGTCGGGCTAATAGTGGCTGCTGACCCTGGATCAATTGAAGGAACTAAATCTTCCTCCATCAGAGTTGTAATCAGCGCTTGTTCTTCAGGGTCGAAGTGACCATCTGCCCAAGAAATGCTGAGCAGCCCTCGCAGCCACACTGCTATTTGTTCGTCGGTGCAGGAATATTGCCTGACGCTAACCATAAATTTTCCCTCTGTTGCACTCGGTTTCCAGTCTACCGCTGGTCTTCTCAAGAACGAAAGTGAGCTAGGTTACAAAGCATATTTTTTGGCAAAATATTATGGATATGTTTTCTGATGGCAAACCCTGCCGTAAACTGGAAAGCTACATCTGCACAGGGAAATGAAGTAGTGGCATTACAAGAATTGGGTTTGTTGCTGGTGTCAATTGTGGCAGGCGTGATTGGGCAGTTTTTTTTAAAAACAGGGGCGCTTAAGTTAGGTAAGGTTAATGCCGCAAATGCCGTCAGTCATATTTTTAGCATTGCTACAACGCCTGAATTGGTCATAGGGCTGACGTTCTACGCAGTGGGGGCGATCGCTTATATCCTTCTTCTGACCCGCGTTAAACTAAGCATCGTCGGGCCCTCGATCGCCTTGAGCTACGTGTTTTCAGTGCTATTAGGCTATTTTGTCTTCAAAGAAGCAATTCCCTTTGAACGGGTGATGGGCTTAGGATTGATTGTCTGCGGTGTGATTTTGGTGGTGTGGCAGAAAGCCTAAGCCTCTAGAATTTGAGCGACGGTGAGGTGGAGTTCGGGGAAGGTGGATGAGATGATGCGATCGCCCCCTTGAAACCGTTGGTACTGATACTGTCCTGTTTCATTTAACGTATAGACAAAAACAGAAGGCTCTTTAGGGTTGCCCAAGAGTTGACGACTGCCTTGGGCATTGTAATCTGCAATCCAGTATTCAAAAACACCCCGACGCTGATACTCATCTAGCTTATCGATGTAGTCATCTTCCCAACTGGTCAAAGTCACCGCAACAATAAGCTGAATGTAGCCTTCCCGAATGGCAGTATAGGCAGACCGATTAGAGCGCCAATCATCTAGTAGAACAACGCAGATGTCGGGGTGTCGTCCCTGTTCCAAACCTTTTGGCGTGGTGGTGGCGATCGCAGTTCGACCTGAAACTTTATAGTTCATCTGGAGCCGATCAATTTCTTGATCAAACTGCTTGGCGATAAAATCTGCAACATCTTCGTGTTGGCTTATCGGTAGAATTCTCACCAGTTCTCCATCTACTAACTCGTAGCGCCCGTCTTCGGGACACTGCTCAAGGTACTGCTCGAAAGTCAGTTTTTGTCGAACTTTAACGGTTGCCATAACCACCTCGTCTTAGACTTAGCTCCATTTTACTGAGGATTCACCAACCTAAAGAGCTTTTGCTTGATCTGAGCATCAAACACTTCCCATTTAATGCGGGTATAGTCTTGGTTCTCGTTAAACCCAGACAGGAAACCCATGGGGATCTCGAAGCCACCCGCCATCGATCGCCCGCCGCCAAAGAAGCGACCCTGCGCATCTTGACCGAACGCTTCTTTAATAAACTCGTCAGGGTCAAGGGTGAGTTTGTTAGTACGCAGTGAACCAATGACGATTTCTAAATCCTCATCTTCATCGCGGACAATGCCATAAACCACAGCAGTGTGGACGTTCTCTTCAGTTACCAGAAAATCTGCCGCTTGAGGAATGGCGTCGCGATCGTCGTAGCGCAAATAGCCGACCCCGGCGATCGAGAAGTTGTTTTGTAAAACGCGGTTGCGGAGCGATCGCTCAATCACTTCCATCACGCGCTTCGAGCGAGAAGCTTGCAGCACCGCATTCAAAAGTTGAGCATCATAAAATCGGCTGAGGTAAGCCGCCGCCATAAAGTCTTCTTCCTGCGCCTGCATCAGCCGATTCGTATCAGACCGTAATCCATGCATCAACGCCGTGGCACATTTAATATGCTCGCTGTTATTGCTGTCAAGCTTGAGCAATCCGGCTTGCAAATAGTGGGTAAAAATGGTTGCCGTTGCTCGCGTTTGAGGGCGAATATCAAGAAACTGAGGTTTGAGATCGCCTTGGGAGCTATGGTGGTCGATCACTGCCACAATCGGCAGATGTGCTTGCTGCACCAGCGCCATGAGCTGCGTTGTGGTGCCCTGGCTATCGACAAAAACACAGCCCTGGTATGCCGAGAGCTTTTCTTTAGCAGCTTGCACTGTCCACCGCTGAGCGGGTAAGCCTGTCAGTTTCACTAACGCAATGTTTTCTTGGTGGCTCAACATGCCCGCGTAAACAATATCGCAGTAGATTTCGTACTGCTGGGCAATCAGCTTATAAGCCCAGGCGCACGATAAAGCATCGGGATCAGGAAAATCTTGCAGAATCACAAGCTGGCGATCGCCCCGTTGCTTCTCCAAAACTAGACGTAGGGCATTCACCTTTTGTTCTGTCAAACGTCCATTCGACAACCCTGCTGCCCCCTGCCCCGAACCCAATCCTACAGGCTCTTTTACAGAATGGTCATCATGCATCGTATGAGCCACGGTCAAAACTGCCCCTGGAACGGTCGTTGATGCTGCCAGTAGCGAACTCTTATCAGACTGAAGCGAATCCAATTTCATGTTGTTGTTTTAATCGAGAAACTAAGTCATTATCCTGGTTGGATCCTATTTCAGACCAGCGTACAGATAAGCTCAGTAGATCCGTATCTTGATCTTCGCAAAAAACTTAAGAATAAACATGATCCGGAGGGGGTAAGTCCCGAATTGTCAAAATAGTCTAGAGCAGGGAAAACGACAATATCGTCAAGCATCAAGTGCCGATCACGTACTTCTGCCATTCTTTGTGGACACCGCTTTTGATGTGCTTTGCCACTTCAAAATACAAGCCACTATAGGGTCTGTGAGGCGGGGTTCGTAATGGCATGTTGGCTTCTTTGGGCGTGCGGTTGCCCTTTTTGACATTGCAGCGCACGCAGGCTGTCGCCATATTCTCCCAAGTTTCGCCACCACCGCGCGATCGCGGAATCACATGATCTAAAGTCAAATCATCTCCAAAGTAGCCACAGTACTGACAAGAATGACCATCCCGATGGAGAATATTGCGACGAGTTAAAGGAATTTCTTTGTAGGGAACCCGTACATAGTGACGCAGCCGAATCACAGTGGGGAGGGGCAGCTCAGAGTACACTAGCTTGCCATTATGCTCGACCTGCTCGGCTTTTCCCTTAATCAACAGTACAACCGCTCGCCTCCAGCTGGTAATGTTGAGTGGTTCGTAAGAGGCGTTCAACACCAGAACCTTTGCCATTTGGCTCAATATATAATAGGTAATGAGATTGATACCAATGGTAGCACAGGTGAAAGTAGGCAGAGCAGATAGGGTAGAGTAGCTGCCTATCATAAATCAAGGCTGCTCACTATAAATAAATCGACCAAAACTTAAAATCTAGAATTCAAAATTCCAAGATCTGCTATTATTAGTAAACTCAAACCCTTGGAGAGGTGGCTGAGTGGTCGAAAGCGGCAGATTGCTAATCTGTTGTACGGTTTAGGTCGTACCGAGGGTTCGAATCCCTCCCTCTCCGTTCTAGTTCTGGGTCTTGGTGAAGGCAATCAAGAATTAGAGCTTTGAAGCAAGCCCCAAGAGACCTCTTGGGGCTTCTGTTTGTCTGAGTCTGGCGATCAGTTAGAGCGCCGCAGCCGTTGTCGCTTCTTCAGTGGGTTGAGCTACATATTGCAGTGCAGCAGATTTAAGCTGCTCAGCATATTGATAGATGTGATCCAGGCGATCGATTGAATACTTACTTTCTTGCTTATCATCCTCACCCCGAATCAAAATCCCTACCCGCTTATGGGATGAATTGTTGAAATACAGACGGCAGATCGGCTTATGGGAATTACCATCTAGAAAAATTCCGAAATAGCTGACCACATCCTTATAGGTAATACGCTCTGATGAAACCACATCTCGCAGAATCGATTTAACGATGTAAAACCCTTCCATCTCTTCCTCAGTAGTAACAATAGAGCTAGCCACTTCAGGAGTAGGAGAAATCGGTAGGTCGATGGGAAGAACCTGATCATCGTTGCCTAGCGACTCATCCAGCATTCGGTTTACTCTAGCGCGAATGAACTGCCCAAAAGCCCGCTTTGCATAGCCCGTGAATAGGATTTTGGAGTTGCCTACAAACGGTTTTCCGTCACTCAGCCGCTGATAGAAGAATTTCACAAAGTCATCGCTGGGGGTATCAAACTCTTGGTTCAGAATTTGCAGAATGCCTCCTATGCCATTTAACTCTTCAGCCGCTTTCAGCATTCCATTGATGTTGAGATCTGACTTAGTAAGGGGACGTAATTCTTCTAGCAACGGTTCTTTCAAGTCTTGAAAGTCAAGTTCTAAAAAGGGTGTAGGATCGAGCTTGCCTGTGCCAGGGTGTGCCAAGTCGGCATAGAACCGCCATATCAACCCATTGGTCAGTATCCCAATTCGGCAGCAAGTCGTGATTGCATAGGCAAACAGTTGGTCGTAGCCCTGAATCAACTTGTCTTTGTGGTGTTTCGCCTCAATCAAGATGATCGGCTTACCATCTTTGAGAATGGCGTAGTCTACCCGCTTGTCTTTAGCAATGCCGGGGATGTTTAGGTGTGCCCCAAACTCTGGAGTCACTTCTTGAGTATCACTGACGTCGTAGCCTAGTGCTCGAATGAAGGGATCGATGAGAGCGTTGCGTGTAGCAGCTTCAGTCTGAATATAAGCCAGCTTACCCGGAACTTTTATAGCCAACTCTTTGACCTGTTCAACAAAATCCATGTTTAGTTTCTCCCGTAGAATGTTGACTTAAAGTGCCCGAACTTGAAAAAGATAAAACGGAGCAGCGCTCCGCTTATCCACAAGATATTAGGCAACCTCAACTTCTATATTAGGAGCAGGTTCATGCTCAACCACAAACACGTTGCAATAGAGGTTAGCAATCACTTGCTTGCCTTGCTGTGTTAACTCTAAATAGCGCAACCCATCTTTGACATAGGGGTAAACGCCATGCCAATAAAATTTGGGATAGTTTTGTCGTAAGTCTCCAGGGTGACGATACCCTAATGCTTTGCTAACTCCCGTTTCTTCAAATTCGTAATACAGTGCCCCGATTTTTTTAAGATACCGAGGGTCGCTGAGCTGACCAATTAAATCAGAGGCACGAATTAAACCTGGAAAGTTCACGGTATCTTGATGGTCTTGGGCATTCGGTACAGGGAAGCGAGTCAGTTCAATATTTCGCTTAACTAATTCTGCATCGATCAAGGTATGACGACCAAACCGCTCTTCGACAAACAGCTTCGCTCGGTCTACGTGGTAAGGCGTTAGGCTAGCATCTGATGAGCCAGGTGGCAAACTCACGCGCTCATCGCCTTGCCCTGTCGCATACCAGCCATCACAATCGGTCTGACAAACCCCTTTGACATAGCCAATGTCATGGCAAACTAGCGCTACGATGAAGTGCAGCCAGTCTTCACAGGACACACCGCCTTCGCGAATGTGCTTACCTCGCAGAATTTCTTGCCCAACCAAGGTCACTAAAATCGTGTGTTCGACGTTGTGATAGAGCGCATCGCTGTTAGCAATATTTTCTAGAGCCATCGACCCCACCCAACCAATAATGTCTTCGTAGTCATGCTTCCACCCCCCATAGGTGCGGCGGTATCCTTCTTTTAGCTTATGAACAAAGTCGTTGATTAGAAGTTCGGTGGCGCTAAACATAGGTGTTTCTGAAGGAGTGAATCGTTGGGTGAGAGAGAAACAGGGCGATGAGATGCCGCTGTAGGATTCCTTGCTTTCCAGAGTTCCCATAGATGGGGGTGGATGCTCAATGGCGGAAGAGCGCTTTATCTGTTAGTAGGAACGAGGACAATGATTGGATGGGGGCGCGATCGCCTTTTTGTAACGGGTTGCGTTATGAATGTGTGGACAAGGATTAAATGCGCTATGCTGAGAGGCACAAGTTTGCGGGTGTAGTTCAGTGGTAGAACGTCAGCTTCCCATGCTGAATGTCGTGGGTTCGAGTCCCATCTCCCGCTTAAAGATAAATAAGTATGTTGCTTTTGTCGCTGGGAGATTGCTTAAATCAAGAGTCGCGGCTTCGGCAGCAGTGATGTAGGCACTTTGTTTTAATTCAGTAAAGCCTCTGATGATCTGGAATTCATAATCTGCTGTTTCTTCCCAGAGATGAGGTTGTATTTGGGCATGAATAAACTTTGCAGTGGGAAGTTGGTGAACCTGTAAAATTTTTAGTATTTCTTTGTGTAAAAGGTAGGTCTAAAAGTGTTTTATGACTTGGTTCGCTAGGTCATAGAGTGAGTCTGATTGTTCGTCTTAGGCAATGTCATCAAAGTCAATTAAGCCACCGACGATGTAGTTTAGCTCAGATCTTGCACCGTTCTCAATAGCCCATCCTCGAATGAATTCGGGGCTAATAGACAAAACCCATTAAAATGGGTTAAAAGCCTGTCTGCCAAGTTCTTTAGTCCGTTTCAACGGACTTTGTTGCGTTAGCCCGGAATTTCAATTCCGGGTGGGTCTTGCGAGTGGTGTAAGATCTCAGAAGACCTTCATTAAAATTTCGGTTGGTAGAAATTGTGATTGATAGTTCTCAAGAGCGGATGTTGCTCTCCCATAACTTTGATGTTTCTCCTGATGTCGTTCCTGCCCTGAGTCGAGAAGCATTTAGCGCTATTTTTCAGGAAGGTTTGAGCATCCCGATTCAATGTCGGCTGGTCAACAATCCGCATTGGGTGGTTGAGATTTTGTTTCCTAGCGGTGAATTTTCGCCGTTGCAGGTGGGGCAACTTTGTGCAGAGGTATTGGTAGCAAAGCGCCAGTCTGATGTTCGCGGAACCGTTGAGATTTTGGTTTTAGGGGGCATTAAAACAACTCCGGCAACCAGTGATTCGCCGGATGCATTGCAGCCCGGTAACTGGGGTGTAGATGTGGTTGAAACGCGCTCTGCTGATAGTTTTTTAGAGGCGATCGCCTGGGACGCGATGATTGCTCAAAAGCCTGCGGAGAGTACCTTTAAAGTAGTAATGCAGCTGAATCGAGGATGAGCTTAATAGAACTTTCTGAGCCGATTGAGCCAGCGGGGTGGCAGGGGCATTTACAGCTAGAGTTTCATCATCGCAACGATGAAACAATTCTGAGCCGCAGTTTGATGCAAGCGCCTCTAAAAATTCAACGACCGTTTTATCCTGAAGGAAAAGGCGTTTGTCATGGCGTTATGCTGCATACGGCGGGGGGCATTGTGGGGGGCGATCGCCTCTCTAGCCAGATTTGTCTCCATCCTGAGGCTCAAGTCTTACTCACAACGGCTGCGGCTACTAAAGTTTATGGCAGTAACCTGGAATCTAGCCAAACGATTCATATTCAGGTTGCTGAGAATGCTGGCTTGGAATGGTTGCCTCAAGAGACGATTATTTTTGATGGTGCCAGGTATCGCCAGTCTATGCGGGTAGAACTGCAGCCAGGCGCGACTTGGCTGGGCTGGGAGATTACGCGACTGGGGCGAAGCGCTCGGGGCGAACGGTTTTTGTCAGGAGAATGGCGATCGCATCTTGAAGTTTGGCAAGCGGGGCAATTGCTGTGGGTTGATCCGCAGTGGCTTTTGGGCGGGAGTAAAATGTTGCAGAGCGCTCATGGGCTGTCGGGATGCGCAGTCGTCGGGAGTTTTGGGTTTGTGGGACGGGACGTGTCGCGGGAATTTGTTGCCGAGGTGCGATCGGTTTTAGCGGCTGAGGGAAATGCTACAGAACTTCCAGCGGCTGAAATAGGGGCAACTCGTTTGATGAATGGATTTCTGTGTCGGTATCGGGGCAGTTCGACAGCGGAAGCGAAGCAGCAGTTTATCAAGGTTTGGGATTTGTTGCGACGGCATTATTTAGGGCGATCGAGCTGTTTGCCCAGAGTTTGGCAGCGGTAATGGACTTAACGTTGTACTCGACTTTTGGCGAATAGTTCTCCACCCAATGCTTCGCTACATTAGCGGCATTAGTGACGGCTTTGTTGGGTGGATTCTATGCCAAAGTCAAACAATCAGCCACATCATCTTGGTCAGGGATGGGCGTTTCCGTTGCAGGTCAACGTACAGGGCGGGTTGCAATTGAGCGCAGCGACGCGCAGCGTGGAGGAGTCGATTCAGATTATTCTGCGGACTAGCTTAGGTGAGCGGGTTCATCGTCCTGAGTTTGGGTCGCGGTTGTCGGAGTTAACATTTGCACCCATGAATACTCAGACGCTTCTGATGATTCGTCTGCATGTACAGGAAGCGTTAGAACGGTGGGAGCCGCGTATTAAACTGGATGCAGTTCGGGCTGATCCAGATCCGACGCGGGGGCGGGTTGATATTGTCATTCACTATCACTGCAAGGATAGTCATGATCCGCGCAGTTTAGTTTATCCCTTTTATTTGTTGCCATCAGCGGGGTAATTGTGGAATTTGATTTTTTGCCGAAGTTACCGAAGTCGGATCTTGATGATCGATCTTTCAAAGATCTCGTCGATGAATGCATTCTGCGAATTCCACGCTATTGCCCAGAGTGGACAAATTTTAATCCGGGTGATCCAGGCATTACGTTAATTGAGCTATTTGCTTGGATGACCGAGCAGATGTTGCAGCGGTTTAATCAGGTGCCTCGGCGAAACTATGTGGCGTTCCTAGAACTGTTGGGAATTCGCCTATATCCACCAGCTCCAGCTCAAGCAGACATTACTTTTTACCTGACTACGGCGTTACCTTCAACCTATCAAATTCCGGGTGGCATTGAAGTCACTACGGAACGGATGGAGGATGGAGAAGCGATCGCCTTTAGTACAGATCGAGCGTTAACGATTGCTCGCCCTATTGTCAGTCATTTTCTAACGGCAGAAACGGCAGAGGTCATACCGGGGGTAATGCGCGATCGCTTTACTAATTTATGGACACAGCATGATGATGGACACTGGGAAGGACGCGAACAGCCTATTTTTAGTGAACAGCCGCAGCCCGGAAATTGTTTTTATATTGGATTCGATCCTACGCAGTCGATTGAAGGCAATGTCATTGCTTTGACCGTAGGCGGTGAAGCAGCAACTTCCACTGGCATTAATCCAGATCATCCGCCTTTACGGTGGGAAGCTTGGGATGGGCAGAAGTGGCAGCCGGCATTGTTAAATGATACCGATGACAGCACGCGCGGATTTAGTTTTAGCGGTACGGCTCAACCGTTGGCTGTGCAAGCGGCAGACGTGGTGTTGCATTTGCCTCAACAGTTTCCTATGGAGTATTTTGCAACCTACCAGGGACGCTGGATTCGCTGTGTTTACGTGTTGCCTGAGAGCAGTAACGTCGGGAGCCGCCAATCGGGGTATAGCAGTTCGCCGCAGATTATGAAACTAGCAGTGCGATCGATTGGCGGAACAGTGAGCGCGAGTCAGTGCAAACTGGTGCAAGATGAGTTGATTGGGGAAAGTAATGGTACGCCGGGGCAACAATTTTCAATTCGGGGGGTGCCTATTTTGCCGCGTCAGGAGGGGGAACATTTGCTGATTGTGCCGCCTCATGGGTTGCCTCAAATTTGGCAGGAGGTTAATGATTTTGCAGATTCGACAGCGGAAAATCGGCATTACACCCTCGATTCTCAAACCGGACTCATTCAGTTTGGTCCTTTAATTCGGGAACCCGCTCAGTTGAAGGAAAATATCCAGCTCCGTGCTAGGGTTCAACTGGGCGGCGAGTCAGCGATCGCCCTAATGGATGATGCCATGACGGAGCGGCAGTACGGAGCGGTGCCCGCACGGGGGGCAATGCTGCGAATGGTCGCGTATCGCACTGGGGGAGGGCAGAAGGGCAATGTGCAGCGTCATACGCTGCGAACGCTGAAGTCGGCGGTGCCTTATGTGGCGAGGGCAACAAATCATGCGGCGGCAAGGAATGGGGCGGATGCTGAGTCGTTGGATGACGCGGTAATTCGGGTGCCTCGGATGTTGCGGACGCGCGATCGCGCGGTCACTCCCGAAGATTTTGAAGCGTTGACCATGCAAGCTGGGCGCGGGGCGATCGCCCGTGTCCTGTGCCCTAGCCAGCAGTCAAAAGAGCATCCAGGACGGGTAGAACTTTTAGTGATACCGCAGGCGAACCGGGAAGGGATTGATCGGGGCGAAGGGATTGATCCCGATCAATTAACAATAATGCCCCAGTTGAAGGAACAGGTTTTAGCCTACCTAGATGAACGGCGATTGCTAGGGATTCAAGTCCAGCTTTCGGAACCCGATTATGTAGGAGTTGCAGTACAAACTGAAGTCGGTCTAGAGCCAGAGTACAACAACCCTCAGGCGCAGCAGGAAATACTGCGAAGCTTACGGGTAGCGCTTTATCGGTTCCTTAATCCGTTGACGGGGGGTGCCCAGGGCACGGGTTGGTCGTTTGGTTCTCCGGTTTATCCGTCGGACATTATTACATTGATTCAACGGACAACGGGGGTGCGGTATTTGGGAGCCGTGCTGCTGTTTGAGTTGCGGCGGCAGGAAAATGGTTGGGTGCGATCGTTGGCAACGGAAGGCATTGTCAATCCGGGTGCGAATGGCTTGATTTGCTCGTGGGCAAATGCACAACTGCGATCGGGTCATGCCATTAGCCTGATTAGTTAAAGGAGAAGGAACATGACTCAGACTAGACCAGGACAGTCTTTTAGCCTTCAGCTAACGCCCATGCAGGTGGCGGGCGCCCTTTCGGGAACGGGGTCAGAGACGGCTTTAGGCGCATCATCAGAGGCGATCGATGCACCGCCTGAACTGAGTCTGCTGCTGTATCCGGGCGAACCGAGCGAAATGGTGGTGCAGATTAAAAATCTGGAGCGCAATCGACTGGAACTATCGCTGCACGTTGAGGGAGACTTTCCGTCTGATTGGTGTCGCATTGGCACAGAAGGTTCGGAGATTCTGCCGGGGCGGCAGATGGATGCAGTGTTGTATTTTCAAATTGCGGCTGATTTTTTTGAGCAGCATGGTGTACAGGGTGAAGAACCGACGCTGAAGTTAGACTATCAGGGTCGGTTAGTTGTTTATTCGATTGATCCGGAAACGGGGCGACGACAGGTTGAGTTTGCATCGTTTAGGCTGCATTTACGTCCTCGGAGTTTGTATGCAAAATTTTTACCTGCAATTTATCAAGAGCTGGATTTTGTCGGGCGATTCCTGAAGATTTTTGAGCAGGCGTTTGAACCAGCGGTGAATTCTTTAGACACACTGTGGGCATATCTAGATCCGATTACGGCTCCTCAGGGGCTGCTGCCGTTTTTGGCGCATTGGGTGGGCTGGACGCCACAATCCTATCTGCCATTAAATCGTCAGCGGGATTTGATTCGAAATGCAATGCAGATTTATCGATGGCGAGGAACGCGACGAGGATTGCGTTTTTACCTGCACTTAGCAACGGGCTTGCCGCTGGACGATGATCTGGTGAGGGAAGAAGATAAGCATATTGGGATATCAGAGTCATTTCATCGGGGCTTTATTGTTGGGGAAGCACGGATGGGACAAGATGCGACGTTAGGAGGGGGGCAGCCTTACCATTTTAATGTTCAAATTTATGTGGATGACTTGGAACGAGTTGATGAACAGTTAGTGCGATCGGTCATTGAGCAGGAGAAACCTGCTTTTTGTACGTATAGCTTGAAGGTTGGGGTACGGCAAACTGTAGGTGCTGCTTTGGAGCAGGTCGGGATAGGCTCTTCTTGATGATCAGTCATGACATCAATCATGACATCAATCATGACAATCAATCATGACGATCAATCATTAATGGGTGACTTGGGATGATTCAGTGAATCGTCTGAACAACGTTATCTGAATAACATTATTATTTTGTGCTTCTTATGTTTTCTTCTCCTCGAACTCTTCCATTGGAACGACTGCAAGTAACTGATGGTTTGCTGCTGACGGCAGAGCGTTGGCGGTTGGCGCATGAGTATCATCGGCAGCGGCAGAATGTTCATTATCAGTCTTTGCATCAGCCGGGGATTGTCTGTGGGTTGAAGGTGGGTGTAGTGGCTGCACCGGAAGAGTTCGCAGCGCAGTACCGCGATCGCCGCTGGTTAAGGGTGCAGCCGGGGGTGGCGATCGATACGTTAGGGAATCCCATTATTGTGCCGGAAGCGATCGCTTATCGTTTGGCTTCGGAGCCGCCTCGGTCAGGAACTGGCATCATTTATTTGGTGCTGAGCTATGTTGATCCCGATCGCCTTCAGCGTTCTGTAGAACCAGAGATGGTGCAGGAGACGTTCCGAATTGATGAGAAAACAACTCCGCCCGATGCGTTAGAAGTGGAACTGTGCCGCGTGGTAATTCAGGCAGGTGCAGTGTGTTTAGAGGAGAGTACCGATGTGTTTTCTCCAGGTATAAATCATGTAGATTTACGCTATCGGCAGCAGGTGCAGGCGCGTCCTTTGGGAAGGGTGAGCGTAGCGCAGATAGGCGGGTCTGGATGTTGGGCGGAATTGGTGCGATCGCTGCCCGCGCTGTATCCGGGGCTGGGGGCAGAGGTTATGACGCCAACGACTCTCAGTGAAAATTCAGCCGCCGACTTGCTAACGCTGGACTTGAATCAGTTGACGCTTGACAATGCAGAATTAGAAATTCTGAAACAGCATTTAGTCTCAGGCGGTACGATTTTAGTCAATGCGTTGGGAGATCCCCGCTTTTTTAAACTGTCAATGATTCGGCAAGAGTTACAACAAGCGTTGGCAAAAATTCGTAGGGATACAAGTTTGGCAGTAGAACAAGAAGAAGTATTAGCAGAATTGGCGGAGGTTGAGACGAGTTTGATGGAATTGTTGGGGGCGATCGCTCAACCCATTAAAACTTTGGCTGAACAGATGGATCTTTCAATTCATGATTCAGGGCATGATTCTTCAGCGCATGATTCAGGACAAGATTCAGGACAAGATTCAGGACAAGATTCAGGACAAGATTCAGGACAAGATTCAGGACAAGATTCAGGACAAGATTCAGGACAGTTAGATCGCCATCATCCGCTGCGACATCAGCCGTTTTTGTTTGCTCAATTTCCGGTGATTCAAGAAATGCCGATTGAAGTTTTAGCTTGGGGTGGCATTGTTTTGGTGATTGGTGATTTGAGTGGGGCTTGGGATCTGGCTGATGGACCGATTTTGCCCAGAGAGACTGTACGGGCAGCCCAAGAGCTAGGAATTAATATTTTGCATTTTGCTTGGAAACGTAAACAATTGACTTCAGTTTAACTTTGGCATTGGCTTAAATTTAGATACGCATTTTTTCCTTTTTTCTCCTATTGGCATTTCCCCCATGTCTAAACTGATTACTACAGTTCTTTCCACTCAGACGCTCAAATATAAGCCAGGTTCTACGGCTAGTTTTGATGTGGTGGTAACGAATAATAGCAGTGAGTTTTCTACGTTTCAGCTAGATCTGGCGGCTTCTGGAGTTGAGGCTCAATCGAATCATTGGTATCGGTTAGCTCCAGATGTTTCGGCAAAAATTCCGGGGGGCGATCGCACGCAGTTTACAGTCACGATTGTAGATGTACCGCCTGTGCCGGGAGGATTTGCAGGAACGATGACGTTGACAATCCGGGTGCTTTCGTTGGATCTGCGAGACGAAGATCGGCAGGTGTTAAATTTGCTGGTGGAGGGAACGGGGGTGCTTTCACCTCGGTTGGAGTTACCTTCGCGCAAGTTTCAGGGGGCGCCAGGGGATTTGATTGAAATGCCCGTCACAGTTTATAACTTAAACCGTCATTCCGCGAATGTCAGTTTGCGGATTTTGGGGTTAGAGCAATCGTGGATGGTGGATGGTGGCGATCGTCGCATTCAAATTCCACCGAATGGTCAACTAGAGACCATGTTACTGTGTCAGTTGCCCTCTCCTACGCAAGCACCCAGCGAGATTTATCAGTTCATTATTGAAGCAAATCAGCCGCAAGCAGCTCCGACACGAGCAGAGGCGGTGTTGACGGTGATGCCGTTAGGCTATGTTGATTTCCGCTGTAATCCACTTCGACAAAAAATTCCGGCAGTAAGAGGCTGGTGGAAAAATCGTCGGGCGGATTCTGCAATCTATATGCTGGAATTTGATAACCAGAGTAATTTGCAGCAGACGGCGACTGTTGAAGTGCAGCCGCAAAATGTATCGGTTGAGAGTTTGTTGAGGGCGGGGGGAAATCACCAAAAAGCTCAGGCTCGTCTACAAGCTCGGCTGGAAGTAACGCCCGAAAACGCAGTCTTAAATATTGGTGAAACCGATACACTCCAGCTCAAAGTCCGTCATCCGCGTCCTTACATTGGGTGGTCACGCCAGTTCTCGCTACCTGTCAAGGCAATGCTGGCTGATCCTCGTTTAGAGGTTCGCAACGATACCCAAACGTTGAGGCTGAAAGTTCTGCCCATTGTGCCTTGGTTTTTGCAACTGTTGTTCTTAATAGTGCTGATGTTAGCGCTGCTGATTCCGGCTCTATTGAAGAGTGGGCATCAAGCTCCCGTTAATGCCGTTCAGTTTAATGGCTTGGCAACTGAAGTAGTTAGCGCTTCAGATGATGAAACGATTCGGCGGTGGCAAATTAAAGGCGATCGCCTGATTTCGGATGGAATTATTAATCGTGCTGATAAGGCGATCCGCGTGGTGCGTTATCGCCCAGTGAACAATGACTGGATTGCAGATGGTTTTGAAAATGGACAAATTCAGGTTTCTAATTTACTAACCCGCAAGCTGCAATCTTCTTTCTTTCATAAAAAAGACGATCGCGTCTTTGATATTCAGTTTGCCCAAGATTCGCGATCGCTGTACAGCGGGCACGGCAGTGGCTTAGTGTTGCAATGGGATTTAACAGGCGATACTGCCGATCAACAAACCGATAATCCAGCTTTTTTACGACAGAAGAAACTGGATTTTGCGATTAATTCGATAGCGTTGGTTGGTAAAGAGGAAGAGAGTTTAGCGATCGCTGGAAGATTCAATCGGCTCACTCTTTGGAATCTTAAAGAAGACACGCTTAAACCGCTGCCCTATACCGCTGGAAGTAAAGAAAATTACATTCTTAGTGTCGCCACTCCTGAACGTCATCCAGAACTGCTTGCAACCGCCGACAATCAGGGCAAGATTAGTCTCTGGAATCTGCATAACTGCCTAGCCGACGATAAACCTTGTGAACTGGTGGATGAATGGACAACGGGACATCATGGCAAGCCTGTTCAATCGGTTGCGTTTAGCTCCGATGCTTGCTACCTGGCTAGCGCTGGAGAGGATGGGCGAGTCATGCTGTGGACACTCGATAATCGCACTAATCAAGTATTAGACGGTAAATCTTTGGCTCAATCTTCTCAACCGATGAACGCCGTTGATGTTGTTCGCGTGGATCAAAAAGTGCTAGTTGTTAGCGGCGGCGACAACCATCGCGTCAAGCTATATCAAACCCAGGATTTAAACCCGAAGTGTAGTTAACCACGAAGAACTAACAATGACAAGCCAACAATTCACCTCTGCAACCGAAGCCCTCAGCATGGCAGAAGTACTAATGCTCCCTGATGCCCAACGGCAAACGCTGGCTTGGATTCTGGAGCAAGGAACTCTGACGTTTTCTGAGATAGCGGCAGGCACGCAGCGTTTTGAAGCAGAGTTGCAGTTGATTTTAGAAGACTTGGTGCGTCGGGGATTTGTTGAAACAATTGAGATTAACCAAACTCGTCACTATCATTCGTTGATTGCGACCCAACAGGATTCATTTGCCCCTGCGCCCACAGCCGAGCCAGGAAAGCCGCTTGCAGTCATTCTAAATTCTGCGGGCAATGATACCGTCACGCCAGGTTCAACATTTGAGCTAGGGGTGACCATTCGGAATAAAGGCAAACAGAGCGCCGTTATTGATGTTTTTATTGATGATTTGTCGCCAACCTTGCGGCAATGGTGTCGCTGTGCCCAAGAGCGTTTGGCATTGGGCGCAAAACAAAGCGCTGAAGTCGTATTTCGATTTCAGGTTCCGGTGGATGCGTTGCCGGGAACTTTTGACTATTTGCTAATTGTTGATGCGCCGCAGCATTATCCCGAAGAGACACCCATTCGTTATTCGCAGAAGCTTCAGGTGCTGCCGCCCGTTCAAGATACTGTGCGGGTGAACGATCCAACTTTTGCAGTGCAGCCCCTAACGGCGAGTGCAAAGCCGACGATCGCCCAACCCGGTGGTGTGCAGCAGTTTCAAATATTGGTGCATAATCGGGGCGATCGCGTGGATCGATTCCGGCTAACCTGCACTGATTTACCCGCCGATTGGATTAACATCATTTATCCGCAGAGTACGCAAGGGCAGGGATTAGCGGTTCAGTCAGACAGCCTTGATCTGAATCCTGGGGGGCAGGGATTAATTTTAATGATGTTGCAGTTGCCCTTAGATGCGTTGGCGGGCAACTATGTGCCGACGCTGCGGTTGCATTCAGAAAATAGCCCAAATTTGGCGTTAATGGATTTGATTTATTTGCAAATCAAGCCGATTTATCAAGTACAGGTGGACTTGCAAACTATTATTAGCCAAGTGAAGCAGGAGCCGGGGCTTTTTTCGGTTCAAGTGAGTAATAACGGCAATACGCCTAGAGAAATTGTTTTTGATATTACGAAGTTAGATGGGGGCGATCGCTGCGAATATAGATTTGAACCGCCTCAACTGCATCTCAAGCCTCACCAAACCCTCAGCAGCCAGCTCTGGGTAAGCCCTCTCGATCCTTGGAAGCGCCCGGTTTTCGGCGGTGGACAACTGCTTAACTTCAACGTTGACCTTGCCGATCCTCAAGAGCATCCTTTACTCAAAGTGCCGCTACGAGGGTTTGTTCTTTGGCAAGCCCGACCGTTCTGGCAAATTTTTCCGTTTGTGTTAATGGGCATGGCTGGCGTATTATTTTTAGCATGGCTAATCTGGTCAAACTTCATTCGTCCACCCATTGCACCTAGAATTCTCAAATTTGAGCCAGAAGAAACTGAATACTTAGCAGAGAATGGTGATTTTGTGCGATTGGCGTTTCAAATTAGCAATCCTGAAAAGTTGAAATCGATGGAAATTTTGGGTCAAGATGGCGGCGGCAAGGTCGTCAGCAGACCGCAGGTTTACGACTTGAGCCGAGGCATTCCGGCACCATTACGCCCGTTTTGTTTAGAAACACAGCAGGTATTAACGTGTCGGAATGTGCGAACCGATGCAAAGCGATCGGGCAGCTATATTTTCACAATGAATTTGCTGCCACGCGATCGCCGAGTTCTTGCTGCCACTGCCCAAACGGTTCCAGTGGCGATCGCGCCGATTCCTCTGCCCGAAATTATCGAGTTTGTTTCAACTCAGCCCGTTTATCAACAGGCTCCTCCCAAAAAGCAGCAGATCCCGGCAGTAAGCGCTCCCAAATCGTCCACCACCAGCCTGCTACCGATTAAGAAATCGCCAACCGATGCTCAGGGCAATCAACCCCATGAGGTTCACTTAAATTGGGCGATCGCACATCCTAAGCAGATCAAGGCAATTCAAATAATTGGACATGATACAGAGGGGGCGACGACCAGTTCATTAAAGACCTATAGCTTTGCAAAAGGGATTCCTAATGAGCTGAAAAAATATTGTGTGATGAAGGAACAACTGATTTGTAAAAATGTCGGAACAGGCGATCGAAAGGTGGGCGATCGAATGTTTGATTTAACAGTGGTTCCTAAAGGACTCTCTCCCGAAAAACCCATTATGCTGAAAACGGCGGCGATCAAAATTGAACCGCGTTTACCTCAAATTTTTACCTTCCGGGTGAACGGTCAAGAAGCAATGCCCAAATACATTATTCCGGTTAGTTCAGGGCAACCCGCTCCTAGCTTAGTTTTTTCTTGGCAAGCAGAAGACAATGAAGGCACAAAGGTGGAACTGCTGCCTGCACCGGGAGCCGTGACTGTTGTAGGCTCTATTCCTTTTCCATTGACTCCCAAACCGGGATCAGTCGTTGTAACGCTGCAAGTCACGAATTCGGCAGGGCAGCAGGTAGCGCGATCGGTGACGATCGAAACATTTGATCCGACGTCGGGGCAGCCTGCTGCGGATGCCAGTCAGGGGCAAGCAGCGGCGGGCGCGGGCAGCGAAGCCAGTAGAGGAGGCGCGGCAGGCGCAGAGAAGCCGCCCAGTTTGGATACCCCGAAGCCAACGGATGGAAGAACGCTTTCGCCTAGTGAATTGCCGCCACAGTTCAATTAAGGCAGTTCAATTAAGTAGGTAGGCTGAATAAATGTGGGATAACTGAGATCTTGCACGACTCGCAACACCCACCCGGAATTGAAATTCCGGGCTAACGCAACGAAGTCCGTTGAAACGGACTCAAGAACTGGGCAGACAGGCTTTCAACCCATTTTAATGGGTTTTGTCTATTAGCCCCGAATTC
>Ga0335397_10001463_pt1 | contig 32178 bp, 26 predicted proteins | sample MAT04_FD_205740 | JGI IMG/M metagenome (GOLD analysis project Ga0335397, IMG submission 205740) | Freshwater microbial communities from Lake Fryxell liftoff mats and glacier meltwater in Antarctica - MAT-04 (spades assembly) (version 2) ... | reverse complement strand
GATCGCACTTTTCTTCGTCGCCTTGTCAGTCCGCTCCCGCGCCAACCGTCCGGGGCGCATGAACAGCCATCGCCGCGGGGCCAAGCGGTGATGGTCAATCGAAAGCAGCGATCGATGCTCATGCAGCCAACCCCACAGGTTCCGCAGTTCAGCCCGGCGACGCGCTTGCCCGTGCGCATCGAGGAGGCGTCGTGGCTGCCGAGGTGACCGTCGAGCGCTCGATCCTCGTGCTGCGAGGCCAGCGGGTCATCCTCGATGAGACCCTGGCCGACCTGTACGGGGTGTCGGTCAGCGGGCTCAACCAAGCGGTGAAGCGGAACGCCGAGCGCTTCCCGGACGACTTCATGTTCCAGCTCACGGCCGACGAGGGGGATTCTTTGAGATCACAGTTTGTGATCTCAAACCCCAAAGGCCGCGGGGGTCGCCGCTACGAGCCCTTCGCCTTCACGGAACAGGGCGTCGCGATGCTCTCGAGCGTTCTGCGCAGCGAGCGCGCGGTGCGGGTGAACATCGAGATCATGCGCGCCTTCGTGCGCATGCGGCGCGTGCTCCAAGAGCACGCCGAGCTCGCGGCGAAGCTCGCCCAGCTGGAGAAGAAGTACGACGGCCAGTTCCGGATGGTGTTCGACGCGATCCGCGACCTGATGGCGCCGCCCGCGAAGGCGAAGCCGAAGATCGGCTTCAGGGGAGAGAGCGAACGATGACCGGTACGCGCAGCGACGTTGACGAAGGCAGTTTCGATCATTGGTTCCGGACGGCGACCGGGCACGCTCCGCGTGACTGGCAAGGCGAGCTCGCCGCCGCTAGCGAGCTTCGCTCCCGCGTCATCCGCATCCCGACCGGCTACGGCAAGACCCTCGGGGTACTGGGCGCCTGGCTCTACCATCGGGTGCAGCGCAACGACGCGCGATGGCCTCGCCGGCTCGTGTGGACGCTGCCGATGCGCGTGCTGGCCGAGCAGACGGAGGCGGTCGTGAAGGACTGCCTCACGAGGCTCGGCCACCTCTGGACGCCAGGGACCGACCACGCAGCGAAGGTGGGCGTGCACCTGCTCATGGGCGGCGCGGATCCCGGCGGCGAGTGGAACCTTTATCCCGAGGAGTGCGCGGTCTTCATCGGGACGCAGGACATGCTCCTCTCGCGGGGCCTGAACCGCGGCTACGCAGCCAAGCGAGCGCGGTGGCCGATGGAGTTCGGGCTCCTGAACCACGACGCGCTCTGGGTGCTCGACGAGGTTCAGCTGATGGACGTGGGGCTCGCGACGAGCGCGCAGCTCCAGGCCTACTTCGATGAGGACGCGTCACGTGGGTTCAGGCCGCGCGCCAGCTGGTGGATGAGCGCCACCCTCCAGCCCGAGTGGCTGCGCAGTGTCGACACCGAGCCGCGCCACGACACGTGGACCACATCGCCGGTCTCGCTCCCAGCCACAGCGCGCACGAGCGGTCCCGCCGCGATCCGAAAGACCATGGCGACCGAGGCGATTCCGTCCTCCGATCACGTCGCCTTCGCGGGTCGCTGCGGGGAGGCGCACGCCGCGCTCGAGGACGGAGAGTTCGGTCGCATCACGCTCGTGGTCTGCAACACCGTCGAGCGCGCTTGCAAGACTCACGAGGCCCTCGCGAAGCTGAAGGTCGGGGCCGAACTAGAGCTGGTTCACAGTCGCTTCCGACCCTTCGAGCGAGCCGATTGGAAGGCTCGCTTCCTCGAGCGCGAGACGTGCCGGCCCGGTGCCAACCGCATCATCGTCGCCACCCAGGTGGTCGAGGCGGGCGTGGACATCTCGGCCAGTGCCCTGGTCACCGAGCTGGCCCCGTGGTCGAGCCTGGTGCAGCGCTTCGGACGCTGCGCCCGCTACGGCGGGAGCGGACGGGTGCTGGTCATCGATCGTGGCCAAGACGAGAAGAGCGCTCCTCCGTATGCGCCTGAACAGCTCGATGGCGCGGCAGGGGCGCTCGAGCAGCTGACGAAGCAGGGCGGCGATGTGGGCATCGCCAGCCTCGAAGCCTACGAAGAGTCGTTGACCGCCGAGGCGCGGGTGGGGCTGTATCCCTACCGACCGGACCATCTTCTGATCCGCCGCGAGCTGGACGAGCTGTTCGACACTACTCCCGATCTGACCGGCGCCGACCTCGACATCAGCCGGTTCATCCGGAGCGGCGACGAGCGCGACGTGTCGGTCTTCTGGCTCGAGGTACCGAAGGGCAAGAAGGGCGAGCCGCGGCCCGAGCCACCCAAGGGGCACCGTCCCTCGCGCGAGGAGCTGTGCAGCGTCCCATTCTTGCGGGCGCAGGAGTGGCTTTGCGGCACGGAGACCAAGACGAACCGCAAGCCGCGGCTGCGCGCTGGCGTGCGTGCGTGGACCTGGGACTGGATCGAGGGGGAGTGGGTCGTCGTCGAGCGGTCCGCGCTCATCCCCGGCAAGGTGGTGTGCGTGGCGGCGGATGTCGGCGGCTACCGTCCGGATCGCGGCTTCGATCCCGAGTCGACAGTTCCCGTGATCCCCGTACCCAGCTCGCCGGTCGCGGCAGCACAGGACGAGGCGGACGACGCCGAGGACTCGGAGAAGCTGAGCGCGGCGTCGTACAAGACGATCGCGACCCACGATCGCGAGGTGGGCGAGCAGGCGACCGAAATCACCGGGAGCCTTGCGCTCCCATCCCGCCTCGCCGAGCTGGTCGTTCTCGCGGGTCGCTGGCACGACCTCGGGAAGGCGCACCCGGCGTTCCAGGGTGCGATCATGGCCTCCGAGCCGAGGCGCGATGACTACGCGAAGGCGCCGAGCGACAGGTGGCGGCGGCCCATGATGTATCCCGCGGCACCCGGTGATATCCGTCGCGGGTTTCGACATGAGCTGGCCAGCTGTCTCGCGCTGTTCGGGGTGCTGCGTCGGTACGCGCCGGATCACCCAGCGCTACTAGGGCCATGGGTCGAGGTGCTGCGCCTAACCGGTGAGGGCGAGGTCCCTGCAAGGCTCGCCGAGCCGAGTACAGCGACCACGCTCGAGCGCGCCGTGCTCGACTGCACTGCGGAGGAGTTCGATCTCGTCGCGTACCTGGTGCTCGCCCACCACGGCAAGGTGCGAGTCTCCCTACACGCCGGGCCCAAGGATCAGGAGTACGTGGACCGCGATGGCAGAGGGCTGCCGATCCGCGGCGTGCGCGAGGACGACGTCTTGCCGGGGATCGAGCTCGCCGCTGGTGAGCGGCTCCCTGATCTGCAGTTGTCTCTGTCGCCCGCAGGCCTCGGGCTATCGAGCGTGACGGGACGGAGCTGGCGCGACCGGACCCAACGGTTGGCGAAGACCTACGGCCCGGCGGCGCTCGCATGGCTGGAGGCGCTTCTCATCGCCGCAGACCGGCGAGCTTCGAAGCTGAGCACGACCGATCCGCTCCTCGGCGCGAACGACGGAGGCTCCCGATGACGACCTTGCACCTGCACCACCTCACCGGCTGCGCGCCGGCGCCGCTCGCGCACTACCTGAAGGCGCTGGGCATCCTGCGCCTCGTCGCCCGACAGAAGGACCCCGAGGCGCGCGGCTTCTGGAAGGACGAGCACTTCTGCCTGATCACGGCGCTCGATCGCGAGGCGCTGGAGAGGTTCTTCCTCGACGAGTACCGACCCACGCCGTTCGTCTCCCCATGGAACAAGGGCTCGGGATTCTACGCCGACGAGGATCCCGCACTAGGGCCGGTCGAGCGCTCGTCGGCAGCACGCTTTGCCCCTTTCCGCGCGGGGATTTCCGCGAGCCGTGCGCCGCTCGCGGAGATCAAGTCAGCGGACACCAACGTCCGCGTACTGAAGGAACGGACGAAGAAGAGGAAGGGAATGAGTGCGGGCGACATCGCGAAGGCGCAGGGCCTCAAGTCGGACGCGACCTACAAGGCGCAGCTCGCGGCGGCGGAGCGAGAGTTCAAGCGCTTGAAGGCGGACCTGTATGCACCGTTCGCGTTGAGCTGGCGTGGCGGGCACCGGGAGTGGATGGACGCCGCGATGGTGCTGTCGAGCGACGGGCGACCCTCATGGCCCTCGCTGCTCGGGACGGGAGGGAACGACGGTCGCCTCGACTTCACCAACAACGCGATGCAGCGCCTCGGAGAGCTTTTTGACCTCCGCGCTGCAACTGGGGTCGCTAAGTCCAGCGCGGCCCCACTTCTGGCGAGTGCGCTCTGGGGTTCGCTAGCAGGCGGTATGGAGATGGCCGCCGTTGGACAGTTCCTCCCTGGGAACGCTGGCGGGGCAAACGCGAGCACGGGACCCGACGGCGGTGCGTCCGTAAACCCGTGGGACTTCATCCTGATGCTGGAGGGCGCGACGCTGTTCCGCGGTGAGACCACTCGCCGACTGGACGCCCGAGGCGGCGCCCGTGCGTCCGTTCCCTTCGCGGTCCACTCCCATGCAGTGGGACATGGGAGTCGCGGGCGGGAGAAGACAGAGCGTGGCGAACAGTGGATGCCGCTTTGGGACCGGCCAGCCACGTTCGCGGGGGTCGAGTCGCTCCTAGGCGAGGGACGTGTTCAGCTCGGTCGCGCCGTCGCGCATCGGCCGTTGGACTTCGCGCGCGCCATCGCGAAGCTGGGCGTCGCGCGCGGACTGAGCGGGTTTGCGCGGTATGGCTATCTGGAGCGGAACGGACAGAGCAAGATCGCTGTGCCCCTCGGCCGCATCGATGCGCACGCACGCGTACGCGCGCGCCTAGTCGACGACATCGGGGGCTGGCTCGACCGGCTTCAGCGTCTCGTCCGGGATGGGGACGCCGCGACGCGCCTCGCGGTCGCCGAGGCGGCTGTCGCCGACGCAACCTTCGCCGTGCTCACGCGCTCCGATGCTTCGGCACGATGGCAGGAGGTCCTCATTCACGCCGCGAGGGTCGAGGCGCTCCAGGTGTCGGGCACGGGAATCGAGGTCGGCCCAGTCCCCAGGCTGTCGGCCGGCTGGTTGGATGCTGCGCGCGATGACTCGCCGGAGTGGCGCCTGGCGGTGGCCCTCGGGAGCGCAGCCGGCAGCTACGAGCGCGGTCGTCCGGTCGACCGCGTTCGCGACCATGTGTTGCCGCTCGATCACGACCGGTACGCGGTGAAGGAGAAGCGCCTCGCGAAGAGCCCGCGGGTGGTGATGACCGGACGCGACGGGCTCACCGACCTGGTATCACTGGTCGAGCGCCGATTGATCGAGGCGACTCAGCGAGGGCAGCGAGCGCTTCCGCTCGTCGTGCCTCGTGGTGCCGGTGCTCACCTCGCCGATCTCGCCGCGTTCATCGAGGGGCGCGTCGATGTCCAGCGCACGCTGTGGCTGGCGCGGGCGCTGATGGCGATTCGCTGGGACACCACGCGGCTGGTCCGCCGCATTCCTCGTCCGGGCCCGCCGCCCGAGGAGGCGTGGCAGGCCCTCCGGCTCTGCGGGCTCCCCTTCGAACTTGTGGACCGCCGCGTGCCGATCGATGCCGCGATGGTGCGGCGTCTGGCGAGCGGCGATGCCAGCGGCGCCGTGTCCATCGCGCTGCGGCGACTTCGCGCCGCGGGCCTGAGACCACCGCTCGTCTCCGCGACCGCTGACCCGCTCACCGCACGCCGTTGGGCTGCGGCGCTCGCCTTCCCCATTGAGCCCGCTGTCGCCGAGGCGATGGCCAAACGCTTCCAGAACCACGCCACTACGGAGACCGCATGACCCTCGACTTGACCGCCCTCGACTCCACCACTCGGCTCTTGTTCACCATCGAACTGAAGCCCCTCCAGGGTGACCGCTTCCAGCCGACTGGGTTTCCCAGCCTCGGCGCGGCGACCTACGAGACCGCGACGGGGACCAAGCTTCTCGTCGAATCGGCCCAGAGCATGGCGAACCGCATGGAGACCACCTGCTGGGATCCCGTGGCCAACGCACCCATCGCGGCCCTCGAAGGCGTGAGCCACGTGACGGTGACCCGGCTCGGAGCGTTCCTCACCGACTCGATGCTGGAGGCGCACCGCCTCAACAGCCCGTACCTCCTCGAGAACAAGAAGGACCCGTCGTTCAAGGACGCGCTTGTCGTCTCGCTTGGTGGTCTGGCGTCGGGACCCATCAACCGGAAGCTGCTGTCTGAGACGCTGCTGAAGTACGACGTCGGGAGCCTGCTCCACGGCGTCTTTCTAGCGAAGCAGGAGTTGGCCGGTGGGAGGTTGCGGGTGGCTCGGGCCCTCTCGGCATTCATCGAGGCCACGGGCGCGCGTGTGGCAGCGTCGGGTGGCGTGAAGAACGACCACGTGAATCCATCCGGGGACACCAAGAGCGGCTTCGGCAACGTGCCGTTCGCTCGTGATGAATTCACTGCCGACTCGATCCACCTGCACGTCAACTTCGACCTCGCGCAGGTGCGCGGCTACGGGCTCGGTAAGGACGCCGAGCGGCTGCTGGTCCTGCTCGGCCTACACCGCCTCCGGAAGCTGTTGGACGGGGACCTCCGCCTCCGGACGGCGTGTGATCTCGAGCCGATCGCTCGTGATCGAGTCGTTGCCCAACGTCCCAGCGGCTTCGAGCTGCCGGCGTTGAAGGCGCTCGAGGACGCCCTCCAAGGGGCGATCAAGAAATGCGCGTCGGCGATGACCCACACCACCGTCAAGTACGACGAGAAGCTCGACTCGGCGAAAGAGCGCGCCGCGGCGGCTGAGGACGACGACGGCGACGAGAGCGGCGAAGACTGATGCCTACGCTCGTGCTTCGGTTTCCGGGCGGCCTCTATCACGCGACGCCATCTGGCCATCACGTGAACGAGGGCATCGTCGAGTGGCCACCCAGCCCTTGGCGTCTGACGCGCGCTCTCCTCGCCTGCGGGTACACGACGCAGCGTTGGGACGAGGTCCCTCCGGTGGGCCGTCGCCTGTTCGAGGCGTTGAGCGGGTGCTTGCCTGAGTACCGGTTGCCGCCTGCGGCGCTGGGCCACTCGCGGCACTACATGCCGACCGCGGTGCTGGAGAAGGGGCGCGAGAAGACCACGCTGGTGCTCGACACGTTCGCGGACGTGGGCGACGGGCAGCTATGGGTTCGATGGCCGGTCGCGCTCGACGACGAAGCGAGCGCGCTGTTCACGACGCTGGTGGAGCACCTGGGCTATCTGGGTCGTAGTGAGAGCTGGGTCATCGGCCGCACGGTCGCCGCCGACACGCCACTGCCGGACCAGGGGAGGGCCTTCCCGCATCTCGATGGCGAGAGACCGGCGCGAGGGTTCGAGCAGCTCACGCTCACTGCACCAGAAGACCCATCGCTCTACGCGGGCTGGCGCAAGCAGGAGGTGGAGGGCGCGATGGAGGCGGCCGCGGCTCCGACGGAAGCGATGGGCAAGGCACCGTCGAAGGCTGCGTTGAAGAAGAAACAGCAACAAATCGAGGAGAGCTACCCGCTCGACGTCTTGGCGTGCCTCCAGTGCGACACCTCGTGGTGGAAGCAGCGGAAGTGGAGCCAGGCGCCGGGGTCCCGCCGGGTGCTCTACTGGCGGGAGGCGGGGGCGCTCGAGGTCGGACCTGCCAGCGCCCCCAAGCGGCCCGGCCCGGCTCCCATCGAGTGCATGCTCTTCGCCCTGACTACGCCGAGCGGTGCACGCTCGGCGTTGCCCACGACCGCGCGGACGCTTCCGCAGGCGGAGCTGCTGCACAAGGCCTTGGTGTCCAAACTCGGGTTCGGCGAGGGGACGCAGTGTCCTGAGCTGACTGGACGCAGCGAGGACGGCGCGCCGCTCAAGGGGCATCGACACGCGCATGTGCTGCCCATCGACCTCGACGACGATGGCCACCTCGATCACATCGTCCTCTACGTACCGCAGAAGCTCGGGGCGCTCGCCCAGCACGCTGCACGTTCGGTGAAGCGCACCTACACCAAGGGCGGCGTTGGCGAGCTGCAGGTGGCACTTGCAGGCCAAGGCGCTCTGAGCGACCTCCGCTCGCTGCCTGGCGTGCTGGGGGACTCGATTGGAAGGCTCCTCGGTCCCTCGCGCGAGTGGCGGTCGGCGACGCCGTTCGTGGTGCCGCGCCATCTGAAGAAGCGAGGGGCGAACACGCTCGAGGGACAGGTGAACGCGGAGCTCGCCGCTCGGGGACTACCCGCAGCCGCGGTTGAGGTGTTGCCATGGAACGGCGACACGGCACCGCTACGCCACTTCGTGCGCCGTCGAGGCGATCGCGCGCCCCAGCCCGTGCTGGACGCCGCCTTCGTGTTGCGGTTGAGCTTCGAGGAGCCCGTGGCTGGTCCGATCTGCCTCGGCTACGCCAGCCACTTCGGGCTGGGTCGTTTCGAAGTGGCAACCGCGGAATGAGCAGAGCCCGTCAGTCGCGCGCTCGGCTCGTGCCGTCTGCCGCCTATGGCGAGCATCATCGAGAGCATCAATGCTGGGGGTCTATTTGCGGAGCGCGTCCGCGAGGCTCAACTGACGGCTGCCGCTCGCTCAGCCGTCTCGGACTCGAGGACGTACTCCGCGTATGCGGTGTAGTCGCTGCGGTCGGGATCGACGTCGCGGAGAAGTTCAGTGAGCTCTCGCTCGATCCCGCTGAGCTCGGTCCACTCGTACTGGGCGTCGCCGGGCTTGTCCTTCAGCCACACAGTGAAGCGCACGGCGGGTCGGCCCACCGAGTCTTCGTAGGGTCGCGGATCGATCTGGTACACGCCGAGCGTCCGGAACTGGACCACCACCTTGGCGCAAGCGGTGCGAACCGCCTTCCAGTATTCGACCTCGGTCACGCAGCGAGGTTATTCGGCTTGGCTCGGACCGGCAAAGCACGCCTCTCCTGGTGCTTGGGCGCCGGTAGCTGTACGCGGCTGCGGAGCGGCGCGCCTGCTGCAATCAGCTCTCTGCCTCGGGCCACAGCTTCGGCAGCACGAAGCGGAGGCTCCGCAGCGGCAGGCCGAAGCCGACCGGTCCGCGCGGCGCGCTCGATCGCAGGACGCCGAAGTCGAGGAGCGAGGCGAGCACCCGGCGGGCGGTGCGCGCCGGCAGACCGGTCATGGCCAACAAGCGCGCTTGATCGATGCAGACGTCGAGCATCCAGACGGCGAAGGCGACGAGCGCTTCCTCGGAAAGGTTTCCGCGGCCATCCAGATCGGTCCGCCCGGGAAGGTCCGCGTTGTTGAGGCGCGCGTAGTAGCTCTCGACGTCGCGGGCGATGCCGCGCAGCGGCGACCAGAGAGCCCGTGGGTGAGCCGCAGCTGCCCCAGCACCAGATGCGTGTGCAGGCGCGCGGTGCGGCCGTTGCCGTCGAGGAACGGATGCACCCAGAGCAGGCGATGGTGTGCGCACGCGGCGCCGACCACGGCGCGCTCGCGTCCCGAGAGCCCGGTGTAGCGAGCGCCCCAGGCATCGAGGAGAGAAGGGATGGCGTGCGCCTCGGGCGCGAGGTGCCGGCCCGCGGTGACCAGCACGGTGCGGAGCGCGCCAGGCACGATCTCCGCACGGGTGTCGCTCCGTCGGTCGTCGAGCTGGAGGCGCCGGTAGAGCGAGGCATGGATCTCGCGGACCGCGCTCTCGGTGTAGAGCGGCCCGCTGCCTTCGACGTAGCGCGCCTCGAGCTCGCCCTCCGCCTCGATGTGCGCCACCGCGATCCGCTGCTTGCGGGCCTGCTCGACATCCGCATCGAAGTCGCGTCGCAGCGCTCACTCGATGTCGGCCGGTCGGGTGTGCTGCCCCTCGATGCGGTTGGTGTAGTAGCTGTTCATCTCGCGCAGGAGCGGGCGCAGCGTCGCGGCAAGCGGCCCCGCCTCGGTGCCGAGGCGGAGCGCGACGTCGATGAGCGTGGAGGCCCGCTCGAGGAGCGGCCCCATCACCCGGAGACGCTCATCGCAGAGGTCCGTGGTCGCACGGATGGGCGCGGAGCGCCAGATCCTGGACGCTGAGCTGGACAGTCGTCCCACGCATCCATCATGTTGATTCAACGAGTGAAAGCGCGTCCGCGGTCGCAAGCCTGGACACTCGCTGGGACATCCACGGGCGTCGCCTTTTGCCGCCGCTCCGCAGCGCGGTCCGATCGCTTGGCTTGGCACGCGGAGAGGGTCACACCTCCCGCCATGACCATGGTCCCCTTCCAACAGGTGTTCTGTTCTACGAGGTAGCGCGAGCGGAGACCCGGAGCCTGACGCCGGTGGGCCACGAGGTGCTCCCCCAGCGACCGTTTCTGTTGGTCGACAGCTACTGCGTCGAGCGGGGCTGCGACTGCCGCAGCGTCTTGCTCGGTGTCCATGATGTCGAGCGAGGTCGGCAGGTCGCCACGGTGAACTACTCGTTCGAGCCGCCCACCGGGCACGATGCCGATTTCGGACAGATCTTCCTCGACCCGATCAATCCCCAGTCCGGAATGTCGGAGCCGTTGCTCGAGGTCGTCGCCGACATCCTCGAGAACGATCGCGACTACCGCGATCGCCTGTTGAGGCATTACCGGATGATGAAGGACGTCATCGAGGATCCGAGTCACCCCGAGTACGAGCGGGCACGGGGGTGGTGCTCCAGTGTTGGTCAGGATCCGGTGCGGCGCGCGGGGCCCAAGGTAGGCGCCAACGATCCATGCCCATGTGGCAGTGGCAAGAAGTTCAAGCGCTGCTGCCGGTGATCGGTACCTACCGACATCGGGCCAGGCAAACACCCGCGAGCGAGTCCGGGCCATGAGTCCTTGCTGCTCGCGCTGCGCTCAGCCGTGCTGGCGCTCGCGGATCACCCGCCACGGCGCGGAGTCGCCGAGCTGCGGTGTTCCCAACTTGGCCGAGCGCTGGCCGCTCGATCGACGCGGAGCACACGGGAGGCGCCGCTCGTCCTCGAACACCGCGTACTCGTTGCGGTGGTGGGTCATGCGCTCGTCGCCAGGTCGGCCGATGAGCGCGAAGACCTCGTCGTCTTCTCTGTCGCACGCGTCCAGCCCCGCCTCGAGCGCGCCATCGGGCATCGCCGCGACCAGATCGGCGACGTGCTCGCCTACCGCGGTGAACCCTCGCTCCTCGTCCCGTACGAAGACGTGGCCGATGGCGCCGTGCTCGCCCACGCACCGGACCGTCCGGTGGTAACCAGCGCGCCGCAGCGCGGGCGGCACGTCGGGGACGGGCGGCAGCGGGACCCACACTGCCGGGACGTTGTGCGGCACCATGCGAGGCCATGGGAACGCTAGCGGCACGCCCGGCACGCTGATGTGCAGCATCCCCGTGCCGAACGTCTTGGTCTTTCCATCCTCGTTCTGTCGCTCGCTCTGTGGCTCGAGTAGAGGTGGCTCGAGTACAGGCGGCTCGAGCGGAGTCTCCGCCGCGGCCTGCGGCGCCTTGGGCTTCTTCACGAAACACCCGCGCTCGAACGCCTCCCTCCAGGTGGCAGTGTCCGAGCCGTGCACCAACACCGTGCCTTCGATCCCGTCCGCGGCGCCCCAGGTGGCCTCGTGTGGGATCCTCCCGTCGAAGAGCGCGGCTCGTAGCGCGATGAGCCCGATGTGCACCACCCCTACGATCGTCTCGGGGACCGGCACGGGCAGATGGACTCGCAGCGGCAAGCGCGCGGCCACATCGCTCTGGGTGATGAGGGGCGCCAGCGCCGATGGTGAGATCCCCTCGGCGCGCAGCTCGGGAAGCATGAAGAGCGACAAGGGCCGCACCGACGGGGGACGACTCAGGGTGTCGACGAGGAACGGGGAGCTCGTGCGCGAGCGGGACCACGTGAAGAGATCGCCGCCGCTGTGCGAGCCGCCCGACACATGGCCGTGCTCGTCGTACGCGATCTCGTAGTGCGACGGGCCCTCGGCGATCCGGAGCGAACCCGCGCACATCTGCTCGCCGCGCGGCGCGAGCTGGGGCACGTCGCGTTCTGTCGGCTCTCGGGGCGCGCCGTCGCTCGGGCCGACGTGCATCGCGACGATCGTGGCACTCGCGCCGCGGGTGAGCTCGAGCAGCGGCGAGCCGACCAGCATCGCACCGTCGGGCGAGCGAAGGTCGGGCGAGCGAAGGTAGAGGCGACGCTGGTGAGGCGCGCGGGCCACGTCGATGAACCCTCGCTCGCCGAGCAGCTCTGCGGCGTGCTCGAAGAGCCCGTGCGCGTGCCATCGCGTGGGGATGCTCTTCGTCATTCCCGCCTGCGCTTCGGCGATGGTGAGGAGCGAAGCTGGGGTGAGGCCCTCGCGCTCGAGCATGTGGGCGTGCCGGTCTTCGAGATCCACCATGGCGCCGAGCGTACCTCGTAGCGGGCCATGCGCGGTGCTGCGCTTCGTGCAGCGAAGCTCGATGCGGAGCGGCTCGGTGCTCGATCGGTGCACTCCTCCGGCGTGACGACGTCGGCCGTCGCGGCGGCGACGTGGCAGGCTACGACAGCGTCGCTGCCCGCTTGCACGTGATGCACCAGCGGCCCTTCGTCACCGCCGTGGGCGTGGCTTCGAAGCGGTGGCCCGCCGCGCAGATCCACTCGAGGGTCGCGCGCGACTTCACGTAGCGGTTCGAGAGGCAGCGGCCGCCCCGGGATCGCGCGAGCTCGCGCATTTGCTGGATCGTCATCTGCGCGCTGCCCGCGCACACCGGGCACCACGAGTCCGAGTGCAGCACGTGCACCGCGGTCGCTCGCCAGCGATGGCCGGCGGCGCACTCCCAGAGATATCTCTGCGCGCCGCCTCGACTGCGCGCCGCGAGACAGTGTCCTCCTCGGCGCGCGGCCGCCGCTTGGAGCCGCTCGAGCGTGACACTCTGCCGCGGGCTGCATGTCGGGCACCACGAGCCCTCGGACTTCACGAGCGTCGCCGTCTTCTCGAACTCGTGCCCCTCACGGCATCGCCACCGCAGCGGAGTGCCCGAGTTGACGTACTCGGTGGAGAGACAGCGGCCGCCGTGCTCGCGCGCGAGCACGCCCATGTCGGCGAGGGTCACGCGCCGCTTCGCGCAGAACGGGCACCACGACCCGCGCTTCACGTGCCCGGGGATCGCGAGCCACTCGTGGCCGGAGGCGCAGCGCCAGCGGAGCTTGGTGGTCTTGTTAACGTACTCCTTCGAGACGCACGCGCCGCCGCGAGCGTGAGCGATGGCGCGCATCTGCTCGATGTCGCCCATCCCGAGACGGCACCTCCGACACCAGCAGCCCTGGAGGATCGTGTTCGGCGTCGCCTCCCAGGTGTGCGCGCGCTCGCAGGTCCACGCGAGCTTCGTGAGCATTCCCCCGTACGCCGCGGAGAGACACTCCCCCCCGCGCTCCCGCGCGATCGCGCGCATGTCGTCGATCGTGTAGCGGACCTTCGCGCACCGGCCGCACCACGCGCCGCCGATGACCTGGCTCGCAACGGTCTCCCAGATGTGGCCGGCGGCGCACCGCCACCGGAGGTACGACTTGGCGTTCGCGTACTCGTCGGAGAGACACTCGCCGCCGCGCGCACGCGCGAGGTCGTGCATGTCGGCTATCGAGTAGCGGTGGCGCGGGGTGTTGACCATACGCGAAGCGTGTTCTGCCATCCTATTCCTGCGGTGCGGGAGGTGCTCGCGTGCCGGCAGGTCGACCGCACTTGCCCGAGCCCATCTACGCGGCCGCGAGCGCGGGTGCTTCGTCGCGGAACGCCGAGACCACGACGCGGCTGTCGAGGCGCGCGGCCGGCGTCTCTTGCGTCGACACGCGCACCAAGTTTTCTCGGAGGCGGTCGACTCGGGTTGACCGACATGCCCTTTCCGTTTGCGAGAACCATGTCCTCGCGAAGCTCCACATCGGACGGTCGAACGCCGAGGCCACACGACGCGTCCGCAGGCTTCGGTGCGCCGGCCTCCTCCTTCATGACGCGCAAGCACACCGGCGGAGCAGCAGCGGCCTCGGCCTGCCGATCGTAGTCCATCGCCGATGTGTACCACGACGCCCGAGCTCGAGCGTGCGGCTGCACCAGAGCAGGATGCGCCGCCTGGTGTGGAGGACTCGTCCTGTGGCATGTAGCTGCCGATGCCGCTCATATACCTCCCGACGCTCGAGTCCTTCTTTCTCTGGGGAACCGAGCCCCTACCGCACGCCCTGCCGACGTTGGGGAGCGGGGAGCCGTGGATGACTACGCTCGTGACGCCGGCGGGGCTGCGGGAGCCCGAGGGGATCAAGCTTCCGCTCTTCGACACCATGGCCAAGCTCGCCGTCGTGGCCGTCGCCGACACCGACAGCTTGCCTGCATCGGTGGCGAGCTGGGTCTTGGCGAGCAAGCTCGCGATCGACCTCGTGGCGCGCGAGCGGGTGGTGCCCACCATCACGCGCCATGGGGGACGAATCGAGGCGCGCTGGGCCGCGGCGCTCGCAGGGGGCGAGGATGCCGCGAGCGTCACCGCGCTCGCCAGGAGCATGCCTCCAGCAGCGCATGCCGTTCCCATCGCCGGCGATCGAGCGGGGGCCGTGTGGGCGCCCGATGCGCTGTTGCGCAGCTACCTCGATGCGGCCGTCGACGCCACGGTCCGCGCATCGATCGGTGCACCGAAGCTGTCGTCCTCTCGCCGCACGGGGGCGACGCGAGCCGGCTCGTGGTCCGAGCGCTGGCAGACCGCGCTCGGTGGTGCCGATCGCGGGTTTGAGACCGAGGGGTTCGCAGAGCGCTCGTTGCTCGATGACCTCGCTCGCTGGAGCGAGCCCGCGTTGGGCGCGCGCGATCGCCTCCGCGCGTGCTTCCGCTTCGAGCTCCCAGTGCACGACGGGGATCCCTTCGTCCTGCGCTTTCTGCTCCAGTCGCCCGATGATCCGAGCCTGCTCGTCCCCGCCTCCGAGGCGTGGGCGACGACGGGGCGCAGCCTCGAGAAGCTGGGGCGCGCGTTTCGCGATCCGCAGGAGTCGCTGCTCGAGGCGCTCGGGCGTGCCTCTCGGCTCTTTGCACCGCTCTCGCGTTCGCTCGAGGAGGCCCGACCCGAGTCCATCGATCTCGATCCCGCCACCGCGTGGATGTTCCTCGGCGAAGGGGCGGCGCTCCTCGCCGAGGCGGGCTTTGGTGTCATCGTCCCCGGAGAGTTCACGACGTCTGGCCAACGGCGCCTCAGACTGCGCATGCGGGTCGGCGGCAGCGACAGGAAGGTCGCTGGCGTCGTCGGAGGAGCCGCCGGCCTGGGGCTCGACGAACTCCTTCACGTCGACTGGCAAGCGGTGATCGGGGATCAACCGCTGACGGCACGCGAGCTCGCCGTGCTCGCCAAACAGAAGGCGCCCCTGGTGCGGTTTCGGGGCGCGTGGGTCGCGGTCGATCCGCGTGAGCTCGCGGACATCCAGAAGCGACTCGCAGCAGGAGCGTCGAAGCTGACTGCGCGCGCGGCGATCGGGGCCGTGCTCGCGGGCGAGACGCAGCAGGGCGGGCTGTCGATCTCGGTCACCGCAACAGGGGTGCTGGCGGAGCTGGTGGCTCGCCTGAAAGACGGTGGCACCAAGGCGCTCGGCGCGCCCGACTCGCTGCAGGCGACGCTGCGCCCCTATCAAGAGCGTGGCCTGAGCTGGCTCGTGACGATGAGTTCGCTCGGTCTCGGCGCATGCCTCGCCGACGACATGGGTCTGGGCAAGACGATGCAGCTCCTGGCGTTCCTCTTGCGCCGACGAGAGCAGATGCCAGAGGACCTGCGACCGGCGCTACTCGTCGCGCCGACATCCGTGGTGGGAAACTGGGAGCGCGAGATCGAGCGCTTCGCGCCATCCCTCGAAGTGGTCCGACACTACGGCCCCTCGCGTCCCAGAACGGCAGGCGACATTCCGAAGAAGCCGGGCACGCTGGTGGTGACGACGTACGGTCTCTTGCGTCGCGACGCTGAGTTCTTGAGCCGCATCGACTGGTCGGTGGCCGCGCTCGACGAAGCACAGAACATCAAGAACGCCGCATCGAGCGGCGCGCGGGCGGCCCGAGCGCTGCGCGCGAGCCACCGCTTCGCCCTCACGGGAACCCCGGTCGAGAATCGCCTCGCCGAGCTCTGGTCGATCCTCGAGTTCAGCAATCCTGGGCTGCTCGGGCCGCTCGAGGCGTTTCGTCGGGACTTCGCCTTGCCCATCGAGCGCCATGGGGACGAGCACGCAGCGATGCGACTGCGCCGCGTCGTGGGTCCCTTCATCTTGCGCCGGCTCAAGAGCGACAAGTCGATCATCCAGGACTTGCCCGCCAAGAACGAGATGAAGGTGATCTGCACGCTGACCCGCGAGCAGGCCACCCTCTACAAGGCCGTGGTCGACGAGGAGCTTCGCCGCATCGCATCGGCGGATGGGATCGAGCGTCGTGGACGGGTGCTCGCGCTGCTCACGTTCACCAAGCAGATCTGCAACCACCCCGCGCAGTACCTCGGCGAGAGCGGGCCCCTGCCCAAGCGCTCGGGCAAGCTCGCGCGAACGACGGAGATGCTCGAAGAGGCGGTGGCGGCGGGCGACAAGGCGCTCGTGTTCACTCAGTTCCGCGACATGGGCGACAAGCTCACCTCGCACCTCGGGGCGGCGCTCGGCTGCGAGACCATGTTCCTGCATGGCGGCACGTCCAAGAGCGCGCGCGACGAGATGGTGCGGCGCTTTCAGGAGGAGCCACACGGCCCGAGGATCTTCGTGCTCTCGGTGAAGGCAGGCGGCACGGGTCTCAACCTCACGGCGGCGAGTCACGTCTTTCACTACGACCGCTGGTGGAACCCCGCCGTCGAGGACCAGGCAACCGATCGCGCCTACCGCATCGGTCAGAAGCGCGCCGTTCAGGTCCACAAGCTTTTGTGCGCCGGCACCGTCGAGGAGAAGATCGACCGGCTGCTCGAGCAGAAGCGCGACCTGGCGTCCAAGATCGTCGGCGCCGGTGAGCATTGGATTACCGAGCTCGATGCGGGCGAGCTCCGCGAGTTGTTCGCGCTCTCGGAGGGGAGCGTAGAGGACGGTGACGAGGAGGATGCGAGCGCGAGCACGCCGGCCCGATCCCGCGCGAAGGTGGGCGGCCGCCGCGTCCGCAGTGAGGTGCGCCCATGAGACGCTGGAGCAGCTTTCGCTGGAGTAAGCCGGCGCCCAAGGCGCCGCCGCCCGAGCGCGGCATTCGAATGAAGCAGGCTGGCACGACGTGGTGGGGCCAGCGCTGGATTGAGGCACTCGAGCGGGTGCTGCGCGGCGACTCCGCGCGCCTGGCGCGAGGCCGAACCTACGCGCGGGCGGGACGCACCCACGATCTCGTCGTGAAGGACGGCAAGGTCACGGCCAAGGTCACCGGCTCGCGCGCGACCCCGTACAAGATCACCATCCAGCTCACTGAGCTCGATGCCTCCGTGTGGAAGAGGGCCATCGAGGGACTCTCGAGGAAGGCACAGTTCTCAGCCGAGCTCCTCGCGGGACAGATGCCCCAGGGAATCGACGAGGTCTTCGTCGAGGCGGGAGCGAGCCTGTTCCCGCAGGTGCGCGCCGATCTGATGACGGGTTGCTCTTGTCCGGACTGGGGTGATCCGTGCAAGCACGTCGCGGCCACCCACTACGTGCTGGGCGAAGCGCTCGACCGCGACCCCTTCCTGCTCTTCGAGCTGCGGGGTAGGACCAAGGACCAAGTCCTGGATGCGCTCCGCGCTGCGCGCGGGAGTGCGAGCGAGCCACCTGCCAAGAAGCGGCGCACGTCCAAGAGGGCACCTGCCGAGACACCCATCGAAGTGGCGAGCGTGAAGCTCGGCAAGCTGAAGGCCAGCGACTACGACAAGGCCCGAACGCCGCTGCCGGCGCTGCATCTGCGCTTCGGTGGGGCCGTGGGTTCCGGGGCGGTGTTGCGGCAGCTCGGTTGTCCCACCGGATGGGAGAGTGGTCCGAGTCCGGCGGATGTGCTGTCGCCCCTGCTGAGAGCGGCGGCAGAGACCGCGCGACGCATCGCGACCGCCGAGCCCAGCGAGACCCACGAACGCTCGATGACGCCTGAGGCGCCGAGCCCGAGACCGCAGCAGCGAGCAAGCAGGCGCCGCGTTTGAGCGCTTCAGACGCTGCCCTTCAGACGAGCTGTCTCGCCCGCGGCTGCGCCGGAGCGGGCCATTGCCCGTCGCACGGTTCGTGCAGCCCGTGGCCAGCCATGACACTCCGAACCTCGTTGGTCTGCGCCGCGCTCCTGACGGCGTGCTCCTCCAACCCTGCGCTCGACGCGCCCGCGAGCATCGACGCGCCCGAGCCGTGCCCCGCCGAGCCGCCTGTCGATGGCGCGCCCTGCGCCGGCGGGTTCAGCTGCGTGTGGGAGCGTTGCCCCGACGACGCGGTGTACGCCGCGACGTGTGACGGCGGCAGCTACACCGTCACCGAGACGCCGTGCGGCCCCCACGGCTGCCGCGACACCACCTGCACCGCGGAACAGATCTGCGTGGAGCGTCAGGGAGGCGCGCTCTTGGTCGACTGCGTCGAGAACCCCTGTGGCGAGGACCCCATCGCCTCGAGCTGCGCGTGCGCGGCGTGCGACGGATCGCCGTGCACGGTCAGCGGGCGCGGCGTGATCTGCAACACGTGCAGTAGCGGCCTCTGCCCCTGACCACCGCCGGCTTTCTGGCGAGGCGGAGGCGGCGCAGCGCTCCTATTTAGGTGTACGTCTGTCGCCGGTCGGTGGCCACGGCCGAAGTCATCGCGATACGGCGCTGCCCCGCCACACCGTCCGTGTTGGCGAGATCGGCTTTGCGCGCGACGAACCCGCGGCGCGCAGGGGTCACTCCGCCGAGAGCGCGGTCTCGATGATCTTGCGGACCGCACCGTCATCGAACCGCACCTCGGCGATCGGGCGCTCGCCCGGATGGATCGCGACGAGGCCCCCGGGGCCATACTTCGGGTGCACGACGCGGTCTCCCGGCGAGAGCGCAGGATCACGTGGAACACTGGAGAGCGCTGGCTGGGAGATCGCTACCGCTCCGCTCGGCCGAGCGTCGATGTCATCCGCGAGGGCGCGCATCGCGCGGGCGGTCCGCGCGACGTCGGCCGCGATCACACGGGCCGCTGGGCTGTTGACGTCCTTCGTCCATTCATCGTCGAGCCTGCGGAGCGCGCGAGCCACCTTGGGAGAAAGCGAGCGTCCGAGCTCCTTCTTCAGCCCTTTGACCGCGACATGCGCGCCGCAGTGATCGAGGAGGTACGTGAGCTCCCAGACGACCTGTGCGGTCTCGTGGGCCGCTTCGTCGCCGATCTCGGAGTGGAGCGCGAGCGCCTTCCGCAGCGCGCTCTCTGCGCGCTCGCCTTCATCGCGAGTGAACCGACGGCGCTCGTCGCCGCTGGCCCACGGAAGGGTCAACCGGCCCCGATCGTGCCAGCGTTCCGCGCGCTCGCGGCGGGTGTCCTCGGGCGCATGTTCGAGTCGCGCGAGCAGATCGAGTCCGCGCTCGAGCGCCTGAGGCAGCCTTCCGGGGAGCGTTCCGAGCGCATCCACATGTGCGCGGTGCGCATCCAGCGCGAGCGCACCCTGCTCACCGAGGTCCTGGACGATGCGAACCGCACGCACCGCCTTGCGCAGCGCGCGGTCGCGCCACTCCACGGGGGTCCCATCGGCGGCCGAGGCGTCGAGCAATAGGCGCGCATGTCCGACGCAAACGCGCGCCAGCGCGCGCCGGGCGTTCTGTGCGGTGAGATCCTTCTCGAGCGCCGTCAGCGCCTCGGATGCCCGCTCGGGTTGGCCGTCGGCCCGAGCGGCGCGGAGGGCGGCCTCGGTACGCTCGTACTCGTCCATGTCGGCGACCCTAGCAGAGCGTCCGAAGGGCGCATGAGCTGGCGCTGGACCGGCGAGGGGGGGGTCGGTCACGACCCGACGCTGACGTCGTGCTCGAGGCCTCTCGTGCGCCTCGCGACGAGGAGAGCGAGCAACGAGAGGGAGACAGTGCCCGCCAACCGCCGCGGGGGGGGATGGGGAGGGGGACGCAGACGGCCAGCGGGCGACCCACCGTAGCGTGCCGCCGCGGGCTGTCGACGACGACATTTGGGGCGGGGGTCGCGTCGGGCTGTGCGGCCTAGCTCAGCGCGGTTTCTGTGGGTGGGGGGTCTCGCCCCGGGCGAGCATCGCGACGAACGCCTCGATCTTGCGCAGGCGGCCGGCCGGGGTCTTCAGCTGGTGCATCCGGAAGGCCAGCGCGAAGCGGTTCTGCTCGGTGAGCGTCGAGAGCATCGCGCGCGCGGCGGGGTCCGCGTCGATCGCGGCTTGCAGGTCGTCCGGGATCTTCAGGCCCTTGCCGCTGCCGTACGCGTTGTCCCAGCGGCCGTCGGCCTTCGCCGCTTCGACCTGCCGCAGGCCATGCTCGGTCATCCGGCCGTCCGCGATGAGGCGGCCGACCGTCGCGACGTTGATCTTGCTCCAGATGCTGCGCCGGCCGCGAGGGGTGTAGCGCTGAAGGAAGCTGGTCTCGTCGAACGCTTTTCGGATGGCGTCGATCCACCCCCAGCACAGCACCACCTCGATGGCCTCGGTCGGGCATCGCCGGTGACGGGCATGGGCTCCTCAGCCGAGATGCATGCCGCAGATCCCGAACGCCATCCACGTCCAATCACCGCGGGGTCTAGCCCGCGCGACCTCGAGATGGGCGCGATAAGGCCCTGCACACTTCAGCGGGGGCAGTGCATCAGGGACGTCGGCGAGTCGCCGCGCCGGAGCAGCTGTACCGCGCAGCTCGGCTCGACACCTCGGCAGAACATCAGCGCGCTCGGCGCGTGACCTGCGCGTAGCAAGGCTTCCGCGCACGCGGGCTCCAGATCGTCGTCGCAGAACATCAGCGCGCTCGCGGGATGGCCCAGCTCGAGCAACGTCGCGCGGCACGAGGGCGCGGGCGGGCTCACCACGACCGGCGGCCTGACGATCACCGGCGGCGGACCGACCGGGGGACTGACGACGATCACGCCGCGCGCCAGCGTGAAGCCGTTGCTGCTCGCTCGGAACGAGCCGTCGGGCTGTAGCTCGAGGCGCTCGGGGCCCCAGTTCGTCCAGGCCAACACCAGCGTGCTGCCTTCGATCCACCAGCGGCCGGGATCGCCGTTGCCGCGCGCGTAGGTCCCGTCTGCCGCGAAGGTCACGCTGTCGGTCCAGTGGGGGTGCCGGCCCGTGTACGTGCCTGGGATCGAGCGCGGGTCGATCGCGGGCGTCGGCGCGGGCGTTGGCGTGGGGATACCCACCACTGGGCTCACCTCCTCGATCCGCAGCGTGTAGCGCGGCGGCCGCCTGGCCGTGTGACTGCCTACGTAGATTTGGTAGACGCCAGCGACGAGGTAGCCGCGCACGCTCGGGGACGCGCTCGCGTCGCACCAGACGCTCCCGTCGGGGGCCACCAGCGCCAGCGTCGCGGGACCGCTCGACTCGACGCGGATCTCGAGGGACGGCGCGTCGCTCCCGAGGACGACGGTGTGCTGAGCACGCTCGGAGAAGTACCCCGGACAGCTCGCCGGCAGTCCCAAGGCCGGCGCAGTGACCCGCCCGCCTGCCCGACCCCGCAGCCCACTCCCACGCCGGGGTTCGAGGACGATCGCGCCTCGCCCGCCGCGCGCCTCGTCGGCGTCGAAGCGGAGGGTGCCGGAGATCGTGGGATCGTGCCGCTCGATCCGGACGCCCCCGCCCACCTGCGCCACTCCTCGGCTCGGCAGGTGAGACAGGAGAAGGAGCGCGAGGGTCACTGCGAGCGCCGTGCGTGTCGTCATGGTGCGCTGCGACGGCGTGAGGAGCGTCGCATTCAATGGACCGCCGATCTCGGCGCTTGCGGGCTCACCTCGCCGCGCGTCACCATCTCGCGCATGGCGCTCGTCGGACTCCTGAGCCGTGGCATTCGCAACACCCTCGATGCACATGGGGACGCGCTCGAGCCGCTGGCGCTCGCGCACGGGCTGCCCGAAGGGGCCGGCGAGCATCTCGCGCAGACCATCGAGGCGATACCGGGACTCTTGGTTGCGCTCGATCGCGAAGTGCAGCGCGGCGACAGAGACGCACAGGCCATGTGGTCCCAGCTGCTCTCGTATCTCTTGCTCGACGAGGATCTGATTCCGTCGCGCGATGGGGCGCCGATCGATGGGCTGCTCGATGACGCGTACCTGGTGCATGCGGTCGTGGTGCGGGTGCTGCGCACCATCTCGGGCGACACCAAGCTCGATCCTCGCAGCGTCAGCGGCGGCGCCGAACTCTTGAAGCAAGTGCTCCCGACTCCGGTGCTCGCCGCGCTGGACGCCCGCATCGAAGCCGCGCTGAGGGCGCGCTGAGCTGCTGATCAGCGAGGGACGGCGCGCAGGGTCCGGACGGCCATCCCCTGCGCCCGCTCAATCCTTTCGGCAGGCGTTGGGACAGCGGTGAAGGTCATAGTCAACGCGCTTGCCGAGGGGCTCGATGAACTCGACCCATTCACGCCAATCAGCGGCGACGGCGGAATGCCGGGATGGTGATCGCGAGCACGATGCCCAGCAGCGCCCACGGGCTCGGGGAGCGGCGGCCCGCGGTGCAGACGCATCCGCCCCCACCGCCGAAGCTCACGCCGCCATCGGTGTTGGCCGCGCCTCCGTCCATCGTGTTCGCGCCACCGTCGGACGCCGAGATGCCGGCGTCGGGGAGCGCGGCGTCGTGGTTGGTGCCGGCGTCGGTGCCAGCGTCGGTGCCAGCGTCACTGCCGGCGCAGGCCTCGTGGCCCTCCGCGCCGTCGAGCGCGCAGCAGAGAGTGGGATCTCCGTCGGCGTCGAGGCAGCACCCCGCGGCATCGTCGTCGTACACGCAGCAGGTGAGGCTGTTGGTGGCCACCGCCTCGCAGCACGAGAGCGGGTCGGTCGCGTCGGCGCAGCAAGCCACCGCATCCGCACCACCGCAGCAGAGCTCGGGGGCGCCGTCGTGGATGAGGCAGCAACCGCTCGCGGACTCGGCGGCGGTGGTGTTGCAGCATGCGAGCGGGTCGGCGCCCGCGACGGCGAGGCAGCACCCGAGGTCCGCGTCCTCGTTGCAGCAAGGATCGCGTCCCGTGGCGGCCTCTGCCCCGTTCGTCGTGCCGTCCCCGTCGCAGTCACCGCGACGCCAGTAGGCTTGCGCGACGTCACCCCCGGGCGGGGTGAAACAGTCGTGCGCCTGCTCGCGGCTCAGTACGCCGCCGGGTGAGACACACAGGTTGAGGTCGGCGGATGCGCAGATGTCGGCGGGCGTCCCGTCGACGGTCAGGCACGTGGTGCCGCTGGGGCAGGCGCCCCCGTCGCCGCAGCACAGCGTCGGTGCTCCAAAGCTCGCGTCGGGGCCAGACACGCAGAAGCACTGGCTGCCAATCATCGCAGCGTGCATGCCCGAGTCGCAGCCTCCGGTTCCGCCCGTGCACCGCTCGAGTCCACGGCAGGTCTCGCCGTACTCGGCTTGGGCCTGCACACGGTTCGCCGAGAGGAGCCCCGCTGCGAGCAACCCCGCTCCGAGGATCACACCGAGCCAGAGGGATCGTTCGAAGCGAGATGAAGTCATGGGACCGCCCAAGCACGGCTCGTTCCGCAGCGGAATGACGCGAGAATGTGTCTCGGTCGGTGGTGAGGATCACGACCGCGGCGCCCGACCCCCGCATCTTCTGCATACTGGGTCGATGGCGCTCACCCCCCCGCCGCTCGGGCCTGGCCTGGTCAGCGTGTCCTTGCGGATCGACCCCGAGGATGAGGTGGTGCTCTGGGGCTTCTTGCTCGGTGATGATGGGCTGGCGAGCGCGCACGGCGACCGCGATGGGGTCGTCGTGCTGCTCACGACGGAGAGCCGCGCCGCCGAGCTGCACGCGTGGCTCGAGGCCATCGCGCCGGAGCTGCCCAGCCTCCGGGTGTTGCGCTCGGCTGCGATCTGAGTCGATCCTCTAGGTGATGCACGTTTCGTTCATGGTGGGTCTCGGCCTCGTGGGCATGCTTGTCGGCGGGTGCGCCATGGGCGGCGACGGCGATCCGCGATCGCGATTGGACGGGGCCATCGACGGCAGCGCGCTCGATGCGGGTGACGCCGTCGACGCGTTCGGGATCGATGCGCCGCCCGAGTGCGAGGGCACCGAGGCGGAGGCGTGCGCCAGCGCCTGCGGGACCGAGGGGGTGCGGCGCTGCACGTCGGGGCGATGGAACGAGTGCGCTCCACCGTTCGAGGGGTGCGACGGAGTGGATCAGGACTGCGATGGGCGAACCGACGAGGGCGTCGCGCCGCGGAGCTGCTCGAGCGGTTGCGGCGGCGGCTCCGAGTCGTGCGTGAGCGGTAGCTGGACCGGCTGCACCGCCGTCGATCCGCTCCCCGAGACCTGCAACAACGCCGATGACGACTGCGACTCACGGATCGACGAGATGCTCTCTCGCGCTTGCTCGACCGCGTGCGGGAGCGGCACCGAGACGTGCCTGCTCGGTGCGTTCAGCGGATGCACCGCGCCGCCAGTGCGCGCCGAGATCTGCAACGGCGTCGATGATGACTGCGACGGCGCGGTGGACGACGGAATCACCCGAGCCTGCAGCGGCGCGTGTGGCAGCGGCGTCGAGACCTGCGCGGCCGGCGCGTTCGTGGGCTGCACCGCACCGGTGGTGCCTGCCGAGAGCTGCAATCGAGTGGACGACGACTGCGATGGCGTCGTCGATGATGGTTTCCAGGTCAACCCCTTCGCCGCGGCAGCCCAGTCGGCGCTGACCGTCGCGCACGCCGCGTGTGCGAGCTCGAGCTCGAGTCTCGATGTCTGCCTCACGGCGGCGCATCGCTGGTGCGGGACGCAGGGCTGCTACGACAGCGGGGTGGGCTTGCTAGGCGCGGCGTCCGGGAGCGCGCGGGTGCTCTGCTTTGGGCCGCGGGCGGTCACGGTGGTGGCGAGTACGTTCGCGGACGTCTCGAGTGGTGCCGCGATCGCCATCACCCCGAGCAACATCTCGAGCAGGGTGGCGCTCTCGGCCAGCAACCGCTTCTGTCGCTCGCGCGGGTACGAGGGCGGCTATGGCCCTGTGGAGCACAGCAACCCCACCTTCTACGTCGGGTGTGTGAGCGCGCCCTTCGCGAGCTACCGGAGCATCGCGACCAGCGAACTCAGGAGCCGCGGCTGCGATCCCATCGTGACCGCCGAGCCCGTCGCCTGCGGCGCCGCGGCGGACGCGTATTGCCGAGACAACGGCTTCGAGGGCGGCTGGGGCCCCGTCGAATGGAACGACACCAGCGCCGCGGTGGTCTGCGCGCGGGACTGATCGCGGGACTGATCGCCGGATGGCTAGCGAGGCTCAGGCGCTGAGGTGCTGGACCAGGATCTTGGTGCCCATCGCGATCAGCACCACGCCACCGAACGCATCGAGTCGCGGTCCGAGCATCGCGCCGAAGCGGCGACCCGCGTGCAGACCCACGGCGCTGAGGATCGCCGTGGTGATCCCGATGGTGACGATAGAGACGAAGAGCGGCGCGCCGAGCATGGGGAGGCTGATGCCGGCGGCGAACGCGTCGATGCTGGTGGCGAACGCCAGGGCGGCGACGATCCGAGCGCCGAAGGGATCGGTCGCTCGGTCCGTCGCGTCCGCGTTCGCCCCCTCGTTGCTCTGCACGCTCTGGGCCTCGCGCTGCGCGTTGCGCGCTTCATGCAGCATCTTGAGTCCGAGGCCGCCCAACAGAACGAACGCTATCCAGTGATCCCAGGCCTCGACCGAGGGGCCGATGGCGCCGCCCAGCCAAGCGCCGAGCAGCGGCATCAGCGCCTGCGCGCCGCCGAACGCCACCGCGATCGTGAGCGTGTGCCGAAGCTCGATGTGCTTGGCCGCGAGCCCGCGCGCGGCGGCGACCGCCGTCGCGTCCATCGCGAGCCCCACCGAGAGCACCAAGATCGCCAGGGGAGACACGCCCCCAGGTGTAGGTCGGCGCCGATGTTCACGCTCGCCCGAGAAGTCGTGTGAAGGGCCGTTGCGGGACCCAAGGACCGGCTATCCTCACGGCCCGGAGCATCACGACATGACCTCACCCGATTTCGCCACCGTTGCCCCCAAGGTCTCTGCCACCCCGCGCGATGATCTCGACAAGAAGATCGCTCGCTTGGTCGCCAACAAAGACCGGTGGCTGCAGGTGAGCACCGAGATGCGAGCGGAGCTGCTCCAGCGCTGCATCGAGCACACCCAGCGTTGCGCCAAAGACTGGGTGCGCGCTGCGTGCGAGGCCAAGGGCATCGAGGTCGGCACCCCGCGCGAAGGCGAAGAGTGGCTGGGCGGGCCGATGACCACGATGCGCAACCTGCGCCTCTTCAAGGAGGCGATGCTCGCGGGCGGCGAGCCGTCGTTGCCGGGCCTAAGCAGCGCGGTGAACGGACAGACCGTGGTGAAGGTCTTCCCCCAGACCGGTTACGACAGCCTGCTCTTCGGTGGTCTCACCGCTGAGGTGTGGCTCGAGCCAGGCCAAGCGCCGACCCAGGGACGCATCTACCGAGAGAAGCGTGCAGAGCCCAAGACCAAGGGCTGTGTCGCGCTGGTGCTCGGCGCCGGCAACGTCGCTTCTATCGGCCCCATGGATGCGCTCTACAAGCTGTTCGTCGACGACGAGGTCGCGCTGGTGAAGACCAACCCGGTCAACGCGTACCTGCAGCCCTTCTGGGAGGAGGCGTTCCGGCCGCTCTTGGATCTCGGGGTGTTCGCCGTGGTGCGTGGTGGCGCGGACGTGGGCAGTTACCTGTGCAACCACCCCGACGTCGACACGATCCACATCACTGGATCGGACCGCACCCACGACGTCATCGTCTGGGGCCCGGGCAAGGACCAAGCGACTCGCAAGGCAGAGGGACGCCCTGTGTTGACCAAGCCGATCACCTCGGAGCTGGGCGCCGTCACGCCGTGCATCATCGTGCCCGGCCAGTGGAGCGATGCAGAGCTCGCCTACCAGGCGGAGAACGTCGCCGGGATGGTGACCAACAACGCGTCCTTCAACTGCAACGCCTGCAAGATGCTCGTGATGAGCGAGGGCTGGGCGCAGAAGGAGTTGTTCGTGAAGCTGGTGCGCGATGCGCTCGAGCGAACTCCGTCGCGCAAGGCCTACTATCCGGGCGCGCAGGAGCGCTTCGATGGCTTCCTTTCGCACTACCCGAACGCGGAGATGCTCGGCGAGCGCACCAAGGACGAGGTACCCTGGACGATCTTGCCGGACGTGCCCGCCGAAGCGGGCGAGTACGCGCTGACCAACGAGGCGTTCTGCGGCGTGCTGGGCGAGACGTACCTGCCGGAGCGCGACGCGGGCGAGTTCCTCCAAGCGGCCACCAAGTTCGCCAACGACGTCTGCTGGGGGACGCTCTCCTGCATGATGCTGATCCATCCGAAGGAGCAGGACCGCTACCAGCGCAGCTTCGATCAGGCGCTCGCGGATCTGCGCTACGGCGGCATCGCCGTGAACACGTGGGCCGGGATGATCTACGGCCTCGTGGTCACCACCTGGGGCGCGTTCCCCGGGCATCCGCTCGAAGACATCCAGTCGGGACGGGGCGTGGTGCACAACGCGCTCCTGCTCGACCATCCGCAGAAGTCCATCGTCCGCGCGCCCTTCGTATGGCGCGCCTTGGGCATGGGCCCGGCGATGAAGCACGCGTACTTCGGCAATCACAATTCCTTGCACACCCTCGGTGAGGCGCTGACCCGCTTCGAGGCGAACCCCACGCCGTTCACGGTCGCGCCCGTGCTGAGCGCCGGCATGAAGGCCTGACACCATGCGCTGGACGCTCGCGGGCTGGCTCACGTTCGGTGGGCTGCTCGCCGGCTCTGCGCTGCTCGCGGGCTGTCAGACCGAGCGGGCGTCGGATGATGGAGGGACCCCCCACGCATCGTTCGATGCCTCTGGGATGGACACGCTCGATGTTGGCGCCCTCAATGTTGGCGAGGAGGACGCGAGCTCCGCCGACGGGGGCTCGGATGCGGGTGCAGCGAGCGATGGAGGGTTCGGTGTCTGCTCGGTGAGCGGCGCGCCCGGGGTCTGCATCTCGATGGGTGATTGCCCCGCGGGATCGATGTCGGTCGCGGGCCTCTGTCCTGGGCCGGCCGACATCCAGTGCTGCATCCCCGAGAGCGCCACGATGTGCGATCCCGACGTGCATCTGCTGCCCAACGAGGATCTGATCGAGGCGCCCGGGGAGGGCGGCTGTCCTTCGGGGATGCTCCGGGTCTCGACGTTCTGCATCCAGCGCTTCGAGGCCTCGCTCGTCGATGCGGACACCGGCGCGAGCCTGAGTCCGTTCTTCAACCCTGGCACCGCCCGAGCCCGCGCGGTCTCCCTGCGAGGGGCGATCCCTCAGGGCTACATCAGCGGGACCCAGGCGGCGGCGGCGTGCGCCGAGGCGGGATTGCGCCTCTGCACCGACACCGAGTGGCTCGCCGCGTGCCGAGGCAGCGCGAGCCTCACCTACCCGTACGGCAACACCCGCGAGGTCGGGCGCTGTAACGATCACCGCGATCGACACCCGGCGGTCGAGTACTTCGGGACCAGCGCGAGCTGGATCTACTCCGAGCTCGACCACCCTTGTTTGAGCCAGCTGCCCATGTCGCTGGCGCCCACTGGTTCGTTCACCGGGTGTGCGTCCGAGGGTGGGGCGTTCGATATGATGGGCAACCTGCACGAGTGGACCGCCGATCCCGCGGGCACCTTTCGGGGCGGCTTCTACGTCGACACCCGGATCAACGGCGATGGATGCCGCTACCGGACCACCGCCCATGACGTCGGTCATTGGGACTACTCCACGGGCTTCCGCTGCTGTAGTTGATTGGAGGTCTGCTTCAGACCCCCCCCCACCCGCCTCCGCTCGCTTCGCTCGCGCGGCGCGCGGGCCCTCCACCCACTTGCGTGTCGCCCGAACGCACGGAGTTGGAGGCGGCTCGGTTTGCTTCCCTTCGGTCTCAGTGGGACACCTCCCGCCCGATGCCTGACGGTGCAGAGCGTCCTGCGGTCGATCTGGCCCTCCTCGCCCCCGGTCTGACCCAGACCTGCGAGGAGTACCGAGTCCAGCATCGCGCGCGGCTCGCGGCGATGATCGAGCGAGGCGAGCCGGGGCCGGACGTCACTGCCGCGCACGCCCGCACCCTCGATGGTCTGCTCGGCGCGTTTTTCTGCGCCGCCGACGCCGCGACCCGGGTCACCGGCGCGCGCACGATGACCCACGAGAAGCCCGGCAAGGTCGCGCTGCTCGCAGTGGGCGGGTTCGGGCGACGCAGCGTCTCGCTCCACAGCGACGTCGACGTCATGGTGCTCACCGACGGCACCGACGAAGCGGGCTCACAGCTGCTCGCCGAAGCCTTCCTCTATCCGCTCTGGGACGCGGGCATCGAGCTGGGGCACTCGGTGCAGAGCCTCAGCAACGTGCTCGCGTTGGCGCGGACCGATCTGCGCACGGCGACCATGCTGCTCGATGCGCGCTTCATCTCGGGCGATCGTGCGCTCTTCGCCGAGCTGACCAAGCAGGCGCGCGCGCGGGTCTTCGATCCGGGTCGCACCGAGCTGCTCGAGCAGCTCGCGCACGAGCGGACCGCGAGGCACGAGCGCTTCGGCGGCAGTCGGTATCTGCTCGAGCCCGACATCAAGAGCGCATCCGGCGGCCTGCGTGATCTCGACGTACTGCTCTGGACGCTGGGCTTCACGGTCGGCGCGCGCACCCCGGACGAGGCGGTGAGCCAGGGCGCATTGGTGCGGCGTGAGGCCCGGGAGATAAGCGAGGCCCGGGCGTTCCTCCTCAGCGTCCGCGAGCGCATGCACCTGCGGGCGAATCGACGGCAGGACCGGCTCACATTCGAAGATCAGGAAGAGCTCGCGCCGCTGATGGGCTTCGTCGAGTCGTCGGCGCCGCCGGTCGTCGAAGGGGTCTCCGAGCCCAACAGCGCGCTCGCCCTCGCGGACCTGCCCGTCGAGCGCTTCATGCAGGCCTACTACCAGGCGGCGCGCACCATCGATCTGGCCGCCGAGCGCGCGCTCAAGGGCGCGCTCGAGGCTGCACGCAGCCGGGACCGCGCACGCGAGCAAGGCACCCGCAGCTCGGACAGCACCCGTCGTCGACGCGCGCCCGAGGTGGTCGAGCCGCAGATCATCGCGCTCGAGCAGCCGGGCGGCGCCACCCACCTGACCTTCGTGGACTCGACCCAGCTCGAGACCGACCCTGCGCTGGCGCTGCGCCTCTATCGCCAGGTGATGCGCCGCCGGGAGGCGCCGTACCCCTTCGCGCGCGAGGCGATCACCCGCGCCGCGGCCGATCCCAGCTGGTGCGAGCGCCTGCGCGCGAGCGTCGAGGCGGGCCCGATTTTTCTGGACCTCCTCGAGTGCGCGCCCGACCTGGGATCCTCGGGCGATGAGCCGCTGCTGCGCCGTGGCTCGATGCTCGGTGAGCTCCACGAGGTGGGTCTCTTGCTGGCGATGATCCCCGAGTTCGCGCCGCTCACGGGGAGGGTGCAGCACGACGTCTATCATGTGTATACGGTCGACGTTCACTCGATCGCGGCCATCGATCGGCTGCGCGCGCTGCGTCGTGGGGATCTGGTGCAGGACCTCCCGCGGGCCACGCATCTGATGGTCGAGCTCACCCAGGCGCCGCTGCTCTTCCTCGGCGTGCTCTTGCACGACGTGGGCAAAGGACGCGGCGGGGATCACAGCGAGAAGGGTGCGCTGCTGAGCGGGCCCATCGCCGAGCGGCTCGGCCTGACGGCGCCCGAAGTGGCGCACGTGGTGTGGCTCGTGCGCGCGCACCTGCGCCTCTACCACTGGGCCATGCGGCGTGACACCAGCGATCCCGACACCGCACGACAGATGGCGCGCGAGGTGAGCACGGTGGAGCGCCTCCACGATCTCTACCTGCTCACCGTCGTCGATCTCTCGACCACCAACCCCACCGCGCTCACGAGCTGGAAGGCCGACTTGCTCGACGCGGCGCTGGGCGACGCGGAGCAAGCGCTGCGGGACAGCAGCGAGCGGGGGAGTGTGGTGCCCCGAAGCGAGGCGCTGCGTGAGGCGCTGACCGAGGCGCTCGCCACAGAGCCCGGGGGACCCGCGTTCTTGTCGGGGATGCCCGCACGCTACGTGTACACCACCTCTGCGGCCGACGCGCGCCGCCACGCGCGCGCTTGGAATCGGGTGATCGAGGCGAGCCGGACCCAGGGTGAGAGCGCGATCCCGGTCGCGGAGATCCGGATAGAGGCTGGGAGTGATCTCGCAGAGCTGGTGATCGTGGCGCGCGATCGTCCCGGCTTGCTCGCCGACATCGCCGCGGCGCTCGCGAGCCAGCGCCTGGCGATCGTTACCGCGAACATCCACACCCGGAGCGATCGCGACTTGGCGTTCGACGTCTTCGCGGTGCGGCGGGTCACCGCGGATGCGGGGCCGCCCGAGCCCGACGCGGCGAGTCGGGTTACCCGAGATCTGGTGGATCTCGAGCTGGGCAAGGTGACCGCGGCCGAGCTCTTGGCGCGTCGTGCCCGTCCTCCTGCGTGGGCCGAGCGCCGCAGCCCCGCGGTGCGCACCGAGATCCAGGTGCACGACGACGCGTCGTCCGAGTTCACCGTGCTCGATGTGTTCACCAAAGACCGGGTCGGTCTGCTGCACGTGATCGCGCAGACGCTGCGCGAGGAGAAAGTCTCCATCGCGCTCTCCAAGGTGAGCACGGAGGGGGATCGGGTCGCCGACGTCTTCTACGTGGTGGACCAGAGCAGCAAGAACAAGCTCGGTCCCGAGCGTGCGCAGCGCCTGGTGGCCGCGTTGCGTACCGCCATCGAGCGCTTGGACGGCTCCGCCGGATAGTCCGCCCCGGCGCGACCCTCGAGGCGCGACCAGCGCGCGTCCCCGGTGTAGCGTCCGCGGATGCGCATCCTCCTCCTTTCAGTCCTGGTCCTCGCGGGTTGCCCGCGCGCGTCCACCTCGAACGACACCACCTCGGGCGACGAGGACCTCGCGTTCGAAGAGGAGCGGGCCGACGCGAATGCGCTGCCGGCGAGCGCGGAGGTGTTGGCGGCCGAGGCGCTGTTGGCGGACGGCCGACCCCGTGAAGCGCGGATCTCGTTGAGCGAGATCCTGGATGGGACTCCCGAGGACCTGCGCGCGTGGCTCGATCTCGGTCTCGCGTACGAGATGCTGGATGATCCCGGCGAGGCCGAGGGTGCGTACCGATCTGCCATCACCCACGGTGCGGGGAGCAGCGCGCAGTCGGCGGAGATCTTGAACAACCTAGGCGCGCTCTTGCGCGACACCGATCGCCTCGAGGAGGCCATCGAGCGCCTGCGTCAAGCCGTGGCGCTGCGGCCCGCGCTGGCCTCGGCGCACCTGAACTTGGGCCTGGCGCTCGAGGACGCGGGCGACGACGTCGGGGCGATGGCCTCGTACCGCCGGGTCATCGCGCTCGCGGATCACGAGCCGA
>Ga0335397_10001462_pt1 | contig 32179 bp, 20 predicted proteins | sample MAT04_FD_205740 | JGI IMG/M metagenome (GOLD analysis project Ga0335397, IMG submission 205740) | Freshwater microbial communities from Lake Fryxell liftoff mats and glacier meltwater in Antarctica - MAT-04 (spades assembly) (version 2) ... | reverse complement strand
CGCACAGCCATCGGTGAATATCCTTTCGAGACGTGCTGACTGTTGCCGGTGAAAAGTTCTTCGGGAGAAATGGTGTTGCCTGTCGATTTCGACATTTTTTTGCCGTACAGGAGCAGCATATTGGTGTGGAGCCAATAGTTGGCAGGCGAGCAGCCGCAAGCGCCGTGGTTTTGGGCCACCTCGTTTTCGTGGTGGGGAAACTTCAGGTCATTGCCGCCGCCATGGATATCGAATGTTTTGCCGAGGTACTTGGTACTCATCGCACTGCACTCCAGGTGCCAGCCGGGGAAACCGACCGACCAGGGGCTTTTCCAAATCATCAAATCTTCCGGGCGCGCTTTCATCCAGATGGCAAAATCGGCGGGATGGTTTTTTTCTTCCTGACTTTTTAGCTCGCGGGTCTCCGAATAAAGATCGTCGAGTACACGCCCACTGACCGATCCGTAAATGCCGGGGTGATCGGCAGCGAATTTTGGTACGTTGAAATAGACAGAGCCATTCCGCTCGTAGGCTGAACCCCGGTCGAGGATGGTTTGCACCATTTCAATCTGCTCGGGAATATGACCAGTCGCGCGCGGTTCAATACTCGGCGGCAGCGTATTAAACACCCGCATCATCTCCTGAAAACCGACGGTATAGCGTTGAGCCACTTCCATCGGCTCCAACTGAGCGATTTTCGAGCCTTTGGCCATACGGTCTTCTCCATCGTCGGTCAGGTGGCCCACGTCGGTGATGTTGCGCACATAGCGGACCTTGTATCCGAGCAGCAGGAAGTAGCGATGAATCACATCAAAACTGACATAAGTGCGGCAATTGCCCAAATGTGCGTCGCTGTAAACAGTGGGGCCGCAGACATACATACCGACATAGCCTGGTGTGATGGGCTGGAAGTTTTCCTTTTTGCCGGTCAGTGTATTGTAAATTTTGAGGGAGCGTGTGTGAGTCATAAGGGCGCAAAGGTAAATTTCGTGCCATAAGTTTCCGCGCAGATTTGGCTTTTGCGCTGCAAATTTGCCCGCTAAAATACGACACAGCACATGGTTTTTGAAAACACCCTCGAATTTGCCCGCGCGCTCGATGCGCAAGATCCACTTCGCGCCTATCGCGAACAGTTCATTTTCCCGCAACATGCCGGACAGGACGTGCTGTATTTTTGTGGAAACTCACTCGGTTTGCAGCCGAAAGCCATCCGCCCGGCATTGCTCGCCGAATTGGATCATTGGGCGGAACATGGGGTAGAAGGCCATTTTCGGGGTGAAATGCCCTGGATGTATTACCATAAATTTCTCACGGAACAATCGGCGCAACTGGTCGGCGCATTGCCGCATGAAGTGGTGGTCATGAATACGCTGACCGTGAATCTTCACCTGATGATGGTGTCGTTTTATCGCCCCACAGCGCAGCGATTCAAAATTGTGATGGAAGCGGGTGCATTTCCCAGCGACCAGTATGCAATGGAAACCCAGGTGCGGTTTCATGGATTCGACCCGGCGGAAGCGATTGTCGAAATTGCCCCTCGAAGCGGCGAAGATTATTTGCGGACGGAAGATATTCTGGAACTTCTTGAAAAAGAAGGAGATCAGGTAGCATTGGTCCTGTTCAGTGGCGTGAATTATTACACCGGGCAGTTCTACGATCTCGAACAAATAGCCGCTGCTGGTCACCGAATCGGCGCTGCTGTCGGGTTTGACCTGGCGCACACTGCTGGCAACGTGCCGCTTCGCCTCCACGAGTGGGGAGCAGATTTCGCCGTATGGTGCAGCTATAAATATTTGAATTCAGGTCCGGGCGGACCAGCAGGCGCATTCGTCCACGAACGACATGCCGACCGGCCGGAACTTCCGCGTTTCGCGGGGTGGTGGGGCCACGACGAAGGCGAGCGGTTTAAAATGCGCAAGGGATTTCGCCCGATGCACGGGGCGGCAGGCTGGCAACTGAGCAACGCGCAGATTTTCTCGTTTGCCGCACACAAGGCCAGTCTCGATATTTTTCATCAAGCGGGCATGGAGTCCCTTCGGGCGAAAAGTATCCAACTCAGCAGTTTTTTGCAATTTGTACTGGACGAAGCAGATGCCGGGCAAAACAGGTTCCGTACGATCACGCCCCGCGACATCGCCGCACGAGGCGCCCAAATATCGCTTCTCACCGACCCGAACGGCCGGGCTTTATTCGATTTCCTGGCAGAACACGGAGCAATCGCTGACTGGAGAGAACCAAACGTGATCCGCTTTGCACCTGTGCCGCTGTATAATTCGTTTGAGGATGTATGGCGGCTGGGAGAACTCGTGCAACGCGGATTGCGCGGTTAAGGCGGATTTACGCGGATTTTGCGCCCGTTTCATCCACAAAAATCCGCGCAATCCGCACTATCCGTGAAATCCGCGTTATAAGAACACACATTATGATTCAAAAACACATTCTTCTCACCTGCTCCATTTTTCTCACCTGCTCCTATCTTTCCGCTCAAGGAATCCAATTTGTACCCGGTAGTTGGCAACAGGTACTCGCTCAGGCTCGTGCTGAACACAAACTTATTTTCATGGATGCCTATACCACCTGGTGCGGCCCGTGCAAAATGATGGCAGCCAAAACTTTTACTGACTCGGCGGTAGCAGCCTATTACAATGCGCAGTTTGTCAACGTGAAAATGGACATGGAAGCGGGTGAAGGTCCCATGCTTGCGCAACGTTATGAGGTGCAGTATTTCCCCAGCTTGCTTTTTTTCAATGCTGATGGCACTGTAGCGCACAAAGCCGTCGGTTATCATCAACCGGCGGAGTTTATCACACTGGGTCGGCGGGCGGCAGACACGTCTGCCAACCTGTTGGCGCTCCATACCCGCTATGAACTCGGCGACCGGACTCCCGACCTGCTACTGGCATTCATTGAGGCAAAGGCCGCAGCATACGATCTCAGTGCCAGCCAATTAGCCAATGAGTATTTCAAAACACAGGCCGATCTCAGTACCCCGAAAAATATGGATGCTGTATTCAAATTCACGGCAGACCCCTATTCAGATGGTTTTAAATTTTTGATGAAAAACCGCGCGGCATTCGAGGCACAGCAGGGAGCAGAGCAGGTTGAACAGAAAATAGACGCGGTGTTCGAGGAGTATTTGCGCAGCCACCCTAATTTGCAACTTGGCGATGTTCAAAGGCTCTATGGTACCTGCTATCCTGAACAAGGCGAGCGACTGGCTTCCAACTACCGACTCGTGTACTACCAGCAGCGCAATGACACAGCCAATTTTGCCCGTGCTGCCACCGACCATTACACCCGATTCCCGACCGATGATGCCGATGAACTGAACGAAATCGCCCAGATGTTTGCGCAAAATGTGACCGAACCGGCCATGCTGCAACAGGCCGTCCAGTGGGCCACGCAGTCCATTGCCGGACATGAAACTGCCGACAATCAGACTACACTTGCTACGCTCCAACTCAAACTGGGCAAAAAAAAGGCTGCCGCGAAAGCCGTGCGTCGCGCTATTGTACTTGCCAAAGCCGCAGGGGAAGACGATTCATCCCTGCAGGAATTGTTGTTAAAAACGCGACAGTAAGGAACGCGGCACCAAATGACTAAGTTATTGGTGCCGCGTTCCTAAACGCTTTGACGGATAAAGCCGAAGCCTATTTTGCACATGGGGTCAAATCCTGCTGGTTGGTCTTGTTGCCATTGGCAAACATCCACGTTTTTTCTGCGCCAGGCGAATATGAGGTTTATCAGGGCCACCAGACACTGCAGGACCGGGTGCTAAATATTTCGCTTCCTTTGCAAGCGGTTTTTGAAATTTGATTGCAACCTGCAACCATTTCGTCCCGCAACCTCCCTCCTTTGTCCGATTTTTCCTGCTGCACCTCAACCCTTCGGAGTTGTACCCGTTTAGCCTATGTCCGCGTGTAGGTGTACCGCATCTGACGTATTATTTGGGCAAATTCCCGGTCACTTGATCACCTACCTGCATGTCTTTCATCCTGAAAATGGCGTGGCGCGAAAGCCGCCGCAACCGCGCCCGCTTGCTCCTGTTCATCTCGGCCATTACCGTCGGGATCGCCGCACTGACTGCCGTGCGCTCCTTCAGCATCAACCTCACGGCTGATATTGACCGCGAGGCCAAAACATTGTTGGGGGCCGACCTTCTGCTAGATGCCAATCAGCCAGCACCGGACTCCATCTTGCAACAATTCAATCCATCCGGTACGGAGCGCGCTCAGGTGACCAACTTCATGAGCATGGTGCGCTTTCCTAAAAACGGCGGTACCCGGCTTTCTCAAATTCGGGCGCTGGAAGGGAATTACCCGTTTTACGGGAAATGGAAAAGCAGTCCGGAAAATTCATGGCTGAGTTTCCGTAGTGGCAAAAAAGCCCTCGTAGATCATGCTTTGATGCTGCAATACGGTATTCAGCCCGGCGACAGCATTCAGGTGGGCAATGTGATGTTCACGATTGAAGGTGATTTGTTGTCGTCGCCTGGACGGGCGGGTATTGCTTCCAGCATCGCTCCGGTGGTCTTTATCCCGCAGGCCTGGCTCGATTCCACGGGATTGATCCAACGCGGCAGCCGGGTGGATTACCAGTATTTTTTCAAAATGCCCATCGGCAGCGATCCGGACGCTTTGGTGAAACCTTATGAAAAGGAACTTGAAAAAGCCAACCTTGACTGGGACACGGTGAGCAGCCGCAAGCAGAGCATTGGTACGGCGTTTGGCAATTTTGGTACTTTTCTCAATCTCGTGGGCTTCATCGCGCTGCTTTTGGGCTGCATCGGCGTGGCAGGTGCCGTCCATATTTACATCAAAGACAAGTTGCCGACAGTAGCAGTGTTGCGCTGTCTCGGTGCCAGCGGCCGTAAAGCCTTCTATGTTTACCTTGTCCAGGTGGCAGGTATTGGCTTGCTGGGCGCAGTAGTAGGTGCTACAGCGGGGGCACTCATACAGAAAGTGCTGCCCTGGGCAGTGCGCGACCTGCTACCCATCGAGGAAGTCAGCACTGATTTTTCGTGGATGGCAATCGGGCAAGGAATCGCATTGGGATTGTCTGTGGCCGTGCTTTTTGCACTGCTCCCGTTGTCGGGCATTTTGCGCACTTCGCCCCTCCGCACCCTGCGGGCTTCTTTCGGCGAAGCCGAAAATAGTGACCGGTTGTTGCGGTGGAGCGTTTATAGCCTCATCACGGCTGCGGTGTATGGATTCACCTGGTGGCTCATCGGTTCTTGGCGCGAGGCAGGCTATTTCATGGGTGGAGTGACTGCGGCGTTTCTGATTTTGTTCGGGGTGGCCCGACTGCTGACATTTTTGCTGCGCAATTTTTTTCCGAAAAAATGGAGTTACGTGTGGCGTCAAGGGATTGCCAATCTCTTTCGACCGGAAAATCAAACGGTGTTGCTGGTGGTCACCATCGGCCTGGGTACCATGCTGCTTTCCACCTTGTTTTTGATCCAAAATTTGCTTCTCAAGCAAGTCGAATTTTCGGGCAGCGGCAACCAGCCCAACATGATCCTCTTTGACATTCAGACAGTTGACAAAGATCAGGTAGCGCAATTGGTCAGGACATACGGTATGCCGTTGATGCAACAAGTCTCCGTCGTGACGACCCGCGTAGAATCCATTGACGGGCGCACCAAGGCACAGGAAGAAGCCGAGCACCCCGAAAATAAAGAAGATGAAGGCGGTGATCGAAATGGGCGCAGGGAAGGACCGCCCCGGGAAGAAGAAAAAGGCATTGCGCACTGGGTTTGGGACCGGGAATACCGGGTGACATTCCGAGACACGCTCATTGATACCGAACAGATTACGGAAGGCGCCTGGACAGGCGTACACACGCCCGGACAGCCCATCAAGATCTCTATTTCAAACAATGTGCAACGGGCGATGAAAGCGAAGATCGGCACTCGTATCACCTTCAATGTACAGGGAACCCGCATCGAAACCGAAGTGGGCAGTGTCCGTAAGGTAGACTTCGGGCGTGTGCAGACGAATTTTTTGATCGTTTTTCCAACGGGTGTGCTGGAAAAAGCACCGCAATTCCATGTGGTAGTCTCCCGGGTAGAAAGTGCGGAACAATCGGCGCGTTTTCAGTCGGAGTTGGTACAGCGCTATCCGGGTATCTCGGCGATTGACCTGACTCAAATCCTGAAATCAGTGGACGAGGTGCTGCGCAAGGTGTCCTTTGTGATCCGGTTTATGGCCTTGTTCAGCATCCTGACCGGCTTGCTGGTGCTGCTGAGTTCGATCTATCAGGGCAAATTTGCCCGCATCCGGGAGAGCGTGTTGTTGCGGACGCTTGGTGCGAGTCGCCGCCAGATACTGAGCATCAACGCACTGGAATATTTTCTGCTCGGCGCGTTGTCTTGTCTGGCTGGTGTTGGTTTATCGGTAGCAGGTGCCTGGGCATTGGCCCACTTTGCGTTCAAAATTCCTTTTGAGCCGCAATGGTGGCCGCTGGGTGCCACTTTTTTGGTCATTACTGCATTGACCGTTATTATTGGGTTGTTGAATAGCCGGGATGTGTTGCGCAAACCGCCTTTGGAGGTTTTGCGAGCGGAGGTTTGAGGAAATTATTGAATCTCTAATCGGAGTTTTTTCCCCAACCCTTGCTCAATGATAATCTGAAGTTCTTCCAATGGGATAGACTTTTCACCACTTTCTACTTTGGAAATGAAATCGGTTGTAGTATGACTTTTTTGGGCCAAGTCGGTTTGACTCATTCCAGCTTTTTCCCGAGCATTTCTTAGGAGGCTGCCAGTCAATGGCTGTTCATTTTTTATTAATACAGAATGATCGAAGAGAACATAGGGGTCCAATTCTGTAGCCTTGGAACGTTTCTGGCCTTTCCAATGGAAATCTCTGCGTACAGATTTCCATTGTAAAGTCTTGGTTTGAGAAATTGATACAGATAGAAATTTCTTAGGTTCGCTCAATTGTAGAAGTTCAATTTCCCCGACATCTTTCCACTTTTTAAACATCGGAGCAAAGTCAATGCGTCGCACATCATTATTTGACCAAAGTGCGACAATACTTAATGACTCCGGGTCAATTTGTAAAAGTCGCAATATTCTAGGTTGTACGTTGCTATTGCTCATGACGGGCGCAAGGATGGATTTTGTTGATAAAACAATTCCAAAAGGTCGGCACGATTTTCTTCCAGAAAATCCATAGCCACTGTGAGTTTTTTGTTTGGCAGATCACCCCTCTAAACGCTGCTGCGTTGAATATCAATCAATGCCTCGTCTTCCTGATAAAGTGCATGAAAATGTGGCGGTGGGTGGTCACCATTATAAACCCGAAAGATAACTCCTTTGATTCGGCTGACTTCTGGCATTGGTTCTTTTTGCAAAATTGTGGGAAAATTGCATTCTAAAGATTGAGTAGGATAAAAATTATCCCCCGCGCTCCAACTCCTCCAATCTAACTCGATAAATATACTGCGGTGTCCGTCCATACATCGCCCGATAAAGCGACAGTGCCCGAAGGTGGTGGGGCGTAGGATTGTCCGCCACGCGGCGAAGCTCAAAGTGAACGGCAGCCTCCTCTCTTTCGGAACGGGCGAGTGCCATCAATTGCTGGAGTTGGCGAAGCGCTTCGGCACGGTTGCCCTCGGCGATGATGACTTGTGCGCGAAGGATATTAGCGCCAAACGTGAGATCCGCATTGCCCAAAGCCAGCGCAATGTCGCGCCCTTCTTCCAGGAGTTGGCGAGCGGTACTGAGTTCGCCGGCCATTACGTGCACGATGCCTTTTTCCACCAGCGAATACCCGAGCACCAGTTTGTTGCCCATCTCGCGGGCATACTCGATGGCTTCGTTATAGTAGCGGATGCTGCGGGCCTGATCTCCTTTGTAGAACCAGGTATCGCCCAATGTATTCAGGGCTTTGGCAATCCCTTTTTTGTAGTTCAGTTCGCGGCTCAGCGCCAGGTTTTGTTCCAAAAACTCGATCGCCCGGTCAAAATCGCCCATGATAGAAAGCAGGTCGCCGATCAGGCCGCAAGCGATGGCGGTGCCTTGTTTGTCTCCCAATTCACGCACGAGCAGCAGGTCGCGGTCGAAGTTCTGCATGGCACGGGTGTAGTCCCCCTTGCGTTCCCACACCGAGCCGATAGAGCCGATGCAAATGGTCATGTAAAGCTTGTTGCCCAGTTCTTCCGAAAGTGCCAGTCCTTTTTCAAGGCATAGCAAGGCGGAATCGAGGGCGCCTTTTTCCAGGTAAATAATGCCAAGGTTGGTATACAGGGTAGTAAGCCCCTGTTTATCAGCCGCTTGCTCGGCAGTATCCAATTGTTCTTCGAGCCACCGGATGCCTTCGTCGTAGTGCCCCTGATTCATAAAAATCAGTCCCAGGTTGGCGACGATCGTTGCATTTTCGGCATTGCGGTTGATGCCCCGGTTGATCTCGATGGCTTTTGCAAACCAACTTTTGGCAGCGTCGTAGCCGCCCTGCCGAAAGTGAAAGGTGCCCAGATTGCCGTAGGTTTTGGCGGTGCCGACTTGATCATTGGCCAGTTCAAAACACGTAATCGCTACATCCAGATGCTTTTTGGCTTCGGTGTAGTTGCCGCGCAACATCAGCAGGTTGCCAAGACGGCGATTGCTGCGTCCGATCAGGTACCAGTCATTGATGGTTTTGGCGCGGTCAAGGGCATCGCGATAGTCGTGCTCTCCCTCTTCCCACTGTCCCACGAGTTCGTGTACGGCGCCTTTCCGAAGCAAAAGTTTGATCGTTTTTTTGTTCTTTTTCCCCAGCTGACGCAGGTTTTCGATCAGTTTTTCATAAAACTTCAATGCCTGCCGGTTGAGGAAGTTGCGCTGTGAATACCGGGCGGCTTTCTCCAAAAATTTATTGGTGCGCCGCTCGTCTTCGGCCTGCTCATAGTGGAATGCCAGGTCTACATAGCGTTCTTCAGAACCCGGATATATCTGCTCGATGGCCTCGGCAATCAGTTGATGCAACTCGCGGAGCCGGGTGCGCAGTTGCATATCGTAGGCGGCCTCCCGCAGCAGCGAGTGGCGGAAGATGTAGCGCAATTCGTTCATCGCATACCAGACCTGCCACTTTTCGGCCGTCTGGATTTGCTCCCGAAGCACCATTTCCAAATCGCCATTTTTTCGCACAAACTCTTCCTGTTTCGCCATGACTGCCGACAGGACTGGCAACTCGAACTCGCGCCCGATGACAGCGGCGGCTTTCACGGTTTCTTTTACCAGGCCGCTCAACCGGTCAATCCGGGCCATCATGATTTGTTTCACCGAATCGGCCAATTGAAAACCTTCCGCATTGTTCAATTGAAGGCGTCCGTCTATGGTTTTCAGCAAGTTAGCCTCCCGGAAGTAGTCAGCCATCTGTTCCACATAAAACGGGTTGCCTTGGGTCATGCGCTGCAACAGTTCATACAGATCGGTGTGCAGCAGTCCGCCCAACCGGGCCTCCGCAAATGCACGAAGGTCATCGGGCGACAAGAAGTTAAGGTCAACCTCGCAGTGTGGTACACCCACTTCATCCAGAACTTGTTTTCGGAACGCATAGGCACGGCTGCCATCGTCCTCGTAGCGGCTGGTAGCCAAAAACAGGATCGGATGTCCCGGTGCCCGACGGATAAACTGGCCGAGAAACTCGCGGCTCATGTCGTCGTACCAATGCGCATCTTCCAGTTCGATTACCAGGGGTTGTAGCAGCGACTCGGCCACAAACAGGTTAGCCATCGCTGCGAGGCTATTCTGGTAGCGCCCTCGTGCGTCGAGTTGTTCCCAAAGCGATCCGGGATACTGGATACCCACCATGGCAGCCAGTACGCTCTGGGTCCGGTTGATCTCCCGGCGCACCGAGTCGGCTTCAGGATGCCGATTCTCTGTCAGATCGTATTGAAGTTCAAGGAAATTCTGTTCGAAGAGTTCCCGATTTCGCACTATGCTGTTTTCAGGGCTTTGATCGAAGTAATTTTTAAGAAAGTAAATGAAGGGATTGAACGGCTTGCGCAGGATTTGATCACTCTGACACGTAAACCAACTGACCGCCATGGCTTCGCGCATACGGCGGCGCAGTTCGTAACTCAGGCGGCTTTTTCCAATGCCCGCTTCACCGAAAACGTACGCCACGCCTGCGAATTTCCATTCCCGAAGCGGCGCGGCAAAATCTGTCAAGATACCCAACTCAGACTCGCGGCCAAAATAATCGCCCGAAAAACTCGCCCTTCCTGTCAGGTTGCGCCCTACCAAAACATAGGTCGGAATCGCTTTTTCAAAACCTTTGTAATAACCCTCTCCCCGGTAAGTAAACTTGAAGTTGCGGTTCTTCTGCACATTCTCGTCGGCCATTACTTCTCCCCACACGGCTTTCATCATCAGTCGCGCACCGAGGTTGACCCGGGCGCCTACTGCTGCATACTGACAGCGCTCCTGACTGCCGATCACGCCCGTAAATGCCAAACCCGATGTAATCCCGATTCGATAACGTGCGCCGGTCAGTGTTTCCAGATCGCGGAGTTCCTCTTGTACGGCAGCGATGTATTCAAGTGCACGTTCCACGTTGTTCTCAAATGAAATCGGCGCGCCGAAAATGCAGAACATCACCCCTCCTTTATCACCAAAATCAATTTCTTTCAAGTAGCCGCCGAAATTGTCGCACTGCTCCAACACGACTGAAGCAAAATGTCCGAGTGCCGAATGTGTATACACACAGTCGAACGAAAGAAATACGCTTACGACGTTCCTAAATTCTCCAAAACCCTGATTGTCAAAAACTTCCGTTGGCAGAAACTGCGCCATGATATGCGGATCAGGTTCAGGCAGAACGATTGCGACAGAGTCATTTTCTTCCGGAAAGGATTTACTTACGCTGTTTTTGCCGTTTTGAGAGAATCCATCCGTGCTGCGGGAAGTGCCCAGTGCCGAATCGGCGGCGTTTTCTCCTCCGAACCCTACTCCCTGCGCACCCAACTCAGCCAGGCCTCTTTCGTCAATTTTAAAAAACCCATCGTCTACCACCTGAGCAGAGAGGCCAATCGGATGCAAAAATACCGCGAACCGTTGGTCGCAAACGACTTCCAGGCTAGCCGCTCTCACCTGTGCCTGCGAACAGCCATCAATGGGTTCGCCCCGAAAATAGTAGGCTTTGCGCCGGTCGCCAACAATTCCCCACTCTACGACACCTTCCGATAAGCCGATTTTGATCCCAATTTGATGCTCCGCCATCAGCGATTCAGGATCTTCCTGCTCTCTGATGAAGCGCCGAAGGGCGGCCTGGGCTGTTTGCAGCACCCGACGAGCAATGGCTACGGAGTCGGCATGGATCGGGCCGCCGTTGTTGTTAGGGAAAATAGCCGTGAAACTATCGCCGGCAAAGTAGGGTATGAAGCCGCCTTGTTGATATACCAGCGCAACGGTCGGTTGAAAAATATGATTGAGCGCAACGGACAGCTCTTCTGCGCCTTCGGCACCTTGCTTCATGAGAGTGTCTGTCAGTCGGGTGAATCCGCTGAGGTCTACAAACATGGTGTAGGCGTTCAAATGACCCTCTAAGAGGCCATTTCTGTAATTTTCCTGGATAAAATGCGGCAGGAAGTGTCTCAAAACTATGTAGTCAGTGATTTGTGCGGGGGTGAAGTTACAAGGTTTGGGAGAACGATCTTTCCGAAAATTTTGGCGGACAGACTTCCCCAATATCAGCACGGGGATTTACAACTGTCCCAAATCAGAAGCGTGCGCGGTGGCTGTGCAGGCTGTACGTGATTTTGTGGCCGAAAACGAAGGACTGGAAGAAATTCAATTTGTTTGTTTAGACGAGGAAAACTACCGGTTGGATACCGCGGTAGTAACTATCCAGCCGCTTTGAAATGCTTTTTGCCATACGACCTCGGAGAGGTCAGAGGTTTGTAGAAATGTAGCATTTCAATGTTTTCCTGACCTCGGAGAGATCGAAGGTTTGCAGAAAATAGCGTTGAAACAAACGTTCAACCTCTCCGAGGTCGGGAATTAATGTCAACCCAATGCATTTGTACAAACGTTCGACCTCTCCGAGGTCGGAAATCATAAGTATTTAGGGGCGGCTGGATAGTTACAAGAAATTACCTGCAAGAAATTACCTGCAAGAAATTACCTGCAAGAAATTACCTGCAAGAAATTACCTGCAAGAAATTACCTGCAAGAAATTACCTGCGATATTGTCCATCTGAGTTATCCAAAAGGGAACTTGAATCCTGTTCCGGAATAAATTCAGGCAGAGGTGCGGGTTTTTCAGCGCGTTGGAGATATAATTCAAACGGGATGCTGCGCATTTCCATCTTCAACACCAACGTGGAGTCATCCAGCGACTGGATTTCATAGGTGAGCGGCAGAGGAAGTTTTTGAATGATTTCTTTTTGGGTCACTTCATAATCGGTCGTCACAGGCGTTTCCGGTGCAACGGGAAGGTTGGTAGTCATTTTCCCATCCCCTTCAAAATCAAAATAAATACCGACCAATACCCCCGTCTCACGCTGGTTGCGCAGCGCCTTGGTCAGTTCCCAATGCCCCGCGAGCGCAGCACGGTTTTTTTCGGCAGTATCGTCGCAAGCTGCCAAGAGGCATAAACCGACGATGAAAAGCGCAAAAAGTCGAATGGGCATTTCGAACAGGTTATTATTTTGGACACTAAACACTAAAACACCTATGCCATAACTACCCTTAGGAACGCGGCACCAATAACTTAGTCATTTTAGGTCAACCATTTTTTCATCAGACAACACTATTTTTCTGCGAATAGTGGGGCTATTTAAAGAAAAATAGCGGCCCTATGATGGAACAAGGGGTGGCATCAAATGACTAAGTTATTGGTGCCGCGTTCCTTAGGAACGGTGCTGGAATAAAGGTGCAAATGAGGGGGACTTGTTTTGCCGCTGTTTTTGTTACTCGTCCGTTGTTTAGGTACCACTAAACGCCCTCCTCGTGCCTCAACATCAACAAAACCGTCTCCCCTAATTTGCACCTTTATTCCAGCACCGTTCCTTTATTTCAACTCCACATACCCGAACCCCAAGTGCGGATACTCTCCAAATCCTGCAAAGTAGCAGAACTCCATCATGGGAGTCGGCAGGCTTACCTCAAATTCGTATGCAAAACCGCGTAATTGCGGCAGATTTTCCACATTGGGCTTCAAATGGATGAGGCGCGATTTGGCCTGGCCAATCAACCTGTATTGCATTGGAAACGCCGGATCGAGCAGTTTCAAGGCCATCAGGGATTTATATTGAAGGGCTGCCTTGAAGCGACGTACAGAATGGCTGAAAAAACTGACATCGTACGGCTCACTGTCCGGCAATAAATAAGGGTTGGCGGTTTTGACCTCTTCCAGGGAGGTGATCGAGATGGGAGATACTGCTTTGAACTGCATGGAATCCTTGAACACCGGGCGTTGCATGATTTGCCAGTGCTTCACCTCGAATTGCGCCTGCTGGCCTTCCAGCGTTCCCAATTGAAGGGGCACCTGACGGAACAAGTTGACAATCTGTTGTTCAAACTGTGGATCCAGATAGATCGAAACGCTGAGTTTGACCTGGTTGCCAAGCAACCTGAACTCTTGTTTCACCTGGTCCATCTCGTAGGGGTAAATCGCCAACGGACTGAAAGTGAATAGTTTGTAATTTCGCGAGGTTAGGTCAAACCCGCGCTGCTGTACCCAAGTCTGGAGCTCGGCGCCTGCTTTGGAGAGCACCGAAAAAACCCAGTTGGATATTTCTGATTGATAGTTGATTGGAATAATTGTGCCCTTCTGGCAGGAAAGGCTGAACTGGATGCGCATACCGTTTGGATTGAGATTAAAGACAGATTAAAAGGTTGCCAAAGTACATTAGGAACGCGGCACCAATAACTTAGTCATTTGATGCCACCCTTTGTTCCATCATACGGCCCCTATTTTTCTTTAAATAGCCCCACTATTCGCAGAAAAATAGTGTTGTCTGATGAAAAAATGGTTGACCTAAAATGACTAAGTTATTGGTGCCCCGTTCCTAAGGTCTCTTTTTTCGGGCGAAAAGTACGAATTTCCGCATTTCAGCAAATGAAAAATTAACACACTGCTGGTAGTCTTAACTGACCCCGGCTTTCTGTGTACCGTTTCCTGGTTATGTACCAATATTTGCCTGTTTTTTCCTTGATTTGCGGCGAAATGCCAGGGCGACTTCTTACTGACCACTGACCTCGAGTCCCTGTCGTATGCCTTTTTCCATCGGCGGCACGCCGCGCTGAATCCACTGTGGAGCCGGGGCGTTCATCATATAATGGTCGAAGAACTGCTGCATACGCAATTGAAAATCAGCACGATTCTGCAATTTGACCGGCCAGTGCGGTTCGTCGTTATAATTGAGCAGCCAGGCTGGCTTGCCAAGTCGGCGCAAACCTGTGTATAGCTCGATGCCCTGATACCAGGGTACTGCCCCGTCTTTATCATTGTGGAGAATGAGAAGCGGCGTCTGTACCTTATCGAGCGCAAAAAGAGGTGAATTCTCCAAATAGCGCATCGGGTATTCCCAGAGGGTACCCCCGATCCGACTCTGTTGATGTTCGTACTGAAAGGTCCGGCTCAACCCTGACTCCCAACGAATGCCGCCATAGGCGGATGTCATGTTGGCTACCGGCGCACCCGCTTCCGCGCATTTGAAGAGGTTGGTGCGTGTCACCAGATATGCAACTTGATAGCCTCCCCAGGAGTGGCCTTGCAACGCGACCCGTTCCGGATCTATAAATCCTTTGTCAATCAAGGAAGTAACACCGCTGACGATGGCGTCATAAGCGCTTTCACCCGGATAGCCGGTGCGATACGGGATGTCCGGAGAGAACACGATATAACCCCGGCTGGCGTAATAAGTAAAATTGATTTGAGAGCGATGGAAATCCGGTGGACGGTGCGCCAGCAGGCCGTCGGAATTTTTTTCATAAAAATTCACGATCATCGGGTACTGCTTCTTCGGATCAAAGTCTTCAGGCTTCACCAGCAGACCGTCTAATTTTTCACCTGAAAGCGAGGTCCAATGAACGATCTCCATACTGCCCCAACGATAATCCGACTGTTGAGGGTTGGCTTGTGAAATTTGTTGCTGGTTGTTGGTTGTTGGTTGTTGATCGTCCGGCAGTTGGGTAAAAAACAGATCGGGAAAGTTTTGAAAATTTTCCCGGGTAAAAACCAGTTGGTTGGATGCTTTGGCTTTCAAGGGCTGCCGGGAAAAAGCGAAAGCCTCTGATTCTCTATTGAGCCAGGGGGTTAATTTTCCTGTTTTCAGGTTCAGCATCGCATAACCTTCTACTTTGGTACGCTCCTGAAATTGGTGCAAAAGTGCCCAATTGGCGGGGTCTATGTCCCGGGCCTCGGGGTCAAGGCGGATATAGCGGTAGGTCGTCCCGGTTTCGCGCCCCTGGGTCATACGTTCCGGTCGCTTTTTCCCATCCGGATCAATTTTCCAGAGGTCATACCGATCGTATATCAGCAGCGCCTCATCATTGGGTAACCACCCCGCTAAGCCATGCTCGTTGGGATAATCCGGCACATCGTTTTCTTCATTGTAGTATTTGACCGTATGGTTGTCAGTAAGGCGCAGGTTGGTGGCAGTTCGGGCATTCCATGCAAACCAGGCGGTATCCGGATCGCTCCACCACGCGATGTATTTTGCCTGCGGCGAAATGCGCGGATTACAGCGTAAATCATTTAAAATCAATTTTTTGTCGCCGCTTGTCAGATCCACTGCATACAAGTCTTTGTGCGCGACTCCTTCCGACATGATGTATTGGGTATAAGGTTCTTCCGTGAAGCCGAGCGCAAGGTTGGCATCGCGCGATTCGGTGTAGCGCAGTTCGGGCAGCCCGGGTGAGCCAAGCGATACGAAGCGATTTTTGCGCGTATGCCAGACTATGGGGTAAGTGCGTTTTTTTTCGTTTTCAAGTTGTATCTCCTGCTGGGTATAGATGCGGCTTTCGGTCCAGGCCCACACTTCCACATTCACAATTTCTTCGGGCAACAACGTGGTGTCGTTGAGTACAGGCGGTGGAGCGATACCGAAATAAAGTTTGGAGCCGTCTTCTGAAAAAACTGGGCGGGCATTTTCGGAGAGCAGCCAGTTGGGATTGGTTGATTTGGGGAGTTGGGGCGTTGGGAATGCAAGGATTTTCGAATTGGGCACTTCCAAAAACTTGCTCTGCGGATCGGCGATGATCCTCGCAGAATCTTTCAACTCGCCGCCCCAGTAGGCCAGTTGCAACGGACGAATGCGGGCTTTTGTGGTGTCGGTATCGACCAGATAGGCCGCCTGATTGCCCGTATCGTCGAACGCAAGCTGTTGGTATTTTCCTTTTCCGCGCTGGAGCGAATGCACGGCATTTCGCTCCAGATCAAACAGATATACGCCGGGCTGGCGGCCGACAAGCTGTGCGCCAAAAGTCAAGGTGTCACCTACACCATTGGTGTTGAGCAATATACGGGGCTGGCGCTTGGCAAGAACATAGTTTTGGACATACGCGAAGGTATCCCGCCGTCCGCTGGCAGTATGGTGCACGATCAGGCGGTAGCCATTGTCCTTGTCTTCCTTTTTAGGCTTCCTGGCTTTTTTATCTGGTTTCTCTCCGACATTAGGCTTAACCGCTGAAGTATCTTTTTTTGCAGCGGCGGGTTTTCCGCCCTCGATCTGGTAAGCGATCCAACCTGACCATTTCTCCGGTACAGAGAAGTTTTTGAAGCGCGGAATTTTCTCTACCTGTCCGTTTTCGAGGGTCAGAATGCCCAGCGTGTCTTTGGGCAAATCGTCGTCTTTCACCTTGCGACGGCGCATGGCTTTGAGGGTATCGAGTGGGGGTTTTATCCTGAAAATCAAAAACTTGTTGTCCTCTGTAAATTTTGCATCGTTTGCGCGTGCAAAAGCGGTCGTCTTCCCGGAACTGGCTTCCCAGAGACTCAATAAGGGGTCGCCTTCGGTAGTCGGAGCCAGCGTGTACACGACCCAGCGGCCGTCGTTGCTGATCCGCGGTTGCTCGATCTTGCGCCAGCGCTGTACGTCGGCATGTTCCAATGGACGCTTGTTTTGGCAAAAGAGCAGGAAAGGAATGAAGAGTAGAAAGAAGGGGAGTTTGAAGTTCGAAGTTCGAAGTTCGAAGTTCGAAAACGTGGTAAAAAACAGAAGCCTCATGCGCAGAAGGGATGTTTGCAAAAAGCAAAAGTAGCACGAGACATGCTGAACAGGCTTGAAAAAAGTGTCTCCGTCTGCCAAATCTTTCCTTTCTTCGATTCTTTTCAGGTTCCTAAACATTTGGTGTGCCATATTCGCCGCCGAAAAAAACACCTTTTACAATTTCTCTCACGTCGCTCACCTATGCAACTCACCATTCGCAACCTTTCCAAAACCTACCCCAACGGGGTAAAAGCCCTTCAAGACGTTTCGCTCGACATTCCGACCGGCATGTACGGACTGCTCGGCCCCAACGGCGCGGGCAAAAGTACGCTCATGCGCACCCTCGCCACTTTACAGGAAGCCGACTCGGGGACAGCCACTTTGGGCGACATCAATGTTTTGCAGGACAAAGAAGCGGTGCGCCGTGCGCTGGGCTATCTGCCGCAGGAGTTTGGTATCTATCCGCGTATTTCGGCGACCAATATGCTTGATCACCTCGCGACGCTGAAAGGAATCCCGGCCAACCGCCGCAAGGAAGTGGTCACTTCCCTGCTCCAGCGCGTCAACCTCTGGGAACACCGTAAAAAAGCCGTGAGCAGCTACTCCGGCGGGATGCGCCAGCGATTCGGCATCGCTCAGGCACTCATCGGCGACCCAAAACTGATCATCGTGGACGAGCCGACAGCCGGCCTTGACCCCGGCGAACGCAACCGTTTCTATAACCTGCTTTCCGAGATCGGCGAAAATGTGATCGTAATCCTCTCGACACACATCGTCGAAGACGTGAAGGAGCTCTGCTCCAACATGGCGATCATCAACGGCGGGCAGGTGCTGTACGCTGGTTCGCCGGAAGCCGCCCTGACGCAACTGGAAGGAAAAATTTGGGAAAAAGCCATTGCCAAGGCGGAAATGGATGACTACCAGGGCCGATTCCGGGTAATTTCAAGTAAACTCGTGGCGGGCAAGCCGATCATTCACATTTTGAGTGAAGGAGACCCGGGCGAGGGTTTCCGCCGGGCGGACGCGGGGTTGGAGGATGTATTTTTTGCGAAGATTGGTGCGGCGGCGTAAACAGCATTACTTCTTTTTTGGACGATTCCCGGTCAATATTTCCACAAAATCATCAGCTGAGATAACCGCTACTGATGGGAACGGGATGCTACTAAGGACCTTGAAGTGCTTATCTTCAGTACAGATGAAATCTGCATTGGCTAGGGGCCCTCATGTGTTCTTGCTTGAAAGTATCCGCTGTATAACCTTTCTCGTCCCAGTCTTTATCAGCGGCGGCAGTGGCTTTTTGCCTCCCAAAAACTTCACATAAAAAATTAGTGCTCAATCGGTACCACCCTATGTTCTCCACCTTCTTCTCCTTCGAGCTCCGCGCCTGGCTGCGCTCACCCATGCCCTGGATTTTCCTCTTCGTGTTCGCCCTGATCACCTTCGGGGCCACGATCAGCGATGATGTGCAGATCGGCGGCTCCTATGGCAATGTCTGGAAAAATGCCCCTTTTGTGGCGCAGAACTGGTATTCCGTGATGTCCATCCTGTCGCTGTTGCTCGTCGTGGCCTTCCTCAACGGCGCCGCCATCCGCGACTTTGAAAACAACACGGACCAGATCATTTTTTCATCGCCCATCAGCAAAGCGGGTTACTACTTCGGCCACTTCGCAGGAGCCCTAGTAATCGCCCTCATTCCAATGTTCGGCGTATCGCTGGGGATGTGGCTCGGATCGGCCGTCGGACCCGCGATGGGCTGGATGGATGCGGCGCGGTTCGGGCCGTTTGAAGTCCAGGGTCATTTCGACGCTTACATCGCGATCGTCATTCCCAACATGATCTTTTCGGGGGGCATTCTCTACGCGGTGGCGGTTTTGACACGCAGTACAATGTACTCCTTCGTAGCGGGTGTCGTGTTGCTGGTAAGCTATATCATCGCCGGCAATTTGATGCGCGATATGCAGAACGAACAGGTATCGAGTCTGCTCGACCCGTTTGGCAACCGCCCGTTCAGTATCCTCACTAAGTATTGGACGGTGGATGAGAAGAACCACCAGTCGGTCGGTCTTTTCGCACCTGGCATCCTGGTCAACCGCTTGTTGTGGATGGCAGTAGGTTTGGCGGTGCTGGTGGCTGGGTATTTCAAATTTGATTTTGCGGAGAAACTTAAAAAGGCAAAACGCCAGCCTACTGATGGGCTGACTTTGAGTCAGCCCATCAGTGATTTCAAACAACTCGGCGAACTGCCCCGAGTCACACCTGGCATCGGCACCTTTACGACCCTCAGCCAGCTCTGGAGCCAACTGCGCACCGACTTCAAAGGCGTCATCAAAAGCACCCCGTTCATCCTGCTCAGCATCATCGGATTGCTCAACTGCATCCCCAGTTTCCAATTTGCCACCGATGGTTATGGCACCCACAACCTGCCCGTGACGTACACGATGGTGGATATGATCCGGGGCTCGTTTTACCTGTTCATCATCGCGATCCTCACTTACTTCACCGGCGCGCTGGTGTGGAAAGAGCGTACCGCCAAAGTCAACGAAATCTACGACGCATTGCCGACCCGCACCTGGACAGGTTATGCCGCCAAATTCGGTACCATCATCAGTATTGCTTTTCTGCTCAACCTGATTGCCATCATCGCTGCCGTGTGCGCCCAGATCCTGTATGGCTTCGACCGCTTCGAGTTGGGGGTATACGTACGCGAACTGCTGGTGCTGGATATGCTCGGCTTCGTCTTTCTTACGGCACTCTTCATGTTTGTGCACGCCCTGTCGCCCAACATGTACCTCGGGTTTTTCATTTGCATCATCCTGGTGACGGTCAATAGTTTTATCTGGGGCATTTTCGACATTTCCAGCAACATGATCCAACTCGGCGGTACGCCTAACTACACCGTCAGCGATCTGTACGGCTACCGGCCGTATGCGTCGGGCCTGAGCTGGTTCCACTCTTATTGGATTCTGTTCGGAGGATTACTGGCGATAGCAGCCATTTGCCTGTGGCCGCGCGGCAAGGAATCGGGCTGGCGCAAACGCCTTGCACTGGCTCGGCAGGAGTGGAAGAATTATCGCCTGACTGGACTGGCTTTACTGGTTGTTTGGGTTTGCACCGCCGGTTTTGTTTTTTACAACACTAAAATACTCCACAAACCTGTTGGCACCAACACCCGGGAAAAACTCATGGCACGGTACGAAAACGAATACAAGCGTTTTCAGGGCTTCCCGCAGCCGCGCACTTACGACCTCAAATACGACATCCGCATTTTTCCCGAAAGCCGTACGTATGAGGCTGACGGCCAGATGTGGGTACGCAACCTGCACACCCAACCGATTGATTCATTGTTTGTGCAAATTCCCACGCAGGGCGATTTCAAGTTTGAAAACCCGCGCCTGGCACTGCTGCACAACGACTCGGCGCTCTACCTGCGTTTTTATAAGATCAGTCCCGCACTCGCGCCGGGCGATTCTATGTTGCTGAAATTCAACACCGTGTATCGCGCCAAAGGTTTTGAAAACGAACTTTCCAACTCGAGCATCATGCAGAACGGGACGTTTTTCAACAATGGCGATATCTCGCCCGCATTTGGCTACCAAGAGGGCGGCGAACTGAGCGACAAGAACAAGCGCAAGGAATACCACCTGCCGGAAAAGACCCGGATGCCTGCACTCGACACGGCTAACTTGGCCGCCCGCAGCAACCAATACCTCAACATTGACTCGGACTGGGTGATGGTGGAAACGACCATCAGCACTGCTGCCGATCAAATTGCCATCGCGCCCGGCTCGTTGGTCAGCGAACGAACCGAAGGTAACCGCCGCATTTTTCATTATAAACTCGATCACAAAGCATGGAATTTTTACTCTTTTCTGTCCGCCCGCTATGAAGTGGCGCGGGAAGAAAAAGACGGCATCAGTTACGAAGTGTATTACCACGCCGACCATGCCCGCAACGTGCCGCGCATGCTGAAAGCCATGCAAAAGAGCATCGAATATTACACGACACACTTCGGGCCCTACTACCAGAAGCAATGCCGGATTATTGAATTTCCGCGCTATGCTGAGTTTGCGCAGGCCTTCCCGGGCACTATGCCGTATTCAGAGGGCATCGGATTCATTGAAGATTTCCGGCAGGAAAAAGACGACATTGACATGGTGTTCTACGTTGTGGCACACGAGATGGGCCACCAGTGGTGGGCGCACCAGGAATGCGGCGCCAATATGCAGGGCGCGGAAATGACCACTGAGACATTCGCCCAATACTCCGCCCTGATGGTGATGGAACACGAATATGGGCGCGACCTGATGCGCAAGTTCCTGGAGTATGAGACCGACAAATACCTCCGCGCCCGGGGCCGCGAGACGCAGCGCGAAATGCCACTCGCCAAATGCGAAAGCCAGGGCTATATCCACTACAACAAAGGGTCAGCGGTGATGTACTACCTCAAGGAAATGATCGGCGAGGACAAAGTGAACGCGGGCCTGAAGGCGTTCTTGGAAAAATTTCGCTACAAAAACCCGCCTTACCCGACCAGTGTGGACGCAGTGAACGAGTTTGCCGCACAAACGCCCGACTCGCTGAAATACATCATTCAGGATTTGTTCTGGGACATTACCTTGTTTGAGAACAAGACCAAAGAGGCTACGATGAAAGACCTTGGCAATGGCAAATACGAGGTGACCATCCAGATCGAGTGCCATAAACTGAAAGCCGACGAGCTGGGCAAAGAGACCGAAGTGGCTGTGAACGACTGGATGGAGATCGGGGCGTTTGCTAAGCCGGAAGCCGGTAAAAAGTATGGCAAGACGCTCTACCGCCAGCGGGTGAAGGTTTCCCGGAAAGATAACCATTACACCTTCGTGGTGGACGAAAAACCCGACAAGGCGGGTATTGACCCGTTCAGGATGCTGATGGACCGGGAGCCGAAGGACAATGTGAAAGCGGTGAAGGTGAACTAATCCAACGGAATCTGGCTCAAATGCCGCCAGCCCAGCACCTGTGCCAGGCTGCGGGTTTGCAGTTCGTCGCCACCATAAACCAAAAAACTATCTTCCGGCGCAGCACCCGACAATGCCTGAAAATAGTGTAAACTGTCGAAAAAATGGGGGCCGATGGTGCGCCCCGACTTGATTTCAACTGGATATAGCCGTCCACCTTGATCGAGTAGCAGGTCAATTTCGTGCGCCCCTGCTGCATTCCAGAAGTAATGCTTGGGGTAGCGATTGCGGTTAAGACGGCTTTTCAAAACTTCATTGATAATGAAATTTTCAAACAACGCACCTTTGGCGAAGTGACGGTTCAGGTCATCCACAGTGCGCAGATTGAGCAGGGCACAGGCCAGGCCCGTGTCGTAGAAATACAGTTTGGGTGTCTTGACAATGCGCTTGTTGTAGTTCTGATGGTATGGACGCAGGGTATGTATGATGAAACTGGTTTGCAGCACACTCAGCCACTTGTTGGCGGTTTGATACGACACGCCGACCAGGTTACCAATTTCGGAAAAATTGACTAATTGTCCGATTCGCCCGGCACAAATCTCTAAAAACTGCCGGAATGCACCCAAATCACCTACATTAAGCAGTTGCCGCACATCGCGCTCCACATAAGTTTGGATGTAATTGAGCAGCCAATCCGTCGGGTTCAAGTCCTGATCGTAGATGCGCGGGTAAAAGCCCTTGAACAGGTAATCCTCGTAATCAGGAAGGGCAAAAGGCGTGTCCCGAATTTCTTCCAGTGAAAAAGGAAGCAGGTTGAAAATGGCGACCCTGCCCGCAAGACTTTGCGCCACGCTTTCCATCAGGAGCAGATTTTGGGAGCCGGAAATGACGTATTGTCCGGCTGTTTTTTCGCGATCAACGGTCACCTGGATGTAGGAAAGCAGATCCGGCGCATACTGTACTTCGTCAATGACCGCCCGCTTGCCGAGGTGCAGCAGGAAGCCCTTAGGGTCCTCTTTGGCGAAGCGTCGCTGCTCCAGATCCTCCAGATTGACATAAGGATGTTCCGGAAAAACCTGTTGAATCAGCGTAGACTTGCCGCTCTGACGGGGCCCCGTAACGGCCACGACCGGCATTTTCTCCGCTGCTGCCCGTATTTGTTCGCTGAGTAGTCGAGGAATCATTGTTTGCAGATTAGAAGTTGAAGTTCTAATCTGCAAATATAGCAGCAAAACCGGTATTTCACAATACTTTCGCATCCATGCGCCAACACCTCGCCCACATCGCCCTCGTCGTAAACGACTACGACGAAGCCATCCAGTTTTACACCGAAAAACTGCATTTCCAGTTACTCGAAGACACTGTGTTGAGTGCAACCAAACGCTGGGTCTTGGTAGCGCCCCCCGGATCATCAGGCTGCGCACTGCTCTTAGCAAAAGCCGCCAACGAAACGCAAAAAAGCCGGGTTGGCAACCAGACCGGCGGGCGGGTTTTCCTGTTCCTGCACACCGACGATTTTTGGCGCGACTATCATAATTTGCTCAGTCACAAGATTCTCATTGTACGGGAACCGCATGAAGAAGAATATGGCACGGTGGCAGTTTTTCAAGACCTGTATGGAAATTTGTGGGATTTGATTGAACCTAAAATCTAAAACAGTAGCATCATGGCACTCACCTTCCTCATCGTCGAAGACATGCCGCAAGCCGCCCAGCTCTTGCAAGCCGATCTGGAGACACACTGCCCGGATGTGCAGGTGGCTTCGCTCCACACCCAGGAGCGTATCATCGTGGTGGAAATTGACAACATCGTGCACTGCGATGCGGACGGCAACAATACCTGGTTTGTGCTGGCTTCCGGCGAACGCATCTTCGTGACACGCACACTGAAACAGTTTGATGTGATCCTGGAAAAACACAATTTGTTGCGGGCGCACCAGTCACACCTGGTCAACCTGCGCTATGTGCAGGAATTCGTAAAAAAAGACGGCGGTTATTTAAAAATGAAAAACGGCGCTTTGATCGCGGTGTCCTCCCGAAAGCGGGCAGAAGTGCTGAGTGCCCTGGAATAATGGCTCCAATGACGAATGACCATCGTGCTGAATGCACTGAACACTACTCCACGACGATCGCACTGCGCTCCAGCACTTCTTCATAATAAGCCTCGTAATCCGGCAAGATATTGTTCAGATCAAACCGCTTGGCCTGCGCCAGTGCATTTTCCCGGAATCGTTGCAGCATATCCTCATCGCGAAGCAGTTGAATAGCATAGTGGGCCATTTCGTTCACATCGCCCACTCCACTGAGGAACCCGGTTACGCCGTGGATATTGACCTCCGGCAAGCCGCCGCTGTTGGAAGAAATCACGGGGACTTCGCAAGCCATGGCTTCCAGGGCCGCCAGACCGAAACTTTCGCTCTCCGACGGCATCAGGAACAAGTCGCAAATCGCCAGTAATTCTTCGATTGCATCTTGCTTGCCCAGGAAACGCACCGCATCGCTGATATCCAGTTCGCGACAAAGCCGTTCACAGTTTTGCCGCTCCGGTCCATCGCCGATCATCAGCAGTTTCGAGGGTACTTGCTCGTTTATTCTTTTGAAAATCAGGACCACGTCCTCCACTCGTTTTACCTTACGAAAATTGGAGGTGTGCGCCACGATGCGCTCGCCGTTAGGAGCGATTATTTTTTTAAAATGTTCTTTATTGGTTTTTCTAAAGCGCTCAAAATCAATAAAGTTATAAATTACCCGAATATCATGACGCACATTGAAAATACGCATCGTATCGTCCTTCAGGCTTTGTGAGACGGCCGTCACACCATCGCTTTTGTTGATACTGAACTCCACCACCGGCGCGAATGCGCCATTTTTGCCGACGAGTGTAATATCCGTGCCATGCAGCGTTGTTACTACCGGCAGGTAACGTCCGTGTGCAAGGAGAATTTTTTTCGCCATGTAGGCCACTGCCGCATGGGGGATGGCATAGTGCACATGGAGCAGGTCGAGGTTCTGGTAGCGCACCACGTCCACAATTTTAGAGGCCAGCGCCGTGTCGTAGGGTGGGTACTCGAAGAGCGGATAATCTTCGGTATCTACTTCATGGTAAAATACGTTTTCCTGAAAATGAGCCAACCGTACCGGTCGGCGATAGGTGATGAAGTGAATTTCATGGCCCTTGCGGGCAAGACCAAGACCGAGCTCCGTGGCGAGTACTCCAGAGCCTCCATAGGTAGGGTAGCAGACGATTCCAATTTTCATGGATAGAGAAAAATGTTTCAGATTGGAGGGTAGCGGATGGGAGTGACATACTTAAAACCACTTTATACGAAGTAAGTTTGGGTATGGATAAATACTTTTGCCATTCAGCCTGCAAATCACCACTTTGAACCGCTGAATCACCATCAACTACGACACCATGCAAAAGGCACATTATTATACCACAGGGTTGTTGCTACTCGCAATTTTTATGTTGGGAGCCTGCAATCGCCCCACTCTGCAAACACTCCAGGGAACCGAGAAGATCAAAAAAAACGGAATCGCATTTCGCCTGCAAGACTACAAGCAGCGCATTGATTACTATGAAAAAAACGGGATGGCCGACAAAGCGGAGGCAGAACGGACGCGTATCGCGCAACAAAACCAGCAAATAGCGGGGTATTTCAAACAGTATTTCAATTTCTCCCCGGTCTATTTTTTTTATGCCAGCCAAGGCAAAGCACTGTTGAACAGACAGCCGGTACTGCTCAACGAACGGCTGGAACCCGATGCTTCCATTCCTTTACCCGCCGAGGTGTATGTGATGGGCTTTGGCATAGACGACATCGAAAATCACACCTATAACCTGAATGCTTTCCGCATTGAAAAAACAAGCATTCAGATCAGGCCGACGTTTAAAACCTGGTTGAACAACTCCCCATTGCAAGAACGGGACGTACAAAAATTAAACCGCGTATTGCAAAAATTGAATGGGACGACAGCAGAATAGCCAGGGTTTTGTTCAACCTTTGCGCTGAAACCTTTAAACAAAAAGCATTGCCTTACGTTTTTTGTGGCAATTTAAATTCAATCGCACCAACTTGTCTTTCCCCATGTCAGTCAGCCCAAACTCTAAAAAAGTGATCGTGATTGGTGCTGGTTTTGCTGGCCTCTCCGCCGCTTGCAATCTTGCAGCAGATGGATTTGACGTAACGGTGCTGGAAAAAAACGAGGTTCCGGGCGGACGTGCACGCCGGTACGAAGCCGACGGATATGTGTTTGATATGGGGCCTTCCTGGTACTGGATGCCCGATGTGTTCGAGCAGTTTTTTGCGCGCTTTGACAAAAAAGTGACCGACTATTATGATCTGAAGCGCCTTGATCCATCGTACGTCGTATGGTTTGGCCCTGGCGATCGCATGGATGTTCCAGCGGAAATGCCCGCATTGGAAGCGCTCTTTGAACATTATGAGCCAGGTAGTACTGCCAACCTCCGCAAATTTTTGAGCGAAGCCGCCTATAAATACAAAGTCGGCATGAACGAGTTTGTCCATAAACCGAGTGAAAGCATCTGGGAGTTTGCCGATGGGCGAATCCTGGCCAGCATGTTCCGCTTGCAGATGTTCACCTCGATGTCAAAGCATGTGAACGCCCTTTTCAAAAATGAAAAATTGCGGAAATTATTAGAGTTCCCGGTGCTTTTTTTGGGCGCAAAGCCCCAAAAAACACCTGCGCTTTATAGTTTGATGAACTACGCAGACATGGCACTGGGCACCTGGTACCCAGAGGGCGGGATGTTTAAAATCGTGGAGGGCATGGTTTCACTGGCACAAGAATTGGGCGTAAAGATCGAACTTGGACAAGAGGTCAGCCACATCAGCATCATTCAGGGGCGCGCCGACAAAGTCTTGACGTTACAAGGACGTGAATACCCCGCAGATGTGGTAGTAGGTGCAGCAGATTATCACCACATTGATACGCAATTGCTTGACAAACAATATAGAAATTACTCCGACCGCTATTGGAACACCCGAACCCTGGCTCCGTCGTGCCTGCTCTTTTATCTTGGGGTCAACAAAAAACTCGATCGCCTCGAACACCATAACCTGTTCTTTGACGAAGATTTTGGCCGACATGCCGTAGAGATTTACGATAGCCCGCAATGGCCGACAAAGCCGCTTTTTTACGTCAGTGCCCCCTCTAAAACAGATCCGACCGCTGCACCCGATGGCTGTGAGAACTTGTTCCTGCTCATCCCGGTCGCACCGGGCCTGGAAGATACTCCCGAGGTGCGTGAACGCTACTACCACCTCACGATGGAGCGCCTCGAACGGCTCACCGGTCAGAATATCCGCGAGCATGTGACTTATAAAAGATCATACGCACACATAGACTTCGTAGCTGATTATCACGCCTTCAAAGGCAATGCATACGGGTTGGCCAATACACTGCTGCAAACGGCTTTCCTTAAACCCAAAATGAAAAGCCGTCGCGTCCGGAATCTCTACTACACTGGCCAACTGACCGTACCGGGGCCGGGCGTACCCCCTTCGCTCATTAGTGGGCAGGTGGTGGCGAAGGAAATATCAAAAAGAATGTGATCAATGTGAATGAATGTGGTCAATTTGACAATGTCTTAATCGCACATTGACCACATTCATTTACATTGACCACATTCCTCACATTGATCACATTTTCAGATTATGAACCATCTTGAGTTATTTCACCGTACCTGTTTTGAGTGCAGCAGTTTGATCACGCGGCGATATTCTACATCGTTCTCCATGGGCATTCGACTGTTCGATGAACGCTTCCGGCCACCCATCTGCGGTATCTATGGCTTTGTGCGCTTCGCTGATGAAATCGTGGACACCTTCCACGGCTATCCAAAGGCTGAATTGCTGCAACGGTTTCGGGAAGACACTTTTCGAGCCCTTGAAGAAGGGATCAGTCTCAATCCGGTACTGCATTCGTTTCAGCAAGTAGTGCGTGAATATAACATTGAAAGTGAATTGATTGAAGCGTTTTTACGCAGCATGGAAATGGATTTGACAGAGGCTGCTTACGATGCGTCCGGATACGACGATTACATTTATGGGTCAGCGGAAGTGGTTGGTTTGATGTGCCTGCGAGTGTTCTGCGAACGAAATGAGGTACAGTATCAGCAACTCAAGGCACCCGCCCGGCGCTTGGGCGCAGCGTTCCAAAAAATAAATTTCCTGCGCGACCTCAAAAGCGATTTTGATGAACGCGGGCGGGTCTATTTTCCCGGTGTAGACTTCCGCCGCTTCACAGATGAAGACAAGCGCAATATAGAAGCCGATATTAAAACCGATTTCGACGCTGCGCTGGACGGTATTCGCCAGCTGCCCGAAGGAACGCGCCTGGGCGTTTACCTGGCCTACAAATACTACAAGCAGTTGTTTGCAAAAATAAAAAGTGCCCCGGCGCAACGAGTGACGCAGGAGCGCTTTCGGGTATCTGACAAGCGCAAAGTTTATTTGTTGTTTAGTTCGGCCATCCGCCACCGATTGGGCGCACTGTAATTACTTCGTGTCATTTTTTCAAGTAATTACTTCGTGTCATTGGGGGCTACGATTCCTCAAACATCTGATCGTAGGGGTTTTGCGGCTTTTTAGGTTCTGATTTTGGTTCTTTTTCCGGTACTATACGCAGGTCTACCGGCTCGCTATCCGCTGCTTTGCTGCTTTTCGGCTGGCTCTCCAGTTCTTCAAATTCTACAAATTCGTCTTCCGGTGCTTGCTGCTTCCCGAAAGGGTCTTGCGCGCCAAATTGACGCTTAATCTCCTCCACCCTGTCATATCCGAGCGCTTTCAGAAACAGGTAAAGCGCCAACAAGGGGAAAGCCACTACGCACACGGCCCCGAATAGCAGCGCACCCAGAGGATTGCGCTGAAAAAAAGCCACAAAATCACGTCCCGTCTCTGCCACTGCCTTCCACTTGATGATCAGTGCCAGCACGAACAAGCCAGGTGCCGCCCAGTATAGCAGTGCATACAATCCTTTAAATATGAACCAAATGGCTACCAGCGCCAAAATGCCGAAAATCAAACAGCCGGTGCCACCGCCTAAAAAGCCGGTTCGACGGCCGAATTGGTTGGAAATGAATATCATTTTGAAAAAAGTTCTTAGTTGCTAGTTCTTGATTGTTAGTTGTTAGGAACGGGCAAATAATAACTTGTAAGTTTCAGATAGATTGGTTTTTGCTCAGATGGGCTATCTTTTTGAGCGAATAGTGGGGCTATTTAATCAAAAAGATGGGTCATCTGGGTGAAAAGAAAGCATATCAAATTTACAAGTTATTATTTGCCGCGTTCCTTAGCCATGTGGGTACGAACAATTAGCAACTAACAACTAACAACTAAGAACCGCTCAAAGGTGTGTCCCCAAGTGCAAGCAGGGTCGAAAATTCGTCGGAAGTCAGTGGCATCACCGACAAACGTGGGTTGCGCACCAGACCGATGTTTTGCAAATCCGCATGACTCTTGATCACAGGGAGCGGTACAGAGCGTGTGAATGGTTGCTTTGGGACCAGATCCACACACGACCAATCTCCTTTTTCAGCGGTTGGGTCAGGATAGTGTTCCCGCGCCACTTCCGCAATCCCCACGATTTCCAATCCAATGTTGGAATGGTAGAACAAACAGAGATCGCCCACCTTCATAGCGCGCAAGTTGTTGCGTGCCTGATAGTTGCGCACACCGTCCCAACGGGAACGGCCTTCCCGCGTAAGATCGGCATATCCGTAAACGTCCGGTTCAGATTTGACAAGCCAGTACATGCTCTAACTGTTAGGAACGCGGCACCAATAACTTAGTCATTTTAGGTCAACCATTTTTTCATCAGACAACACTATTTTTCTGCGAATAGTGGGGCTATTTAAAGAAAAATAGCGGCCGTATGATGGAACAAAGGGTGGCATCAAATGACTAAGTTATTGGTGCCGCGTTCTTTAGGTGATTGATCTTTTAAGTTTCGGCAAAAATAGAAGAATTCGCCCGGTGCTGCTGCCAACGAGTCGAACGATTTACCTTTGCGGGTCAAAATCCTGAACTAACTGCGTTTTTCACCCCACTCATTCACCACAAACACTTGGGCATCAAAGCATTTGCACCAGCTAGCATTGGAAATGTCGGTATCGGATTCGACATGATGGGGTTGTGCCTCGAACGACCGGGCGATGAAGTCATCGCTCGTAAAAGTGACACGCCTGGTTTGCGCATCACCAAAATAACGGGAGCAGGCGGCAGGCTCTCCTACGACATTGAAAAAAATACCGCAGGCGTGGCAGCCCGTTCCCTGCTCGAACAATTGGGAGAACCTGACCGGGGCATTGAATTGGAGATTCATAAAAAAATGCCCTTTGGAAGTGGCCTGGGCAGTAGCGCAGCCAGTGCAGTAGCAGCCGTATTGGCGGTGAGCGAACTATTGCGTACCGGGTTGAGCAAGCGCGATCTCCTGCGCGCCGCTTGTCTTGGCGAACAGGTCGCTTCAGGCAGCTTTCATGCTGACAATGCGGCCCCTTCTCTGCTTGGCGGTATTGTGCTCATCCGCGACAATGACACCCTGGACGTGCACAAGCTGCACGTGCCCAAGGGCCTCTTCGTGGCAGTAGCGTATCCGCACGTAGAAGTGCTGACCAAAGCAGCCCGCAGCATATTGAGTCCTGATATTCAATTGGCGCAACACGTCCGGCAGAGCGCCAACATCGGTGCATTCATCATCGGCATGTTCAATGGGGACATTGCGCTCATCGGGCGCAGCCTGCGCGATGAGGTCATTGAGCCGCAGCGGGCTGCGTTGATTCCTGGTTTTTACGATGTGCAAGAAGCGGCCATGAAAGAAGCCGGCGTGCTGGGATGTAGCATTTCCGGTTCCGGCCCCTCTGTGTTTGCGCTGTGCGCCCATAGTTTGTCTGCTGAAAATGCGGGACAAGCCATGCAGCGGGCATTTGCCCGTCATAAGGTGGAAAGCGAGACGTTTCTTTCCTCGATCAATCAGGAGGGTGCTGTGATTTGCTGAGCGCGGACGCGCGATGGAGCGCAATAAAAAAGAGAGGAGGGTTTTCTATTCGATTTTTAAATCCCATACTGTTACGGGCAGTGTTTGTTTCTTGCCATACTCAGGTTCTTCCCCCTCTCCCTATTTGTTAGCGTGGCAAAGGTGAGGCAATTCATTGATTTTAACATTCACAATTGTCACTTATTTTACTAGTAAAATAAGTGTTTTAACCAAATTGGTAACGCATTTGCGCCATAAACACGTTCATGAGCATGATCACTGAATTTTCTCTTGCCGACTATGCCATTTCTGTGGGGGATTTAAGCGCGGCCTTCCCTCTATGGTTCGATGAGCGTGAATATTCACAGGTTTTTTTGGTGACGGATGAAAACATTCGGCATGACTGTATTCCCCTGTTTTTGGAAAAAAGTGGTCTCCCTGCTGATGTACTCGTGGGCACGGTGACCATTCCTGCCGGTGAACAGCATAAAACCCTTGCAACTTGCGAAAAGGTGTGGAATGCCATGCTGCATGCCCGGCTCAGTCGGCGCGCCCTGGTGATCAATCTCGGCGGCGGCGTTGTTGGTGATCTCGGTGGATTTTGTGCCGCCACCTGGAAGCGGGGCCTGGATTTTGTACAAGTACCAACCACCCTCTTATCTATGACGGACGCGTCGGTTGGTGGTAAGTTGGGTATTGATTTTCAAGGAATTAAAAATACCATTGGCGTATTTCAGGATCCAGCCGCTGTATTCGTAGATCCTGATTTTTTGAAAACCCTGCCGGAGCGCGAGCTGAGAAGCGGCATGGCGGAGGTGGTCAAACATGCCCTGATCGGATCGCCCCTGCTCTTGGTACAACTTTCCGATACCCGGATGCTTTCGGAAAGTCTGGATGCGCCGGAGCGGTATCAGCCCTGGTGGCATCGCCTGCTCAGCGATTCGATTGCCGTCAAAGCCCGGATCGTGGCAGACGACCCGCATGAGCAGGGGCTTCGAATGTTGCTCAACTATGGCCACACCGTCGGCCATGCGATAGAAAGTTATTTCCTGAAAACACCTTTCCCGCTCACACATGGAGAAGCCATTGCCATCGGGATGATCTGCGAAAGTTGGCTGGCCCGGA
>Ga0335397_10001458_pt1 | contig 32235 bp, 30 predicted proteins | sample MAT04_FD_205740 | JGI IMG/M metagenome (GOLD analysis project Ga0335397, IMG submission 205740) | Freshwater microbial communities from Lake Fryxell liftoff mats and glacier meltwater in Antarctica - MAT-04 (spades assembly) (version 2) ... | reverse complement strand
AGGGCACGGTCATCGAGAACAACGAGATCGTCCACAACGGCTACGCCGAGGTCACCCCCGAGGGCGTCCCCTTCTCGGTCGGCGGCCTCGACCTCCGGTACCGCAGCACCGGCCGCGAGGGCATCGCGGTCGACGGCTCGCGGGACAACCGCATCACCAACAACATCATCAACGCCAACTCCGCGGGCGGCATCTTCCTCTACAAGAACTGCGGCGAGTACGTCAACGAGCGACCGGGGACGTGGTGGACCCGCCGCTACGGCGCCGACGGCAACACGATCGAGAACAACATCATCTCGTTCGGGACCAACGGCGTGTGGATCGGCTCGCGGATGGCCGAGAACACCAGGTTCATGGACTGCAGCGACACGCCGTACATCTCCGAGCCGCTGCGGGCCGTGTACCCGGACTTCGCCAAGAACAACGTCGTGCGCAACAACCAGATCCTGATGATGGGCAACGCGATCCGGGTCGAGGACGACGCCAACACGATCGAGGGCAACGTCATCCGTCACTCGGATCCGAACGCCCGCGGGGTCATCGTCGGCACGAAGGAACGCACCGCGCTGCTCGGTGACCCGGTCGACAGCACCGTCGTCGTCGACAACACGGCCGAGATCCCCGGCAACGACCAGCCGTTCCAGTGGATCCACCAAGAGGTCGGCACCACGTTCTCGGGCAACACGGCCAACGGCGCGCCGGCGACGTTCACCGAGGGCGTGCAGCCCACGATCGACTTCCACCTGTTCGTCCTGGAGATCTGGGCGGCGCCGTAACCTCCGGTGCACCATGACCGATCCCTATGACGCCTTCGCCAGCCTGACCTTCGAGCGCCCCGCCGACGGCGTGCTCCGCATCGTTCTGGACGCGCCTGGGCTCAACGCGGTCGACCCGACCATGCACCGCGAGCTCGCCGACGTCTGGCTCGCGGTCGACCGCGATCCCGAGGTCCGCGTGGCGATGATCTGCGGCCGCGGCAAGGGCTTCTCGGCCGGCGGCAGCTTCGACCTCCTCGACGGGATCATCGACGACTACGCCATGCGGATGCGGGTGCTCCGGGAGGCCCGCGACATCGTGATGAACGTGATCGACTGCTCGAAGCCGATCGTGAGCGCCGTCCACGGACCCGCGGTCGGCGCGGGTCTCGTCGTGGCCCTGCTGGCCGACGTCTCGGTCGTGGGCCGCACCGCCAAGATCATCGACGGCCATACGCGCCTGGGCGTCGCCGCCGGTGACCACGCCGCGATCTGCTGGCCCATGCTCTGTGGCATGGCCAAGGCCAAGTACTACCTCCTGACCTGTGAGACCCTCACGGGCGAGGAGGCCGAGCGCATCGGCCTGGTGTCGCTCTGCGTCGAGGACGACGAGGTGCAGGAACGGGCCCTGGCCGTGGCCGTCAACCTGGCGGGCGGGGCCCAGAGTGCCATCCGCTGGACCAAGCACACCCTCAACCACTGGTACCGCATGGCCGGGCCGATCTTCGACGCGTCACTGGCCTATGAGTTCCTCGGGTTCGGTGGTCCCGACGCGGCCGAGGGTCTCGCCTCGCACCGCGAGAAGCGCGACGCGCGCTTCACCGGACCGACATCGGAGGACGCGGCGCCCCTCGACTGACGAGCGCGGCCGCGATCGAGACGCCCGTCGGTCGAGCTCCAACGGCACCACCGTCGACGATCAACGCACGACCCGTGCGGGTCAGGGCCGCACCTCGTAGTACAGGTTGGCCGGGTCCTCGAAGTCGTGGACCTGGAACCGGGTGAACCCTGCGTCCCGGCAGAGGGCTTCCATCGTCGCCGGCGGCAGGCCCAGGGTTCCGTGGCCGGCGCCGCCGGGGGTGCTCGTGGCCGACGCCAGGCACCCCTCGATCGAGAACCCGTACATCATCGCCAGCATCGGGTTCTTCCGGTTGGCATCGAAGGTGTCTGCGCACCGAATGTCCTTGATCAGCCAGGTGCCGCCGGGGCGGATGGCCTGGCGGATGGCGCGGGCCACGCCAGACGGGTCGGTCATGTCGTGGAGGCAGTCGAAGGTGAGGACCAGATCGAACGTCGGCTCGGTCGGCAGGGCGGAGCCGTCGACGAGGTGGAAGGTCACCCGCTCGTCGGCGGTGCGCTCGCCGGGCAGATCCGCTGCGGCGAGGTTGGCCCGGCCGCGGATGATGGCGTGGCGGGAGCTGTCGTAGCCGTGGAACTGGGCGTCGGGGTAGCGGGCCGCCATGGCCAGCAGGGCCACGCCGGATCCGCAGCCGATGTCGGCCACGACCCCGCCGCGCTCCAGCGTGGCCTCCACGCCGTCGAGGGCGGGGATGATGGTGGGGACGAGCGCCAGGCGAACCCAGGGCCCGAGGGACTGCTCGGTCTGGTGGGCTGCGCTGGGCCCACGGTCGTCATAGCTGAGTCCGACGCCGGTGCGGAACGACTCGATCATCCCGTCGACGATCTGCGGGGAGGGCGGCGGGGAGGTGAAGGCGCCGGCGGCGTAGGCGAGGCTGGTCTGGTCATCAGCGAGGACGGCCGCCCCCACCTCGGTGAGCTCGAAGCCTGTCTCCCCGTCGTGCTCCAGCAACCCCGCGGCCGCCTGGCCGAACAGCCACTCGCGCAGCCACCGCTCGTCGAGGCCTGTCCGCGCCGCCAGCGCGAGTGAGGTGACCGGCCCGAGCCCGGCCATCGTCCGGTACAGATCGAGGCGCTGGCCGATGTGGATCATCAACGACACGAGCTCGCCCTGCTTGTAGTTCCACACGTTGAACGCGAACAGCCCTACTGCGTCGGGATCGGGTGCGGCGGTCGTGTCGTCGACGTCCATGGCGTGTCCCCCTGCCGGTCGGAGCCGGCCATCGATCGGTCCACCCTTCTTACCGGGTGGCGGCCTCGTAGGCTCGGCGGCCCGCCCCCGATCAGGAGCTCCGATGCGGTTCGCCATCTCCACTGCGTTCACCGACCCGGCCGAGGTGCTCGAGTTGGCCCGAGCGGCCGACCAGCTCGGGTATCACGCGCTGTCGGTTCCGGACCACGTGGTCAACCTCGAGACCCTGCGCACGCCGTACCCGTACACGGCTGACGGCGAGCGGCGCTGGCCTCCGTTCACCCCCTGGCTCGATCCCTGGGTGACCATCGGCGCGATGGCCGCCGTCACCGAGCGACTGCGCTTCTTCACCGGCGTGTACGTGCTGCCGATGCGCAACCCCTTGGCGGTCGCCAAGTCGATCGGGACCGCGGCGGTGCTGTCGGGCAACCGGGTCGCGCTCGGCATCGGCGTGGGTTGGTGCGAAGAGGAGTTCGAGCTGATGGAGCAGCCGTTCGGCCGTCGGGGCGCCCGCACCGACGAGATGCTCGAACTGCTGGCCACGCTCTGGCAGCCGGGCTGGATCGAGCATCACGGCACGGCGTACGACATCCCCCGCCTCGAGATGAGCCCCGCCCCGACCGAGCCCATCCCGGTCTTCGTGGGCGGCACCTCCGACGTCGCCCTCCGCCGAGCCGCTCGCCACGACGGCTGGATCTCGGACTACCTGACCATCGACGAGGCGGTCGAGGTTCGCCGCCGCCTCGACGAGCTGCGCGCCGCCAACGGTCGTGCCGATCGCCCGTTCTCGATGATCGCCTCGGTGACCGACGCGGTCACCGTGGACGACTTCGCTCGCGCCGGCGAAGCCGGCGTCACCGACATCCTCACCATGCCGTGGGTGTACTACTCGGGCTTCGACGCCGATCTGGACCAGAAGATCGAGGGCATGAGCCGCTTCGCCGCCGACGTCATCGACCCGCTCGCCTGATCACGAGGCGGTTGGATCCGGTGTCCAACTCCCACCAGGCCGTCGGCCAACCGAGGTTCCGAGCGCGTCCGCCGACCACCTACGATCGCCGCCATGTCGAACGCCCCGGAGCGCCAGCAGACGATCGTCACCCTCGACCTCGAGGGGGTGCTCGTACCGGAGATCTGGATCGCGGTGGCGGAGCAGACGGGCATCGACGCGTTGCGGCGGACGACCCGTGAGGAACCCGACTACGACAAGCTGATGGCCTACCGGCTGGCGATCCTGGCCGAGAACGGGCTGACCCTCAGCCGGATCCAGGAGGTCATCGCCGGACTCGAGCCGCTCCCGGGCGCCGCGGCGTTCCTCGACGAGCTCCGGTTGCGGACCCAGCTCGTGATCCTGTCCGACACCTTCGAGCAGTTCGCCGCCCCGCTGATGGCTCAGCTCGGTCAGCCGGCGATCTGGTGCCACAGCCTCGAGATCGTCGACGACCGCATCGTCGGCTTCCGTCGGCGCCTGCCCGAGGCCAAGCAGGCGGCCGTCGCTGCGCTCCACGGCCTGAACTTCCGGGTGATCGCGGCCGGCGACTCCTACAACGACACCACCATGCTCCTGGCCGCCGACGCCGGGTTCCTGTTCCACGCGCCCGACAACGTGAAGGCCGAGTTCCCGAGCCTCCCGGCCCTCGACACCTACGACGAGCTGCTCGACGCCATCACCGCCGCCCTCGACGTCTGAGGGCTCGGGGACGGGTCGACGCCGCCGGCCGACTCGCGCCGGCGAACCGGTGCGGGGGCGTCCACCTGCGGGCGGATCTGCCGACCGGCGGTCAGGGCTCGAAGGGACCCTTGCCCATCTGGTCGCGCACGGTGACGACGGGCGGGTTGGTGAGCGTGCGCCGCTGCCAGTTGGCGCCGTCCACCACGAGGGTGTGGCCGCTGATGAACCGGGCGTACGGCGACGCCAGGAACGTGGCCGCCCACCCCAGTTCACGGACCCGGCCGACCCGCAGCGCGGGCTGGCGATCGGCCTTGTCGTCGAGGCCCTTCAGGTTCCCCTTGATGTCGTCGGTCATGTCCTCGTGGGGGAACAGGCCCGGCACCAAGCCGTTGATCTGGATCCCGTAGGGACCCCATTCCACCGAGAGGGTCTCGACCATGTTCTTGATGCCGGCCTTGGCCGCGGCGGAGTGGGCGAAGCCCGGGCCACCGGTCCATGCGTACGACGCCCCGACGTCGATGATCGAGCCCGGGGTGCCGAGCGCGATGTGGCGGCGTCCGAACTCGCGGGTGCAGAAGAAGGTGCCGTTCAGGGTGATGTCGACCACCGTGCGCCAGGCGTTGGGGCTCATGTCCTCGGCCGGCACGGGGAAGTTGGCCGCGGCGTTGTTGACGAGGACGTCGGGCAGGCCCAGCTCGGCCTCGATGGCATCGAACGCTGCCTCGATCGACTCCGGGTCGCGGATGTCGCACGCCGTGGCGAAGACCGAGCCGCCTGCGGCTGCGGCGACCGAGCCGACGGCTTCGACACCCGCCTCGAGGTGCTCGGGCTTGCGGCTGGCGATGGCGATCGACGCGCCGAGCCGGGCGAATTCGGTCCCGATGGCCTTGCCCAACCCGGTGCCGCCGCCGGTGACGAGCACGACCTGACCTGCGAAGGTGCCCTCGGGCAGGGCGACGGCGCCGAGCGCCGGAGGTTCGGGCAGTCCCATGGGTTCTCCTGTGGGGTTCGGGCGCGGCCGCAGCCCCGCCGATGGTGTCGGTGACAGGACCGATCAGCCGCGGGTGTAGCGAGGCTCGCGCTCGCCGGCCCGGGCCGCCTTGAACTCGCCGAAGTCGTGCGAGGTGGTGAGGACGGTCTGGGCCAGCAGCTCCTCCTGCATCGACGCCCGCACCTCGGGCGACGCGAGGTTGGCGATGACCCGGCGGGCGAGCTTGATGGTGAGGGGCGGCGCCGCCGCGATGGCCTCGGCCATCTCGCGGACCACCGAATCGAGCGCGTCGGCCGGTACCACCCGGCTCACGACGCCGTGGGCCAGCGCCTCCTCGGCGCTCAGCACCCTTCCGGTCAGGACCATGTCCGACACGACCCCGTGACCGGCCATCTGGAACAGGCGGGCGACCCCGCCCGTATCGGGCATGACCCCGTGGGTCGCCTCGGGCAGCATGAACCGAGCCCCCTCAGCCGCGACCCGGATGTCGCAGAGCAGGGCGCGCTGGAACGAACCGCCGATGGTCCAGCCCTTGCAGGCGACCAGCACCGGCACGTCGAGATCGAGGACCTGGAGGATCCCCCGGTGGCCGCGCTGCATGAGCTGGTGGTGGGTCAGATCGGTCTTGTTCGTCCCGATCGAGCCCACGTCTCGGCCTGACGAGAAGCTCTTGCCCTCGGCGCGCCAGATGACGGCGCGGATCTCGGGGTTCCCGGCGATGTCGGCGAAGGCGGCGAACAGCTGCGCGTCCATCTCGTCGTCGAACGCGTTGTGCTTGTCGGGGTTGTCGTTGGTGAGGATCGCGACGTGGCCCTCGATGCTGACGTGGACGTTCCCGGCCATGGTCCCCCTCGACGATCCCCAGGACCTGACGGCGTGTCAGATCGCGTCCGACACCCTACCCGAGCTGGTCTCCTCGACGACGGTGCCGCTGGTCCGTGCCGCAAGGGTGGTGGACGGGTGCTCGCTCCTCGGTTCCTCGTTCAGCCGGTGCCCGATCGGACCGGCGGGAAACGGACGGCCGGGACCCTGGTGCGGGGTCGAAAGCCCACCCTCGCGAATGCGTCAGGGAGGCGTCACCTTTCCACCGCGACCGCCTCGAACCGTGCCATGCTCAGTGACGGCTGGGGACCGGAGCCCGCCCGCCGGCAGACCTGGTCCCCAGCCGCCACGTGCTGATCGGTGCTCGGCAATGAGGTCAGCGGTTCTCGACCATCTGGAGGAACCGCTGGGTGCGCTCGTTCGCCGGGCGGAGCAGGACCTCGTCCGGCGGACCCTCCTCGACGATCCTGCCGTCGGCCATGAACACGACCCGGTCGGCGACGTGGCGGGCGAACTCCATCTCGTGGGTGACGACCATCATCGTCATCCCCTCGGCCGCCAGGCTGCGCATGACGCCGAGCACCTCGCCGACGAGCTCGGGGTCGAGCGCCGAGGTCGCCTCGTCGAAGAGCATCATGTCGGGGTCCATCGCCAGCGCCCGGGCGATGGCCACCCGCTGCTGCTGGCCGCCCGACAGGCGAGCCGGGTACTCGTCGATCTTGTCGATCATTCCCACCCGCTCGAGCACCTCCCGGGCCTTGGCCTCGGCATCGGCCTTGCTGCGGCCGAGCACCTTGCGCTGGGCGATGGTGAGGTTGGCCAGCACGCTCAGGTGCGGGAACAGGTTGAACTGCTGGAAGACCATCCCGATCTTGGTGCGGACATCGTCGATCTCGCAGTCGGGATCGGTGATGTCGACGCCCTCGATCACGATGCGACCCGAGGTCGGCTCCTCGAGCAGGTTGACGCACCGGAGCAGCGTGGACTTGCCTGAGCCCGACGGCCCGATCACGCAGACGACCTCGCCGAAGCGGACGGCGATGTCGATGCCGGCGAGCACCTCGAGGTCGCCGAAGCTCTTGTACAGGTCGCAGATGTCGATGGCCGGAGGCTGGTCGAGGGAACCTGGCTGCGAGGGGGGCGTCGGGAGGGTCATAGGGCTCGCTTGTTCCGGCGCTCCAGCACGGCGACGAGCTGGGTGAGCGGGATGGTGATGATCAGGTACACGAGGGCGACCGCCATGAGCGGCGTGCCGTTGAACGTGTCGTTGACGGCGTCTCGACCGTACTTGGCCAGTTCGATGGTCTCCTCGGTCGTGCCCAGCACGAACAGCAGGGAGGTGTCCTTGATGAGCAGCACGAACTCGTTGGTGAGCGGTGGGAGGATCACCCGGAACGCCTGGGGGATCACGATCGAGATCATCGCTCGCCCGTAGCCCATGCCGAGGGACCGGGCGGCTTCCATCTGGCCCTTCGGAACCGCCTCGATGCCGGCCCGGATGGTCTCGGCCAGGTAGGCGCCGGTGACCAGGGCCAGGGCCAGGCTGCCGGGCCCGTAGATGCCCGGCACCCGCACCTGGAGGGCGATCGGCAGCACGTAGCCGATCAGCACGATCGTGATCAGCGCCGGCAGCCCGCGGAAGACCTCGATGTAGATGGCGGCGGCCCAGCGGTAGGGCCGGATCGTCGACAGCCGCATCAGGGCGAGCACGAGCCCGAGGGCCAGCCCGCCGGTGAACCCGAAGAACGAGAAGATGAGGGTGTTGCGGGCGGCGACCGTGATGATCTGCGGGAACAGGTCCGCGAAGATCTCGGGGTCGAAGAACGACTCCTGGAGCTTGGTCCAGTCGGCGTTGAGCGCGATGAGCGCGAGAACCGCCAGGGTCACCGCGGAGACCCCGTAGCGGATGAGCCGGGTCCGCGTGCGCCGGCTCATGCGTCGGGGGGAGGACGGAGGGGTGGGTGAGGTCGCGACCTCACCCACCCTGGCATCGTCCACGGATCAGACCGCTACCCGCCTCAGCTCTCGCCGAACCAGGTGGCGTAGATCTCGTCGTAGGTCCCTGCGGCCTGCACGTTGCCGAGGGCGGCGTTGAGCGCATCGGCGAGGTTGGTGTTCTCGAGGGTGACCGCCATGCCGTACTGCTCGCCGGTGGGGAACGTCTCGGTGACCACGAACTGATCGGAGTTCTGCAGCGCCCGGTAGGCGTTGACGGGGAAGTCCTGGAGGATCGCGTCGACGTCACCGGCGACGATGGCCGCGAAGAGATCGTCGGCACCCTGGTACTCGCGGATCGTGGCGCCCTCGGGCTTGTTCTCCTCGGCGTAGTCGGCTCCGGTGGTCCCCGACTGCACCCCGATGTTCTTGCCGCCGAGGTCGTCGAGCGAGGCGTAGGTGCCCTCGTTCTCGGCCGTCACGAGCAGCGACTGGTCGGCGTCGAAGTAGGGGTCGCTGAACAGGACCTGCTCGGACCGCTCGTCGGTGATGGTGGTGGCGGAGACGATGGCGTCGCAGTTGCCGGCGACGAGCGCCGGGATGATGCCGTCGAACGGCGTGGTCAGGAACTCGGTCTGGAGGTTCATCTCCTCGGCCATGGCGTCCACCAGCTCGACGTCGAAGCCGGTGAGCTCGTTGTTGTCGTCCTCGAACTCGAACGGGGCGTACGGGATGTCCGAGCAGATGGTGAGCGTGCCGTCGGTGACGAGGGTGGCGTCGGCGACCATGGCCTCGATCTCCGAGACGGGCGTCTCGGTGGCCTGCGCGGTGCCGACCGGTCCCTCGGCCATCGTGTCGGTCGACGACGCGGCGGTGGTGGTGGTGGTGCTGGACCCGCCGCCGCCCGTGCTCGTCTCCGGCTCGGAGCTCGAACAGGCGCCGGCGACCAGGAACAAGCTCGTGGCGGCCAGCAGGAGGGGCATCGTTCGGTTTCGCATTCAGGCACTCCAGTTCAGGCAGATGGTTGTCTCTGCGGATAGCGGAACCGAACCACCGTACTCAGTGACAGGCCTATCACCCGGGCACGCCCTCCCGAACGGCGCCTTGTTCATGGAAACGAAACAATCCGTCCGCCGTCCCGACCGGGGCTCGACGGGTCGGGTTCATCGTGCCGAAACGCTGACGCAACGATCGGTCCGTACGGTGCCCGCATGGGGGCGGATACATGATCGAGGCCATCGACCCGTTCATCGGGACCGACGTGACCGACCTCCCCGCCGTCGACGGACTGGCCGCGTCGTGGTGGTGGCCCAAGCCCCAGATCGGCAACACCCACCCGGGTGCCACCGCCCCGTTCGGGATGGTGTCGGCCTGCGCGTACTCGGGCGCCTACCCCACCGGCTACGGCATGTACCGCATGAGCACCGAGGGTGTGCCCCCTCGGCTCTACGACCAGCTCCAGGCGTCGGGGTTCACGCACTTCCAGCAGTCCGGGACCGGCGCCATCCGCAAGTACTACAACTACTTCCGCGTCACCCCGATGCTCGACCCGCTCGACTTCCTCGACACCCTGTGGGCCCTCCAGGACGAGGTCGCCGAGCCGGGCTACTACGCCGCCACCCTCGGTTCGGGCATCCGCAGCGAGATCACGGTGGGCCCGAAGTCGGCGGTGCACCGCTACACCTTCCCGGCTCACCCCGACGCCCGCCTCGTCGTCGACTTCTCGCTCGGCGGACTGGCGATCGAGCACGGCCGGACCGTGCCCATGCGCGCCCGCCTCTACGCCGTCGCCCCGGGCGTGGCGCAGGGCGAGATCGTCGTCGAAGGCGTCCCCCTCTCGGTGCACATCGAGTGCGATGCCGCCCGGTGGCGCCAGATGCTCTGGTACGACCACCGCCTCATGGCGGGCGGCAGCCGGCTCGAGTTCGATGCCATCCGCCTCACGACCCTGCGGCCGTTCGGTCTCGTCTTCGTCGGGCCCACCGACTCGGGTGAGGAGATCGAGCTGCGCATGGGCTTCTCGCTGCGCGGCGTCGACCAGGCTCGGGCGAACCTCCATGCAGACTGCGGGACCGAACCTCGTTGCTTCGACACCCGCCGGGCCCAGACGCACCTCGAGTGGCGCAACCACATCGACCAGATCGCGGTCGAGGGTGAGACCAGCGAGCAGCGCACGATCTTCGCGACCAGCCTCTACCACTCGCTCATCAAGCCGTGCTTCGCCCCGGACGAGAGCCCGTTCTCGTCCACGTCGCGCTCGTTCGTGTTCGACATCTCGACGATGTGGGACCTCTACAAGACCCAGCTCCCGCTCCTCACGCTCATCGCCCCCGACCGGGCCGTCGAGCTCGTCTCGGCGCTGCTCTCGGTCAAGGAGGAGGAAGGCAACTTCCCGATCGGGTACCGGATGGCTCGCGGGACCGACCGCTTCTCCCGCCAGGGCAGCGCGCTGGCCCACACGTTCTTCGCCGACGTCTGTGCGCTCGACCTGCCGGGGATCGACTGGGAGTACGCGCTGGTCCACCTGCACGACGACCTGCGCCGCAACTACGGCGAGGACTACCTCGAGAAGGGTCTGGCTCACCCCATCAGCCAGACCCTGGACCTGTCCTACGGGTACCACTGCACGGCCCGGGTGGCGCGCCACGTCGGCGATCACGAACTGGCCGACCACCTCGACGAGCTCGCCTCTCGGTGGATCAACGCGTTCGACCCGGCAACCGGCCTGCTCGTTGACTCGACCTTCTACGAGGGGGGGGTCTGGAACTACTCGTTCCGCCTGCTGCACGACATGGCGGCACGCATCGAGCTGGCCGGCGGGGCCGACGCCTTCGTGGCCATGCTCGACCGCTTCTTCGGCTACGGCGAACCGCCGGTCAAGCAGCTCGTCGAGCCGCCCTACGAGCACGACCTCGCTGCCGGCTTCGCGCTGAACCGCTTCGAGGGCCTGAACAACGAGCCGGACATGGAGGTGCCGTGGGCCTACCACTTCGCCGGCCGCCCCGATCGCACCACCGAGGTCGTCCATGCCGTGCTCGACGGCGCCTTCGCCACGGGGCGCGGCGGCCTCCCCGGCAACGATGACTCCGGTGGACTGAGCTCCTGGTACGTGTGGGCGTCGCTCGGGCTGTTCCCGGTCGCCGGCCGCGGGCTGTTCCTCGTCAACGCTCCGTCGTTCGACCGGTCCCGGATCCGGGTGGCCGGAGGGGACTTCATCATCGAGGCGGCCGGCCGGCGGCGCGCCACCCCGGGCGACGAGCCGCAGTACGTGCAGTCGGTCGCCCTCGACGGCGAACCGCTCGAGCGCAGCTGGATCACCAGCCGCGAGCTCCACCGCCCCGGCCACCTGCTCATCACCCTCGGTCCGTCCCCGTCCACCTGGGGGACGAGCCCTGTCCCCCCGTCCAGCGCCTCGTCCCTGTCGAGTTGAAGAGAGGTCACCGATGACGAACGTCCTGACTGCCAAATGCCGCCTCGTGATCGTGGTCCGCGCCGATCCGGTGATCTGCGGGCACTCCGGCGAGGCCCGCAACCTGGCCGAAGCGGCGCTCAGGCGTGGGTTCGACGATGTCCGCATCGTCACCTGGCCGCTCGACGCCCTCGGCGCGCTCCCCCAGAAGCCGCTCGAATCGGTCCTCCCCTACAGCCCGGGGATCGTCGTGGAGCGCCCCGAGCCGGTGGGCGACTACAAGGTGCCCGACGGTCGCTACACCGCGGGCATGGTGGGGCGACTCGTCGAGCTGTTCGTCGACGACGTGCCCACCGTGTGCATCTCGCTCTACCTGACCCCCCACGCCAGCGTGGTGATGGAGGCCCTCGCGGTGTGTCGCGCCCTCGGCCGCGAGCCGAACGTCACCACGATCGCCGAGGCCGTCGGCTCGGACATCACCAACGTGGTCCGATCGTGCGTCGACCAGGGCCGCTTCGGCGCCGCCGCGCACGTCTTCACCTCGTTCCTCGGTCACGACCGTTGTGTGGCGGTGTCGCAGTACACGAAGGACTGCATCGTGGCCGAAGCCGACGAGGTGGACCTGCGCTGGGGAACCACCTTCGGCACCCAGTGCCGGCAGCGCGTGGGCATCTCGTACCCCGCCGTCGACGGCAGCGCCCCGGAGCCGGGCGACCGAGAGGTCCGCTACGCGCTGGCGCGCCGTGGCCTGCAGCGCGACGGCTACGTCCTGCTGCTCTCGCGCATCAGCCCGGAGAAGGGCGTCGACGACCTCATCGACGGGTTCGCGCTTTCGACCGCGAGCGATCTGGTGCAACTCGTGATCGCGGGCAACGGACCGGCGCTGGCCGACATGCGGGCGCGGGCGGAGCGGTCGCCCGCCCGGGATCGGATCGTGTTCCTCGACGACGTCGACGATGCCGAGAAGCGGTTGCTCATGGCGGGGTGCGCGACCTTCGTCCTGCCGAGCAAGCCGACCTCGGCCTTCGTCGAGACGTTCGGCATCGCGCTCGTCGAGAAGATGCTGGTCGGCGGCGGGCCGGTCGTCACGACCACCACCGGTGGCATCCCCGAGGCGGTCGGCGAGCTTGGCCTCACCATCCCCATCGAGTCGCCAGAGGCGATCAGCGCGGCCATCGACCACGTCATGTTGAAGATGACCGCCGCCGAGCGACGGTCGCTGGCGGCCAAGGCTCGGGTCCACGCCCTCCAGTTCGACCGCATGAACGTCTTCGACACGCTGATGACCGGCATAACCGTGCCGTCGGTCCACGACGACCTCGCCCGCCGGGAGCGGGCGCTGACCTGACGTCTCTCGGTCCAATATAGCGTTGCGTTGACGTTCGCCACATGAACGCTAGACTTGGCCGACGGGCGGGCGCTCTCGGTCGTCGGGAAGGAACTCATGATCACGTTCACGTCCGAGCGGGTCCGCGAGGCGAACACCGTCGATCAAGGAGCCGACCCCGGTGAGATCGTGGTGCGCTCGCCGTTCGACGGGCGGGAGGTCGGCCGGGCGCAGGCGTCTGATCCGACCGACATCGATCGGAACGTGGCCCTCGCCCTGTCGCTCCACCGGTCGGGTCCGCCACCGACCCACGAACGGGCTGCGGTTCTCGATCGCGCCGCCCAGTGCCTGTCGGATCCGAGGGTGGCCGAGCGGTTCGCCCGCCTCATCAGCGACGAGTCAGCCAAGCCGATCACCGCGGCGCGGGTCGAGGTCGCACGGGCAGTGGACACGTTCCGGTTCGCCGCCGCTGAGGCCCGCTCGGCAACCAGCGACGTGCTCGCGCTCGATGCGTCGGCGTCCGGGGTCGGCAAACTCGGCTTCGTGCTGCGGGTCCCGGTCGGGGTCGTCGCGGGCATCTGCCCCTTCAACTTCCCGCTCAACCTCGTCGCCCACAAGGTCGCGCCGGCCATAGCCGCCGGCTGCCCGATCGTGATCAAGCCGGCATCGACCACCCCGCTCACCGCGCTCGCGCTCGCCGACCTGCTGGTCGACGCCTGCGGACTTCCGGTGGGATGGATCCAGGTCGCGCTGTGCGACGGCGCCGTGGCGTCGCACCTCGCGACCCACGACGACGTCTCGATGATCTCGTTCACCGGCTCGCCCGAGATCGGGTGGGCCATCCGGGCAGCCGCCCCTCGGAAGCGGGTCGGTCTCGAGCTCGGCAACAACGCGCCGGTCATCATCGAACCCGACGCCGACATCGCCGTCGCCGCCCGAAAGGTGGCCCTCGGCGCCTTCTCCTTCGCCGGACAGTCCTGCGTGTCCGTGCAGCGCGTCTACGTCCACGCCGAGATCGAGCGTGCCTTCACGAAGCTGCTCGTCGACGAGGCCGAGGCGCTGGTGGTCGGCGATCCGAGCGATCCGACCACCGATGTATCCGCACTGATCGATGACCGGGCGACTGATCGTGTCGAGAAGGCCATCGCCGAGGCCATCGAGGGGGGCGCGGCCGTGGCGTGTGGCGGCACCCGCACCTATGACGGCGTGCTGCGTCCTACCGTCCTCACCCGCGTCCGGCCGGCGATGGACGTCAGCGCCACCGAGATCTTCGGACCGGTGGTCGGCGTCGCCCGCTACCGGCGGTTCGAGGACGCCGTGGCGAGAGCCAACGACACCCGGTACGGCCTCCAAGCGGGAGTGTTCACCACCGACATCCACCGGGCGATGCAGGCGGCGCGCACGCTCGACTTCGGTGGCGTCACCGTCAACGAGGTGCCCACGTGGAGGGCCGAGCAGATGCCCTACGGCGGGGTGCGGGATTCCGGCAACACCCGTGAGGGACCCCGCTACGCCATGCGAGAGATGACCGAGCACCGACTCATCGCCATCGAAGGCTGACGACTCGATGGTCTCCGAGGACGACGCTCCGGTGCTCAACAGGTCAGACCGACCGCACCAGCCCGAGTTGGCGGGATCGAGCGACCACACGTCCGTCCTCGTCCCAGAGCGTGCCAGTCTCGATCATGCGCCCACCCACCAGATCGTCGCATTCGAAGCGGCCCTGGATCCAACCTGGTGCGGGACGGCGGCGAACGTGCACGGTCAGCTCCACGGTCGGGACCCAGCCGAAACGACCGAACCTCGGGTAGAGCGACGGCGGGAAGGCGTCGGCGAAGAGGGGCAGCGCCAAAACCGCGGGCGGGGCCCCATCGGCGAAGCGGACCCATCCATCGAGAGATGCTCGATCCGACGCTCCCGGTGTGGCACAGCCCGGATCGAGTCGGACCTCGAGTCGAGAAGAGATCGAGATTTCGACGCCTTCCTCCAGCGCGCCCGACCCGACACACCGCTCGGGCGAAGCGATGTCCGGTGCCACGATGTCGAGGTCGAGCGCGGTAGCAGCCGATGCGCCGCCGAGGTCCCCGAACGCAGCGACCGCGAAGATCCGCTCCGTCCCTTCCTGGTGGAGCGATGCGGCTGCCGTCGCCAGCGTGCGTCCCGAGCGGATCGACCGGCCCGTGATCTGGCCGGCGCATGCCGGGGTAGCGGGTCGGAGGAAGTGAGCGGTGACGCTGAGCGGATCGTTGAGGCCCGCGAGGGACCCCAGCGCCCGGAGCAGCGGCGACAAGGCATACCCTCCGTTGGGGGTCCCACCGATGCTCCAGTGGGGTTCCACCCGACACGCCCACCCGGAATCGTTCGCGGTGATCGCCGTCTCGTTCTCGAAGGAGCTCACCTTCACAGTATGGTTGTTTTTTGACCATCGTCACGAAAGGGACAGTGATCGTGGCTCCTCCCACCTACCACTCCGTCGTCGGCGCCATGACCGACGCGCCGACCGGGTGCCCCGTGCGTGACGATTGGAGCCCGCTCGGTCCTGCCTACCTGGCGGACCCCTATCCGATCGCCCGGCGTCTGGCCGACGAGACGCCGATCTTCTTCGATCCCGCGCTCGGCTGCGTCGTGGTCAGCCGGCGGGCGGACATCGATGCCGTGTTCGTCGACCACGAGACGTTCGCATCATCCAACGTCCAGGACCCGATCGTGGGATTGAGCGCCGATGCGGCGTCGGTGCTGGCGGCGTCGGACTTCGATCCCGTCGCCGTCATGTCGAACCGGGCCGAACCCGATCACGGTCGCATCCGTGTGCACACCAGCGCCGGGTTCTCGAACCGCCGCTTGGCGACGATGGCGCCGTTCATCCGCTCGCGGACAGAGGAACTGGTCGGCGACTTCCTCGCGGCTGGCTCGCCCACGGAGATCGTCGGCGCGCTTGCCTTCCCCCTTCCCGGTGAGACCGTCTTCCGGTTCATCGGATTCCCACCTGAGGACGACGACCTTCTCAAAGCCTGGTGCCAGGACCGCAAGCTGTTCTCGTGGGGGCTGCCATCGCCGACCGAGCAGGTCGATCTGGCCGGCCACATGGTGGCGTACTGGCGCTACTGCCGCGACTTCGTCGCTCAGCGCCGACGGTCTCCCGCCGACGACTTCACCTCCGAGCTCTTGGCCGTGCACGCCGAGGATCCCGCCGAGCTCAGCTACCGAGAGGTCGAGTCGATCGTCTACGGACTGTCGTTCGCCGGCCACGAGGCCGTCACCGCCCTCTTGTGCAACACCCTGGTGTGTCTCCTTCGCCACCGTGAGCAGTGGGAGGCGGTCTGCAACGATCCGTCACTGGCACCCGCCGCCGTCGAGGAGGTCCTCCGCTACGAGTCGAGTCAGATCTCCTGGCGTCGAGTCACCACGCGGACGACGGTCCTCAACGGGGTCGAGCTGGCACCAGGGACCCCGATCCTGCTCAACTTCGCCGCCGCCAACCGCCAGCCGGATCTGTTCGAGGACGCCGAGCACTTCGACATCACCCGCCCGGACGCACGCCGCCACATCTCCTTCGGCAAGGGCGTGCACTACTGCCTCGGCGCTCGGCTGGCCCGCATGGAGGCGACGATCGTGCTGGAGGTGCTGACACAGCGTGCGCCCACGCTGCGCCTCCCCGCGCAGGACATCACCTGGTCGCCGAACATCACGTTCCGGGGCCCGCGCCGGCTCGTCGTCGCCTGGAGCACAACCGGCGAAGGGACCGTTCGATGACCCTGTACGCGACCCAGAAGTTCCTCTACCAGCTCAACCGGGATCCCGCCGCCCAGAAGCGCTACGCGAGTGATCGCGACGCAGCGACAGCCGGCTTCGACCTCAGCGATGACGAGCGTCGGGCTCTGATCGCTCCCGACATCGGGTTGCTCTTCCACCTCGGGGTCAACGGCCAGATCCTCATGCACTTCGCCGCCCACCACCAGATCCCGTGGGCCGACTACCTCCAGCTGATGCGCGACGGCGTGGCCACGCACGGCCAGCCGCGCGCCGGCGTGTACGCAGTGACCGGCTACGGCGGCGTCGGGTCCGCCGACGACGACCGCCGCCCGACTCCCGAGACACGATGACACTCGTCTACGCCGGCGTGTGCAGCCACGCCCCCGGCATCACCGGCCGCGCCGACCAGGCTGACCCAGAGGCTCGGAGCGCGCTGTACCACTCGTTCGAACTGATGCGCACGGCAATCGCCGAGGCGCGGGCCGACGCGCTGGTGGTCGTGGCCGCCGAGCACTTCGCCAACTTCTTCATGGACAACATGCCGAGCTTCGCCATCGGCATGGCCGATTCGTACGAGGGTCCGATCGAGGATCCGGCCTGGCTCGGAATCGAACGGACGCGGGTGCCGGGCAACGCGGAGCTGTCGCGCCGCCTCATCACCGAGGTCATGAACACCTCCGACGTGGCCTACGCCGAGGAGTGGCGCTTCGATCACGGGATCATGGTCCCGCTGCACTTCCTCACCCCCAGCTACGACCTGCCCGTCGTGCCCGTCAACGTGAACTGCCAGGGGCCACCGCTCACGCCGTTGCACCGCGCCTGGGCGTTCGGGGAGAGCCTCCGCCGGGCGATCGACGCGCAACCCGAGCGGATCGCGTTGATCGGGACAGGAGGGATCTCGCACTGGCCGGCGACACCCGACTCCGGCAAGATCAATGAGGCGTGGGACCGAGCGTTCCTCGATCGATGGTGTCGCAACGATCGCGACGAGTTGCTCGCCTACGAGGACCTGGATGTCTACGCAGATGCTGGTCAGGGCGGTTTCGAGATCCGCACCTACCTCGCCATCAGCGCTGCGGCGGGGGGCGCGACCGGTCAGGTCCACCACTACGAGCCGATCCCGATCTTCGCGGTCGGGTGCACCGTCGCCAGCTACGACCTCACGACTGCTCGACCCTGAGTCCACCCTCTCGGAGGGGGTGATCGATCGACGCAAGGGCACCGAGGAGCCCTTCGAGCTGCGCGAGCGCCTCTGGTCCGAGGCGAGACTCGATGGCGGCGTACCGGTCCTCGCTCGCGGGACCGATGCGGGCGATCAGTTCGCGTCCGTGCTCGGTGATCGAGACCGCCCACCGACGGGCGTCGTGGCCGTCGACAGAACGACTGACGAGATGACGTTGCTCCATGCGCGCCACCATGCGGGACAGGCTCGGCCCGAGCAGCAGCGTCGATCGGCCCAGCTCGCCCATGTCGAGCGCCTGTTCCGCGTCGGCCAGGGATCGCAGCACCCGCCATTGCTGCTCGGTGATCCCGTGTTCCGCCAGGAGCGGTCGGAACTCGCGCATCACCGCTTCACGGGCTCGCAGCAGTGCCATCGGCAACGATCGGTTGAACGGTCGCAGCGACGACGCCGAGGCGTCAGCGCTCACGAGACCTCCTCGTCCCGCACGCCGTTGCGAAGGACGCCGAGCTCAGGAACCGAAACCTCGACGACATCACCGGGAACGAGCCAACGAGGAGGGTCGAACCGTGCGCCGGCACCCACCGGTGTGCCGGTGAAGATGACATCGCCAGCGGCGAGCGCGCCGAACGTCGAGAGGTAGGCGATCTGGTCGGCGATCGGGTAGCGCATCGTTGCCGGCGTGTCGGCCTGGCGCAGCTCGCCGTTCACCCGAGTGGTGAGCTGAAGCTGCTCGAGGTCACCAATCTCGTCCATGGTGGTCAACCACGGCCCCATCGATCCCGAGCTCGCCCAGTTCTTGCCCTGCGTGACGTTGAACTTGGCGTGGCGCACCCAGTCACGGATGGTGCCCTCGTTGCCGAGTGTCAGCCCGGCGAGGTGACCGAGCGCCGAGGCGGCGGGAATGCGCCGCCCGCCCTTCCCGAGCACCGCCACGATCTCCCCCTCGTAGTCGAGCTGGTCGCTCTCGGGGGGACGAAGGAGATCCTGACCGTGGCCGGTGAGGGACTCGGGGAACCGGACGAAGACGCTCGGGTAGGACGCGTCGACCGAGTCCGCGCCGTATTCGGCGTTGCGCCCGCCGTAGTTGACGCCGATGCAGTAGATCCGGGCCGGACGGGGCACGGTGCGTTCGAACGTGACCTCGGCGAGGGCGAGATCGGGAGCACCGCCTCGCTCGGCGGCGATCTCCCGGGCCTCGCCCAGACGTTCGAGACGCAGGAGCTCACTGAGGTCGGCAACGTCGGTGAGGTGCCGCCCGAGGTCGACCACGCCGTCGCCGACGACGGCGCCGAACGACGCACGACCGCCGACGGAGTAGGACAGGAGGCGCATGGGTTGCCTGAATGCATAACATGTTATACAACTGGTGGCAATGCCTCACGTCCTCATCGACCACTCCGCCAACCTCGCTGACCACCTCGACGTCGATGAGCTCGTCGGAGTGGTCCACGCCGCGGTGATCGCCACCGGTGTGGCGCCTTCCGATGCGACCCGCACCCGCGCTCGGGCCGCCGATCACGTCCGGGTCGGCGACGGCGATCCGGCCAACATCTACGTGGCCATCACCGTCCGCATGGCGCGCGGACGCTCCCCAGCGGAGACTGCAACCGTGGTCGATGCGCTCGTGACCGCCGTCGAGGACAACCTCGGGACCGCCCGGGCTCACACCGCACTGAGCGTCGAGTACCAGGACATAGATCCTGACCGGCGCGTCAACCGCAACCACCTCCGCGAGCAGGCCGGGTCATGAGCACGGTGCCGACAGGGACGTTCGACACCAACCTCGTCGATGCGGTCGTCCACCTCGAACGGTTCGGCCGCGGAGTCGTCGGCCATCTCATCGGTGGTCGCTCCACACCGAGCCGCTCCGGCCAGACGTTCCCCACGTACGCACCGGTCGACGGACGGCACCTGGCCGATGTCGCAGCCGGCAACGCCGACGACGTCCGAGCAGCGTCGGCCGCAGCCAACGATGCCCTGGCGTCGTGGCGCGACGTTCCGGGACGCGAGCGTCAGCGAGTGCTCCTGCGCATGGCGGACCTGGTGATCGAGCGGGCCAGCGAGATCGCCCTCGTCGAGTCGGTCGACACCGGTCAGGCCATCCGGTTCATGGGATCGGCGGCGCTGCGGGGCGCCGAGAACCTCCGGTACTTCGCCGAACGGGCTGCAGCGTCGGCCGACGGTCTCAGCCTCCCGACCGAGAGCCACCTCAACTACACGACCCGCAGGGCCATCGGAGCCGTCGGCGTGATCACCCCCTGGAACACGCCGTTCATGCTGTCGACCTGGAAGATCGCGCCGGCGTTGGCGGCGGGGTGCACCGTGGTGCACAAGCCGGCGGAGTGGAGCCCGCTGAGCGCCACGCTGCTCGCCGAGATCGGCCTGGAGGCGGGATTGCCGCCGGGTGCGCTGAACGTCGTGCACGGGATGGGCGAAGAGGCCGGTCGAGCGCTCACCGAGGACGCCGGCATCGCCGCCATCGCCTTCGTGGGCGAGTCGTCCACCGGCTCGCTCATCCAGGCCCAGGGCGCGCCGACCCTCAAGCGCCTGCACTTCGAGCTCGGCGGCAAGAACGCAGTGATCGTGTTCGCCGACGCCGACATCGAGCGAGCGCTCGACGCAGTCGTGTTCATGATCTTCAGCCTCAACGGCGAGCGCTGCACCTCGTCCAGCCGGGTCCTGGTGCAGGAGACCATCAAGGCCGAGTTCGAAGGCCGACTCACGGAACGCCTCAACGCCCTCGTGGTCGGTCACCCACTCGACCCCGCGACCGAGATCGGACCGCTCATCCACGCCGTCCACCGCGACAAGGTCGTGGGCTACCGCCGCATCGCCACCGACGAGGGGGCGACCGTGCACGTCGGCGGCGGCGAGCCCGTGGATCCCGCGTCGAACTACGTGAACCCGATGCTCTTCACCGAGGCCTCGGCATCCATGCGTGTGGCCCGCGAGGAGATCTTCGGCCCCGTGCTCACCAGCATCGGTTTCGCCGACGAGGCCGACGCCGTGGCCATCGCCAACGACGTGGAGTACGGCCTGGCCGGGTACGTCTGGACCAACGACGTCGGCCGTGCCCAGCGGATCGCCCGGGACCTCGACGTCGGGATGGTGTGGGTCAACTCCCCGAACGTGCGCCACCTCGCCACGCCGTTCGGGGGGACCAAGCGCAGCGGAATCGGGCGCGACGGCGGCGACTACAGCTTCGACTTCTACATGGAGACGAAGAACGTGGCCATCGCCTTCGAGCCACAACCGAGCATGCGCCTCGGCGTGCCCTCATGAGCCGGATCCTCACCGACGACCAGGCGACGGTCGTGGCTGCCGACCACGAGCGAGCCCGGCGCGACGTGGCGGCGATGCGACGGGTGACCGCGACCCACCCCGCCATGACCATCGAGGATGCCTACGCGTGCCAACAGGCGTGGGTCGAGCTCCAGATCGACTCGGGCGCAACGCTGATCGGTCACAAGATCGGACTCACCTCGCGAGCGATGCAGCAGGCGATGCGCATCGACGAACCAGACTTCGGTGCCCTGCTCGACCACATGGTCATCCCCGACGGCGGGGCTGTGGCCGCTGCCTCGTACCTCGACCCGAAGGTCGAGGTGGAGCTGGCCTTCGTCCTCGCCCACCGCCTCTCGGGGCCCGACGTCTCGGTCGCCGACGTGATCGCAGCCACCGAACACGTCGTGCCCGCCCTCGAGCTCATCGACGCCCGATCGTTCCGGGTCGACCCCGACGACGGCGTCAGCAGAACGGTGCGCGACACCATCGCCGACAACGCCGCCGACGCCGGCGTGGTGTGGGGCGGCGAGCCGATCGATCCGTCGGCCGTCGATCTCCGCTGGATCGGCGCCATCATGCGCCGCAACGACATCGTCGAGGAAACCGGTCTCGCCGCCGGTGTCCTGGACGACCCGGCGCTCGGCGTGGCGTGGTTGGCTCGACGCCTGCATCGCTTCGGCGTCGCCCTCGAGCCCGGCGAGGTCATCCTCGCCGGTTCGTTCACCCGCCCCGTCGATGCCCGTGCCGGCGACTGGTTCGAGGTCGACTTCGCCGACCACGGGATCCTGACCCTCCGGTTCACGTGAGGTGACGATGGATCCGCTCACCAACACCTTCAAGCGTCGACTCGCCGGACCCGACGTCCTGTACGGCCTGTTCGTCGGACTCGCCGACCCCGTCGCCGCCGAGATCGCCGCCGGTGCTGGTTTCGACTGGGTGATGATCGACGCCGAGCACGGGCCGAACGACATCCGCACGCTGCTGGTCCAGCTCCAGGCGACTGCCGCCTACCCCGTCGCCACCATCGTGCGGCCCCCCAACCACGATCCGGCGACGATCAAGCGCATCCTCGATCTCGGCGCCCAGACCCTCATCGTCCCCATGGTCTCGTCGGCCGACGAAGCCGAGGCGCTGGTGGCAGCAGTGCGCTACCCCCCGCGCGGCGTGAGGGGGGTGGGGACCGCGCTGGCGCGCGCTGCGAGGTGGAACCGGATCCCCGACTACCTCGAGCGGGCCGACGAGGAGATCTGCCTCATCGCTCAGATCGAGTCTTCGGGCGGGCTCGAGAACCTCGCCGCCATCGCCGCCGTCGACGGCGTCGATGCCCTGTTCGTCGGTCCATCGGACCTGGCCGCGTCGCTCGGTCACCTCGGGAACCCCGGCCACCCGGAGGTCCAGGACGCAGTGGTTGGCGCCCTCACGACCATCACCGCCGCTGGCAGGCCGGCGGGTGTGTACGCGTCCACAGGCGAAGCTGCGACCACGTACGTCGGCAACGGCGCTCGATTCGTCGCGGTCGGCATCGATGCGGCGCTGCTGGCCACCGCCACTCGAGATCTTGCCCGTACGTTCCGGACCGACTCGGGATAGTTGCATGCCGTACGGTTGACGCTCGTTTCTCGAACACTAGGCTTGGTCGGATGGTCGAGCTGACGCTCACGGCGCTCCAACAGGACCTCCAGCAGGTCACGCGGTCCTTCGCGACGGGCGAGATCGGTCCAGCGGTCGCCGCCGCCGATCGGTCCGGAGGTCACCTCGAGCCCGAGGAGTACCTCCGGCTCTTTCGCTCGGCCGCGGCGATCGGCCTACCGGCGATGTTGATCCCGGAGCGCTACGGCGGCACCGGGCTGACCACGTTCGACAACGCTGTGGTCCAGGAGGAGCTGGGCGCGGTGGACGTCGGGTTGGCGGGGAGCCTCAACCTGACCATGACCCTGCCGGCGATGATCGTCGCCGGCGGCAGTCACCAGCAGTGCGAGGCGTGGCTGTCCGAGCTCGTGAGCTCGGACGAGCTGGTCCTCGCCGGGGCGCTCAACGAACCGTCGGTGGCAGGCTCGGAGCTGTTCTGTCCGATTCCTGATCCGGACCTCGGCATCCGGACCACCGCGACCTACGACGGGAGCGAGTGGCTGATCGACGGAGCCAAGGCCGGATGGGTCACCAACGCCGGTGTGGCCCAGCGTTACCTGGTCTTCGCCCGGACGTCGTTCGCCGAACCCGCCATCGCGTCGACCACGGCCTTCTACCTCGAGGCCGACCGTCTCGGCCTCACAACCGGGCCGCGCTCGGCGCTCCTCGGCATGCGCTCGGGGTTCCACGCCGAGGTTCTCCTCGACGGCGTACGAGTTCCCGATGATCGGCGCCTCGGCGACGAGGGCGGCGGCCTGCGGCTCATGGGCGAGTCATCGGCCGGCATGGCGGTCGGGCTGGCGGCCGGCTTCGTGGGTCTCGCCCGCACCGCGCTCGCCGACCTGCTCGACCACGCCGACACACGACGGAGCTGGGGGCGACCCTTGCGCAGCCACCAGGCGGTCGCCTTGCAGATCGCCGATGCCGCCGTGGACCTGCAGACGGCGCGGCTACTGGTGTGGGACGCAGCCCTGGCCGTCGACCACGGCGATCCCGCTGCGTCGTGGAAGGTACCGGCGGCCAAGACCCATGCGGTGGACGTGGCCATCGCCAACGCCGAGCGCTCGGTGAGGATCCACGGTGCGACCGGCGTCTCGTCGGGCGCAGGTCCCGAGAAGCTGTTGCGCGACGCCTGGACCGGCTACGCCTGCGACTTCACCAAGGAGATGCTGCGACTGTCCATCGCCGAGGTCCTCTGACGCCCGTTCCGCTCCCACTCCGTCCGCCGATAGCGATGCTCCGCGGTGCGGAGCGCCGTTCCCCGCTCACGTCGGTGCCGACACGCGACGGCGGCCCGGGCAGATCGGGGCCGCGCCCCCTGTGCATCAGGAGCCGGTGGCTCGCCACTGACGCAGGCGGTCGACGAGAAGGGCCGCGATGAGCACCACGCCGAGCACGACGGGTTGCCAGAACGGGCTGATGCCGGCGAGCGTCAGGCCGTTGGCGAGGACGCCGAGGAAGAGGACGCCGAGCAACGTACCGAGCAGGCTCCCCCTCCCACCGATGAAGGTCGTGCCACCCAGGAGGACCGCAGCACCGGCGGTGAGCTCGATCCCCGCCGCCGCCGTCGGCGATGCCGAGGTGAGCCGACCCACATCGATCACCGACGCGACCCCGGCGAGGAACGCGGCGATGCCGAACACCGAGACGCTCACCATGGTGACGTTGATGCCTGCGAGGCGAGCGGCTTCGCGGTTGCCTCCCGTGGCGTAGACCATGCGTCCGTAGCCGGAGTAGCGCAGGACGACGATGCCGATCAGCAGGACCGCGAAGGCCACGACGACCGGGATCGGGAGGCCGAACCACTCCCCCGAACCGATCTCGAGCAGCAGCTCGTACTGGTACATCGACTGCGACTGGCCACCTGAGATCACCTGGGCCAACCCGCGAAAGATCGAGCCGGTGCCGAGCGTGACGACGAGGAACGACATGCGGACTTTTCCCACGAGGACGCCGTTGAGGATCGTCCCGACCACGGCTGCGCCGACGATGACGAGAACGATCGCCGGCACCGGGGGGATCCCGAGTTTCAGGAGCTGCCAGAGGATGATGCCGACGAGAGCCATCAATCCTCCGAGCGACAGATCGAAACCTCCGACGAGGAGGACGAAGGTCATACCGACGGCGACGATGAGCAGGTCGGCGTTGGTCTCGAAGATGTTGACGAAGTTGGTCCAGGTGAGGAACTGAGGTTGGGTGAGTGACAAGACGACGCACAGCACGAAGAGCACGCCCCCGACGCCGACGTAGTTCGGTGCCGCCGTGCGGGCGCGTTCGAGCGTCGCTCTCATGCCGCCCGGTGGCCTCCGCCACACAGCACGGTTATCGCCTCTTCGGTGGCTACGGCGCGACTCAGTTCCCCCACGACCTCGCCGTCGTGCATGGCGAGGATCCGGTCGCACAACCCCAGGAGCTCGAGCAGGTCCGATGACGAGATGACGACGGCGATCCCACGAGCCACCAGCTCATCGATGATCTGGTAGATCTCGGCCTTGGCACCGATGTCGACGCCGCGGGTCGGCTCGCTGAGCAGGAGAACCCGGGGTTCGAGCGCGAGCGCTCGCGCAAGAACCACCTTCTGGGCGTTGCCACCGGAGAGCGACGAAACGGGAGCGTCGATGGACGACGCTCGGATGTGGAGGCGCTCGATGGCGACGTGCGCCCGGTCGCGGTCTCGCCGGCGGTCGGTCCGGCGCCACGACCGGTGCGAGGCGAGCGCGAGGTTCGCCACGATGCTCTGATCGGCGAGCAGCGCCTGGGACCAGCGATCGTCGGGCACGAACCCGATGCCGGCGGCCATGGCCCGGGCCGGCGACCGGGTGCTCACGGGCTCACCGCCGACGCGCACCCGGCCGTGGGATCGACGGCGGGCGCCGGCGATCGCTTCCAGGAGCTCGGTCCGGCCGCACCCGGCGATCCCGGCCACGCCCACGATCTCGCCTCGGCCCACGGCGAAGCTCGCGGGTTGCCCGCAGCGGTGGGTGACGAGGTCGACCACCTCGAGCACGGGTTCGCCGACGGCGACCGTCGGCTTCGCGTAGAGGTCGCTGAGCTCGCGCCCGACCATGGCGGCGCTGAGCCGTTCGTCGCTGAGGTCGTCACGGCCCAGCTCGGCCACGAGCTCACCGTCGCGCAGCACGACGGCCCGGTGGGCCAGACGACGGATCTCGCGCAAGCGGTGGGTGATGAGCACCACGCCGATCTCGGTGGTGCGACACAGTCTGTCGATGGCCTCGAACAGCCGCTCGGGATCGGGCAGCCGGGTGGTGACCTCGTCGAGGATGAGGACGCGAGGATCGCTGGCGAGCGCCTTGGCCAGCTCCACCAACTCGCGTTCACCGGGAGCGAGGGACTCGAACGGGCGGGCCGGGTCGATGTCGGCCCCGACCAGCGCGAGCGCTCGCTCCGCTTGCTGCTCGACGTTGCGGCGCCTGACCACTCGGGCGCCGCGACCGATCCGATGGAGCATCACGTTGTCGGCCACCGTGAGCGCTGGTACGACCGAGGGCTCCTGGGTCACGAGCGAGATGCCAGCGTCGAGGGCGCTGCGGGGACGAGTGAACTGCGCAGGCTCGCCGCCGACGAGGAGCGATCCACGGTCGGGTCGGATCGAACCAGCCAAGATCCGCGCCAGGGTCGACTTGCCGGAGCCGTTCTCCCCGGCGAGAGCCACGACCTCACCGGCACGGATCCCGATCGAGACCGCACCCACCGCCCGGACGGACCCGAAGTCCTTGCCGACCGCGATGGCCTCGAGCAGAGGAGGTTGCGGTCCCGTCACGTCGAAGATCAGGAACCGACGACGTAGGTCTTGCCGTCGCGCTCCTCGAGGGTGATCGTGCCGCCGTCCTTCGCCCGCTCGGCCGGGGGCACCCATGAGTCGACGTTGGAGGCATCGATGAGCTTGGCCCCCACCCAGATCTGCTCCGGCAGCTCGACTCCGCAGATGGCGTTGATGGCGGCGTACGCCAGCGTGCGCCCGGCGACATCGGTCTGCAGATCGAAGGTGGCGGTGACGGTGCCCGCCTTGATCAGCGGGATGATGTCGGGCTGACCGTTGATCGAGATCAGCACCGGCTTGTAGCCGTCGTCGAACGTCGACGCCACTCCGGTGGCGGACACGTCGTTGAACGTCCAGATGCCCTTCAGATCGGCGCCGTAGCGCTGCTTCCACTGTTCGGCGAGTGCCTTGGCCGCGTCTGGGGTGATCTGGGCGTTCACCTGCGTGTCGACGATGTTCAGACCCTCCTCGTCGGCGCCGGCCTCGAACCCGATGCGCGACCGCTCGAGGATCTCGGCGAACGGCGGACCGTTCATCTGCGCGACGTCACCGTCGCTCACCTCGGACTTCATGAGGGCGGCGCCCTCGGCGCCGGCCACGCCCGAGTCGGACTGCACCGACGTGTAGTACGGGCCGCCGACCTCGGTGTCCTCGGCGATGACCGGGATCCCGGCCGCCTTGACGTCGGCGAGAGCTCCTTGCACGGCGTTGGGATCGACCGGGTTCACGATGAGCGCCTGGATGCCCTGCTGCTGAAGGGTGGCGATGTCGCCGATCTGCTTCCCCGGGTCGAGGTTGGCATTGACCGGTTTGAGCGTCGCGCCGACCTTCGCCAACTCTTCGGTGAGGATGTCCTCGATGATCTTGAAGTTGGGGTCCGGGAGCGGTTCGGAGAACCCGACCACGGCGCCCTCGGTGGCGGCACATCCCAGGTCGCCACCGGACGCAACGGTGCCACCGGAGCCACTCGTGCTGCCGGTGGAGCCGGACGGCGACGAGCTGGTGCTCGGCGAGCCGGTGTCCGTGGTGGTGCCGCAGCCCGAAGCGCCGGCACCGGCGAGGAGGGCGAATGAGATGGCGAGAGCCTTGGTGCGCAAGCCCTGCTCCTTGTCGTCGTCGGACTTGACCGTTTCGATCTGACGTATGTTCTACACCTTTGGTGACGATCGCCACAAGGACTCTAGGTTGTTTGCCCGACGATCGTCACACGCACGGCCTACCTGGCCGACAGGCCGGCATCGACAGGAAGGGAGATGCCGGTGATGAACCGCGCCCGATCCGAGACCAGGAACGCGACCGCGGCGGCGACGTCGGCCGGCTCGATCCACGGCACATCCAGTGAGTGGAACGCCGAGAACTGCGCCACGACGTCGTCGAGCCCGGGATCGGCGAGGTCGGGACGGAAGAGCCGGTAGGTCGCATCGTTGAGCAGCATGTCCGTCGCGACTGCCGTCGGGTGCACGCAGTTGACCCGCAGCCCAGCTGGCCCCAACTCGTTGGCCAGGCTGCGCATGAGGCCAACCAGGCCGTGCTTGGACGACGCGTAGTGGGCCAGGTTCGGTGGGGCCTTGAGCCCACCGTTGGCCGAGCTCGTGATCACCACCGAGCCGCGACCACGCTCCAACAACAACGGCACCGACGCTTTGAGCGTGTTCCACGTACCCGTGAGGTTGACATCGATCATCTCGCTCCACGACGTCGCCGGCATCGCCGCGAGGGGCGCGCCACCGGCGATGCCGGCGTTGGCGACAACGATGTCGAGCCCGCCCGAGGCTGCCGCGGACTCGACGACAGCCGCTTCGAGCGCGGCGAGATCGCGCACGTCGGCGACCCGGGCGGTGAAGGTGGACCCGATCGCCTCGACCTCCGACGCCGTCTGTTCCAGATCCGCAGCAGTCGCCCCCCGGTAGTCCGTGGACGCCAGGTCGTCACACAGGTCGACCCCGATGATGTCGGCACCCCTTCTCGCCAGGGTCACGGCGATCGCCCGACCCTGACCCCGCGCCGCCCCTGTCACCAGCGCCACCCGACCGGCGAGCTCTCCCGTCACGCGATCAGCGCTCCTGCATCGACCGGCACCACCGCTCCCGTGACGTAGCGAGCCTCGTTCGAGACCAACCACGCCACGACCTCGGCCACGTCGATCGGTTCGACCCAGGGAACCCCCAGCGGGTGACCGGACGCGAAGATGTCGATGACGTCGTCGAGGCTCGGCGCGTCGAGATCGGGGCGGAAGGCCTGGTAGGCCCCGTCCCAGAGCAGCATCTTCGTGTTGACCATCGTCGGGGCGACGCAGTTGACGCGGATGCGATGCGGTCCCAGCTCAGCGGCCAGCGTGCGCGCCAAACCCACCATCGCCGCCTTGGACGCCGCGTAGTGGGCCATGCCGGGGGTGCCCTTCAGCGCGGCGACCGAGGTCGTGATGACGATCGATCCCCCCCGCCCGGCGTCGATCATCGTCGGCAGCGTCGCGGAGATCGTGTTCCAGGTGCCGGTCAGGTTGATGTCGATCACCGTGGCCCAGTCGACGGGGTCGATCTCGGTGGCCGGCAACAGCTGGATCACGCCGGCGTTGGCGCAGACGACATCGATCGGACCGAAGGTCTGTACCCCGGCGCGAACGGCGTCTCCGAGCCCGGCGAGATCGCGCACGTCGGTCACGATGCCGATCCCATGACCGCCGGCCGCTTCGACGAGGGCAACGGTCTCATGGAGGTCGTCGCGGTTCGGCTGCTCGTAGGGGATGCGGTCCAGATCGGCGCAGCGGTCGACGGCGATCACCGCGATGCCGTCCTGGGCCAGCCGCACGCAGTGGGCTCGGCCCTGCCCGCCCGCTGCGCCGGTGACGAGGGCGACGTGGCCCCCTTCGACGCTCACGTCCACGTCTCGGTCTCCCATCGCCATCGGTAGTCCTGGGCGAACTGGCGCAGCGTCGTGGCATCTCGGCCGAGGAGTCTCGGGAGGTCGTCACTCACGGGGTTGTTCCGCCCGCGGCGGGCGAGCGTGTACACCACACACATGAAGAAGACGGTGTCGCGGGACAGCCCGCGCTTGCGCATGCGCCGGTAGAACGCCGGACGCGACGGGTGGGTGTAGCGGATCGGGCGGCCGAGCGACTCGCTGAGGGCGTCGGCGACGTCGAAGTAGGTCTTCTTGTGCTCGCCGGTGAGCAGGTACGTGGCCTCGTGGTGGGCGACCGGATCGGCCGCGATCATGGCGATGACCTCGGCCAGATCACGCGAGTCGACGAAGGTCGTGGTGCTCTTGCCGGCCGGGATGTAGATCTCGTCCCGCTCGGCGATGTCGACCCCATGGGTGGAGAGCGCCCGTACGAGGTTCTGCATGAAGTAGCTCGGGCGAAGCAGGGTCCACCCCAGTCCGGACGCCTTGATGTGCTGCTCGACCGTGTTGTGGGGGATCACCCTCGATGCGTCTCCTCCGGGGACGGTCACGTAGATGATGTGACTGATCCCGGCTTCCTTCGCAGCGTCGATGAACGGGACCATCCATCGCTTGGCGGTGCGGGGATGGGGCAGAGGGAAGAGCAGGAAGAGGGTGGTCCCGCCCTCGAGCACCGCTGGCCAGGTCGAGGGGTCGTCGAAGTCGAGGTGACGCACCGGCGTGGCCGGCCCGAACTCCTTCACCACACGATCGACCGAGTGGGCCGCGAGGCGGAAGTCGAGCTCCTCGGGGTTCTTGTCGACGAGGTAGCGACTCACCTCGAAGCCGACGTTGCCGGTGGGACCGGTGACGATGAACACGGGGCTCCTCGAGATGCTCAGGCCGCTGCCGGAGGCAGGACCGCACGGGCGGGACGACGGCGCATGACAAACGCAACAGCTCCGGCGAGCACGGCACCGAGCACCCAGGACGCGGCGTGCAACGGATGCTCCTTGGCGTTCTCCGCCGCGAAGCAGGCGGGGCTCGGGGCCTCGTACGACTGGCCGTCGCCGCGAGCGAGCGGTCCCGAGAACAGGTCACCCAGCGGCAGGACCAAGGGGACCCCGTTGGGGAACCCCAGCCCCGCCATCGCCGTCGGCTGCGTGAGGTCCGGCGGTGGTGCGCAGGCCAGCACCGGCGCCGGGATGTCGTAGGTCGTCCCTTGGAACTGGGCCCGTGCGGCATCGAGCTCCGCTCGCGCCGCCTGGTCCCGGGCACTCGTCGCCTCGCTCTCGGCCGCTTCGGCCTCAGCGGCGAGCAGCGCCTCGGCGTCGGCCTTGAGCGTCGGAGGGAGTTGGGGCTTGATCTCGTCCGGCACGTCGGCGTAGATGACGGCCAGGATCTTCGGGGTCATGCAGTCGTAGGCGGCGAGGGGCAGCACCTTGACGATCTCCGCTGGCGGCACGAGATCGGAGTTGGCCGGGCACGACGTCGGCGCCACGGTGGTGCTGGTGCCCGACGCAGACCCAGGTCCCTCGGCCACGTCCTCGCTCGAGCCCTCGGGAGGCACCGTTGCGATCGGCTCGACCTTCAGGTCGGCCCATTGCGTCTGCAGGGTCTCGATGCCCGAGATCAGGCTGGCTCGTTGGAAGAAGTTGTCGGCCAGCACCGACGACAACAGGGTGATGACGATCGCCAGTAGCGGAACCGCGATCCGACTCCTGCTCGCGGCACCGACGGCGACAGCCGCACCGACCGCAGCGCCGATCGGGACCGCGAGCCAGCCCATCTCCACGTCGAAGACCGTGTTGGCGGCGATCCAGAGCCACACCCCGACCCCGGCCACGACCAGACCGAGCACGACACCACCGAGCACGCGTCGAGCTCGGGGAGGTCCTCCCCCTCCGTCAGGACGGTCCATCAAAGCCGCTGCGTTCATCGAGCCTCCCAAGCCGGTCCGGAACGTTCCACTCCGGCGCTACGATATAGCGTTTTCTCAACGACAGTCGAGCATCCTACACATCAAGGGTCAGCACCGCCCGGCCGCGTCGTCCGCGCCCGGTCAGCCAGTCGAGAGCGCTCAGCGCGTCGTCGAAGCCGAACGCGGTGACCGGCAGCGACAGTCGGCCGTCGCCGAGCCGAGCGAGCAGCTCAGGCGCTGCGGCGCGACCAGCAGCCTCGCGGCGGATCATGTTGAGGGGGAGGAGCGCAACGTCTCGCTGCACGAACGCGGCGAGATCGAGGTGGAGGTCGGTGCCTGCGGCGTAGCCGACGAGCACCGTCCGCCCTCCAGGACGGACGAGCGGCAGCGCCGCCGCGAGCACCGGGCCGCCGACCGGATCGATCAGCACATCGGCCTGGATCGTTCCCCGAGCCAACCCGTCGATCCCGATCACCGTGTCGACCCCGACGGACACGGCATCGGCCGCATCCGGTGACGAGACCACGGCCACCACTCGGGCTCCGAGGTCCTTCGCAAGTTGGACGACCAGGGAGCCCACGGCTCCGTTGGCTCCCGTCACCAGCACCGTCTCGCCCGGCCGCACGCGGGCGACATCGTGGAGCGCGACCCAGGCCGAGGTGCACGGCGAGAAGAACGCCGACCCCAACGCGAAGCCCACGTCGTCGGGGAGCGTCCCGAGGGCCAGGTCCGGAACCGACACCCGTTCGCACCACGTACCGGCGCGGGCCGTGCCGAGGCCCCCGCCACGTATCCAGACCCGCGCTCCCGGCTCGTAGGTGGCCGACGTGACAACGGTGCCC
>Ga0335397_10001456_pt1 | contig 32266 bp, 28 predicted proteins | sample MAT04_FD_205740 | JGI IMG/M metagenome (GOLD analysis project Ga0335397, IMG submission 205740) | Freshwater microbial communities from Lake Fryxell liftoff mats and glacier meltwater in Antarctica - MAT-04 (spades assembly) (version 2) ... | reverse complement strand
TCCTCGGCCATCTCGCCCAACGATGCCGCCTTGTTCTGGATCTTCAGGGCATAAAGCAGCGACGGCAAGGAGGTCGGGATGCCGTCAAACACCGACTCACGCTGCTTTTCCGTCTTCTTGAGCTGCTCCCAGTTCGCCAGGACCTCATCGGGGGTGTCGCCCGGAGCCAACCCGTCGGGCACCTCCCCGAACACGTGAGGATGACGGTTGTAGAGCTTGTCGTGCACGCCGCGCGCCACATCGGCGAGTGTGAACTCACCGGCCTCGGTGGCGAGAATGCAATGGAACACGATCTGGAAGAGCAGGTCGCCCAACTCCTCCTCGACGTGGGTGTAGGCATCGGCGGCCGACATCGTGTCGGGGTCGAGGTCGAGGGGATCGCCGGAACCGAGCTCGGTGAGGGCCTCGAGCACTTCATAGGCCTCTTCGAGCAGGTGTCGCTGCAGGGTCTGATGGGTTTGCACCTGGTCCCAGGGGCATTCTCGCCGGAGCGTGGCCACGAGCTCCACAAATCGCTGCACCTCACCACCGATGGGCGCCATCAACTCGGGAATCCAGAGCGAGGTGAGGTGATCGGGCTCGATGTCGCGGTCGAGGGCGTGCCACGGCACCGCAACGATGTGCTCGTCGGGCAGGCCGAGCCGTTGCACCACCGTGATGATCGGCTCGTGCGCCGCATCAGAGGAGGCGGCCACGCCGAGGCCCCGCGCCCCCGTGTTGGTGCGGGCGAGACCCGATCCGAGTTGACTCGATGCGTCGATGGCGTCGCCGATGGCCAACTTGATCTCCGACAGCACGTCGACGGAATCGCACTGAGCCACGAGCAGCGGGCCACGTTCGCCCGCCGCCTCGATGGCGAAACGCTGACCGTCGATGAGCCGCACACCCGCAGCCAGCGGATCGATGCCAAGGCGAGCCCAAACCAGATCAAGGAACGACATCGCTGGCTCGATCTCTACCCGGAACTCCTCCGGCGAGGCGGCAGCGGCCATGCGTAGCAACTCCACCGTGAGCTCGGCTACCAACGGCGATCCCGGGACGGCGTACACCACCTCACCGTGCTCCACGACTGCTTTGCGGAGCGCATCAACGATGGCCGGGTACACGTCGGCCACCGACGAGGCTTCGTTGTAGAGGTGGTCGAACGTTGGCAGATGGGCGAACGCCCCCGCGGCGGGGTGATGGGCCGTGCGGAGGTAGCCATGTTCGGCCGTCGCCAGCACCGCACGGGTACCCTCGGTGAGGAGATCGGCACCCGCCGGGCCGAGCCCGACGATGATCACCCGGCCCGTGTGGGGACGGGCGTTGCTGGCGCTCTCGCGGGGATCTGATCGCGACACCATGCGTCCTGATCGGGGTTCGGGGAGGGGCGAGCGGGGAAACGGGGTCGACCGGGACACGGCGGGATGGGAATGTCGACCGGCGTGATGTTATCCGGTGCGACCGGTCAGGTCGGCGGGGCCGCCACCGTCGAGCCGGACGGCGTCGACGGCGTGGAGCCCGGCGTGTCGGCGCGCGTGGAGCCCGGCGGAGTCGACGGCGTGTCGGAACCCGGAGCGGTGGAGCCGCCAGCGGTTCCGGTCGAATCCGCGTCCGGCGGCGGGCCAAGTGTTCCCGGATCGAGGCCGAGGCTTCCCAGATCTAGTGACGTGGAGGGGATCGGCACGGTGGGGGCCGGCGTGGCGCCCGCCGGCGGATCGACCGCGCCGGTCGTGGCGTTCCAGGTGCCGAACAACGGGTCGACATGGATCGTGCTTGACGCCCGCAACGGGGCGATCACCGCACCGAGTTTGGCCGCCCCGGCCCGCGTGCGAAAGCTCTGCTCGAGCCGCTCCTTGATCGTTTCGTATTCGGGAATGTCGGTAGCTTCGCCAGCTTCCTTCGATCGAAGTTGGAACAGGTAATACCCGTCGCCCGAGAGCAAGTAGGGCTCGGAGATCGCGTTGACCTCGAGCGCGGTGACCTCGGGCGGGAGCTGATCGCTGGCGACGCATACCGGGGTGGCACCGGTATCCTTCAGTTGCTGGCGGGTGTTCTGGCTCGTCACGAGATCGACGAAACTGGTGCCGGCCGACACCTGGGCCAACACGTCGAGCGCTTGCTGTTTGGTGGCGAGGTCGTCGGCCGAACCCGGTGGCGGCCCAGCGGCCGGTAGCTCGGGCGATTGCTGGCCCCCGGTCACGTTGGGGAACGGGAACTGGATCACGCTCACGCAGTACTGCACGCTGGCCGCATCCTGGGCCCGCGCCTTGGCCACTTGCTCGTCGTAGTAGGCCCGCGCTTCCGCGGCGACGTCGGCATCGCCACCGAGCACTTCCGACAGCTTCTTCTGCGCGGCGAAACCTTCGATGGCCAACGGCTTGAGGCTGCCGAACCCGTCGAACGCCCCTGGTGCGAGCTGGCCTTCGATCTCGGCTACGGCGGCGTCCCGATCCGCCTGAGTGGTAGTGAGGCCCCGGCGAGCCAATTCGTCGACCATCAGCCGCTGTTCCACCACAAAGGTGAGGACGGCGGCCGCCAGTTCGGGATTGATCTCGGTGAGTTCCTTGGCGTCGGCGGTGGTATTCGAGCCGCTGGGAGAGCCCGAATATTGCACCAGTTGCTGGGTGCCCGTGTTGGGTTCGGCCAGTTTGAGGACGACGAGAAAGTCGGATCGGGTGAGGGTGGAGCCGTTCACCGAAAGGGCGATCAGGGTCGCCGACGAACACGCCGAGACGCCGGAGAGCAACACCAAGGCCACGGCCACCGCCGCGATCGCCGATCGGGTACGAGAAGGAAAGAGTCGGGTCACAGAACCGGGGAGCCTACGGACTGCCACTGCCCCCTTGCCAGCCACCCCACTGGCCACCCGCCCACCGCCCCGACTCCCACCCCCGTCGCCCTCCGTGGATGGCTACGCTCCGCCGCCATGCCCGACCCAACCACGCTGGCCCCATTCCCCACGCAACCAACGGGCGTGCCATACCCGACCGCAGCGTGGCCCTCCAGCGGTCCGGAAGTGCTCAACAACCTCGCCGGCACACGGCTCACGGAGCACGTCGATCACGTCTTCACCCCAGAGGCGGCCGCGGCGATGGGCGAAACCAGTGCCGTGCTGGTGGTTCGGCAGGGGTGCTTGGTGCTCAGCCGCTACGCCACTGGCATCGATCCGGCCGCCACCTTTCCGAGCTGGTCGATGTGCAAGACGATCCTCGCAGCGGCGGTGGGCATCTTGGTGCGCGACGGCCGGCTCGACCTCGACGAGCCGGTCGCCCGACCGGAGTGGTCCGACCCCGCCGACCCCCGCAACCTGCTCACCGTTCGCGACCTGCTGCACATGAAGGCCAGCTTGGCTTGGGCCGAGGAATATTCGGCCGACGTCCCCTCGGATGTGGTGGCCATGCTCTTCGGCGACGGCGCCACCGATATGGCGGCGTATACGGCCGACAAACCGTTGGTCGGTGCGCCGGGCACGGTGTACGAATACTCCAGCGGCACCTCGAACCTGCTGGCCTGGGTGTTCGGCAAGGCCTTCGACCACGACCCTGTCCGCCAGTTGGAATTCCTCCAGCACGAGTTGTTCGAGCCGATCGGCATCACCACCGCCCTCCCCAAGTTCGACCCCGTGGGCACCTGGATCGGCTCGACCTACTGTTTTGCCACCGCCGAGGACTTCGCCCGATTCGGCTTGCTTCTCCTCCGCGGCGGCCGGTGGGACGAGCGCCAACTCCTTCCGGCGGCGTTTGCCGAGGAGCTCCGCACGCCGCAGTCGGATGTACACGACGACGGCTGGGGGTACGGACTGCAGAGCTGGACGCGTCCCGAGGCCGGAGGGTTCTTCGCCTGCAAGGGCTACCAGGGGCAGTACATCTTCCTGTCGCCCGCCCACGACACGATGGTTGTCCGCCTTGGCATCTCCCCCGAAGAGGTGAAGAAAGCCGCCGCCGACTGGACCGTCGCACTCCTCGAACTGGCCTGCGCCCTCCCCTGACGCCCGTTCTCCCGAACCGTCCCCCGAATCTCCGGAACTGGGCACACGTTCTGTCGCTCTGGCGACAAAACGTGTGCCCAGTTCGGGAAAGAAATCGTTCAGAGGGCGTATCGGGTGGTGGCGAGCACATGGCGTGTGGGGTCGACCCCGGCCTCGGTGGCGAGGTCGAGCCAGGTCAGCGGATGCCGCCACACCGTGGGATCTGCGGTACCGGCGGTGAGCACACGATCCACATCGGCGAGCGGCATATCGACGGGGGCAGCCACCCGGCCGTAGATGGCGGGGATGTCGTCTTCCTCCCCGTCCGAGTCGGCGATCCGGTAGCCGTCGTCGCTGTAGATCCACAACCGGAGCCCGGCGCGTTCGAGGTGGTCCCGGAATTCGGCGTACGGCTCCTCGCCGGGATCGAACCCGTCGATCGGCCACGACCGGAACCCGCCCGGGCGAAGGAGATGCACGATCCGGTAGCGATAGCGCGCGCCCGATTCGGGGTCGGCGGCGGGGTTCAGTGGCGCCGGATCGAACACCACCAGGTCGCCCACACACTGCGGCTGATCGGTGGGCGAGATCGACACCACCCGCGCGGTGACCGGCCCCGTGCGGATCGCCAACTCACCGCGCCCGCCACCATCAAGATCGGGCTCGACCACAATCGGCTCCCACGATTCGTCGATCGGCGCATCGACGCCCAGCGCATCGTCGACCGGCGCATCGACGCCCAGCGCATCGTCGACCGGCGCCGGGGCGACCGGCATCCCGATGGCCGAGGCGGCCTGGCGCACGATCGACCACTTTCCGGCGATGGTGGCGTCGACACACAGCTCCCACAGGTCGGCAGGATTCTCGGGGACGAGGGCGGCGACCTCGGCGCGGAGTCGCAAAGCCTCCGGCGCGTCGCCCTGTCGGCGTGCCGCCAACGCCCACAGACGCCGAGTGTTCACCACGCTCGGATCCTGGGCCACGATCGCCGCGCATCGCTGCACGACGTCGTCCCAGTCACCCGTGGCGTAGGCCGAACGCGCACCGAACCACGCGGCGATCGACGGCAGCTCTTCCTCGATCATGGCGCCGAAACGCGCCACCTCTTTGGGGTCCCCGCGCCGCAGGAGCAGTTCCCCGAGCGCATACGCCGTGGATTCGACGTCGGGGTGGGCGGCCACGAAGCGCTCCAATGCCGCGGCGGCGACGGGCTCCCGTCCACACACAACGAGCAGCTGTGCCCGGCGAGCCACCGCTTCTCCCCACGCCTCTCGAACCTCGTCGCCGCGCCCCTCGTTCCACGCCGTCGCCAAGGCCGAGGCCGCTTCGCCCAGCCAGTCCACCTCGCGTTCCACGTCGTGGTGCTCCGCCTGATCACCGAGCGAGTCGAGGTAGCGGACAAGGTCGGCGGCGGCGGCGGGAAGGGGTGCGCCGTGGGATTCGAGCGCGATCACCGACGCGTCGAGATCGGCGAGCATGGCATCCGCGCCACCATCGACCCGGAGGCCCTCACGCGCCCGTCGTGCGGTGGCCACCGACTCAACGGCCACCCACCCGGCACCGCGTCCGAGCGCCAGTCGGGCCTCCACGACGGCCACGTCGAACAGTTGCCGCCATGCTCCATTGCGTTCGAGGTGCGCGGCCAGCCGGTGCACCATCCCCCCGATCGCTGCGTGGTTCGGCATCGCCCCGAGCTGCACGAGTCGCTCGACGGTGGTGGCCCAGCGCACCCGGTTGAGGCTTCGATCCGCCACCTCATCGATGGTGGGCAAGTGCTCGATCGCCTCGTCGGCCCGGCCGATTTGGCTGAGCACGTCGGCGCGAAACAACGACATCTCGGCCCGACTGCGCTCCGGGTCTGATCCGGGGTGCGGTCGGTGATCGATGTCGTCGATGAGGGCAAGCGCATCGTCGAGCTTCCCGAGACCGATGAGCACCACCACCTTGCGCTGCTCGAAGCTCAATGACAGGCGTTCCCCCGCATGCACCAGCGCCGCCTCCTGGCGCTCGACCAACTGCTCTGCTTCGTCGAGCCGACCGGCATCCACCAACCCGCCGAGCCATTCGCAACTGAGGCATTCGAAACACGCCCAGTGCGGATCGATACGACCGATGGTCTCCGACGCCACCGCGATCCGCTCGTCGGCGTACCCGACACCATCGGTGTTGCCGTAGACGATGCAGAGGTCCTGGGTGACGCACACCGTCTGCGGACAAGCCTTGCTCTGGTCGCGATTGGAAAACTCGAACAACTCGGTGGCCTCGCGGACCGCCGTCGCTCCCCGATCGTCGGCATGCCACGCCTGGAGCCTCCAGTGACGGGCGTACACCTCCAGCCACGGCAACTCCAGCGTGCGAGCGGCAGCGACCAGTTCGACGGCGGCGGCCTCGGCTCGCACCACATCGCCGCGCACGGCGCTGTGGCAGACGGCATCAACCATCTCGGCCAACTCCGGTCGCCCACCATCTCGGAGGTCGCGGCGTAGGTCCATGACCCACCGCCACACATCCATCAGCTGGGCGCCATGAGCATGCGATCGACCGTGGCGGCAATATCGCCCAACGCGTTGATGAGGTCGTCGCCGTCGGAGTGGTGGCTGCCGTCACTCCCCGTTCCCTGCTCCACACCGCCGGACACGAGCAGCACCTTCACCGACCGCAACAACCTCGCCGCATGCGCCGCCCGTTCTGGCACCGTGCCGTCGGTGCCGTCGGTGCCGTCGGTGTCGACCATACCCACGGGGACCTGCCCCAGCGGGGCGAGCAGTTCCACGAGATGACCGACGGCCGCGCATTCCAGGTTGAGGTACAGCCGGGCGCGCACCGAGCCGTCGACCTTCTCGGTGAACTGCCGGGCCAACGACAACGCGGCCGTGGCCATGCGTTTGTCGGCCTCATCGGCTTCGAGGCGTGCCTTCAGCTCAACCTCACGATCCGGCACCAGCACCAACGGCAACTCCACCGGAGCGAACCTCGACGGTACCAACTCCTCTCCAACGCCACAGAGGTGCGCCGCCAGCCACGCATGGACTTCGGCGGACACCTCGGCGGGCTGGAACAACCGCTGATTGCCGGCATCGGTACCGATCTCCACCAACGTGCCACCACGAGAATCGATGTAACGGCGCAGGAACGACAGCACGGCGTATCGCTCGCCACGAGCGACCGGCACCTTGAGCGACCGGAACAGCATCTCCTCGAAGCCGCCCCCCGAACCCATGGCAACGTTCACGCGGCCGCGTTCGGCCTTGCGGATCGCCGGCATGGTGAGCTCGCCCTGCGAGGTGGGGATCGGCACGACGTCGGCCAGGAGATCAAACAGCCGGTCGTCGCACAGCGCCGTACCTCGCAGCGACTCACTATGGCGTAGCAGGATTCGCCGCCAGACCTCAGGCTGCTCGTGGGCGATCGTGGCGAGGCCGGAGATGATTGCTTCGGCCAGCGCCTCCTGGGTGGCGCGGTACACGTCGTCGCGCTGGAGATCCTCTCGACTCGCCGTGGGAACCAGCCGGTCGCTTTCGATCACCCCGCCGATGAACCCGGCCCAATAGGGCAGGAGGTCCCGGGCATCGTCGTCGAGCATCATCCCCCGCACGAACACCGAGAGATGGCGATTGTCGGAACTGCCGTAGGTGCCGCCGTCCTGCACCCAGAGCAGACCCACGGCATCGGACACTTCGGCATCGTTCACGGCGAGCGGATGTGGTGCAATGGCAAAGGCGCAGAGCGGCTCGAACACCGGCTCGAATCGGGCGGCGAAGGCCAACTCGGCACGACGTCGGGCGTGCCCGTCAAGGTCGACCCCGGCGCGCCATGGCGGGGGCGTGGCGTTCACCGGTTCGGCATCACCTTCGAGCCACACCGGAACATCGAGAAGGCAGCAGTACCGACCCAACACGCCCCGCAACGCGTCGGGGGCAGCCAACGTGCGGTACTTCTCCTTCAGCCGGAGTTCCACGATGGTGCCCACGCCGATGCCGGGGAGGCCATCGGTGAGGGTGTACCGCTCGCCATCGGTGCTGCGGTACCGCCACGAACACTCCGGGGTTTGGAACGAGCGGGTGTGCACCACCACCTCGTCGGCCACCACGAAGGCCGACAGGAACCCGAGGCCGAACTGCCCGATGAGGTCCGACGCGGCGTCGTTCGCGACCACCTCGGCATCGGCCCGGAGGGTGCGGGTGTAGCCCGAACCGATCGTGGCGAGGAACGCGTGCACCTCTTCGGCGGTGAGGCCCGATCCGTTGTCGGTGACGCGGAGCAGCCCGATATCGGCGTCGGCTTCGATCGTGATACGAACGTCGTGCGACGGCGCCGACGGATCTTCTATGCGCCGCCGAGTGATGGAGTCGTGGGCATTCTGCACGAGCTCGCGGACCGCCACGATCGGCGTGGAGTACAGGTGGGCGCCGAGCACGGTGAGCAACCCCCGTACATCGACCCCCGTGGTGCGGAGCTCGTCAGACATTGTGCTGACGCTACCGGACCACCGCAGTGGCGGTCACAGGTCGTAGGTCTCGATGGTGTGCCATTGCGTGACAGTGTCGGCCCCCGCCTCTTCCGCCAGCCGAAGCCAGATCAAGGGGTGCTCCCAACCGCTGGTGAGGTGGGTGAGCAGGTCGTGCAACTGTGACGCCGTGAACTGCGAAGTGGGCGCCGCCACCCGCCCGAAGAGCCCGGGGATACGACCGTCAGCCCCCCGAGGATCCCGCACCGTGTACCCGTGTTCCGGAGCGAACTGCACCACAACGCCTCGGGCTGCCAAGGCTTGTTCGAATGCGGCGAGCGCATGGGGTTCTGGTCGGGCGCCATCGATGACCCACCCGGCGTAGCCACCGGTGGTGATGGTGTGGACCGTCGCGTAGGGAATGCGGAACACCGGTCGGCGGTCACCCTCCGCGGAGCCATCACCGTCATCGGAGCCATCACCGTCATCGGCATCATCGGGCGGGGCTGCCAGCGGCGTGGCGTCGAACAACACCAGGTCGCCGAAACGTTGTGGGTCGTTGGTCATGCCGACATCGAGCACCACCGCCGTGACCGGGCCGGTGCGACCCGCTCGGAGAACTTGCTGTTCGGGCGTATCCGGATCGAACACCAGGAGCATCTCCTCCCATGCCTCGGCGATCGGCCCCGTCTCCGATGCCACCGGAATCTCCAACGCCGCACACGAATCGCGAACCACGGACCATTCCTCTGCCGCCGTGGCATCGATCATGCGCTCCCAGTGGTCGGACGACGTGGCTTCGTCGCTCGCCAGCACCTCGGCCCACAACATGAGCGCCTCGTGGTGACGCCCAAGGTGACGAGCGGCCGTGGCCGCCGTGCGTTTCGGCGTCACCGCATCGGGGCTGTGCAGCAACACCGCGCTGCACGCCCGCAGACATTCCTCCCATGCGCTGGTTCGCTCAGCATGGACAGCCCGCAGCCATTCGGCCAGGTCGGGAAACAACGGGTCGAGCTCGGCGGCATAACGATCCACCGTTGCCACGTCCCCGTGGTCGACGACGATCGGGACGAGGTGCGCCACCAGCGGGCGATCGTCGTCGGTGCCGGTGCGGGCATCGTCGATGAGTTGCAGAGCGAGGTCGGTGCGCCCCACCTGCACAAGGAGGCTGGCCTGCACGGTGACGAGGCTCAGATTGTGCGGGTCGGCCAGCGTTGCGGCGCGCAGCCACTCCACCTCCTGCTCCTCGTCGTGGTCGTCGAGCGCGGCCAGGTACTCGATGAGATCCGACACCGGAACCGGCAGCGGGGCACCGGCCTGATCGGCGGCGGCCACAGCAGAGGCGACTTCCGCCAACACCGCATCGGCGCCGGCATCGGCACGAAGCAACGTCCGTTCGCTCCGCATCACGGCGAGGGCGTCGACGGCAACCCAGCGGGCACCTCGTTCAAGCGCGAGCCGGGCCTGGATGGCGGCCAGATCGAAGGCGTCGCGATGAGCGCCGAACCCCACCAGGTGACGCAGGTAACCGTTGCCCACCGCGCCCAGGGCGCTGGAGTTGGGCACCGTTCCCGTGGCCACCAACGCTTCGACCGCGCGCATGGCCATCACCATCCCGAGGCCCCACCGCTTGACCTCCGATGGATCGGGGAGCAGGAGCCAGGCGTCATCCGGGCGACCGGTACGGGCATAGATCGCCGCCCGACACAAGGCGATCCACTGCTGCTGACGTCGCCGACGCCATTCCCCCACGTCGACGGTCTCGTACCGTTCGAGGACGACGAGCGCCTCGTCCCATCGCTCCGCCGACATCAACAGGCTCACCCGATCGTCGAGCGACCAGTGGTCGGGGTCGTCGCCGTTGGCGATGGCCTTGGCAACCTGCGAATCGAGCACAGCCTCGGCCTCTTCCGTGCGCCCGGCGTCGGCCAGCCCGCTCACCCACTCGCTGGTGAGGCACATGAAACAGTTCCAGTCGGCATCGATGCGGCCGAGCGCCTCCGTGGCCACGGCGATCCGATCCTCGGCATACCCAGGGCCGTCGGTGCCTCCGTAGGCGATGCAAAGATCCTGGACGCTGCACACCGATTGCGGACAACCGCGGTTCCGCTCCTGGTGAGCGAGCTCGAAAAGTGCCGTGGCGTCGGCCAGGAGCACCTCCCCGCGACCATCACGTCGAAGTCCGGCCAACCGCCAGTGTTTGGCGAACACCTCCAGCCACGGCGTGTCGAGCACGCGAGCGTGATCGAGCACCGTGTGCGTGAGCGCTTCGAGGCGGTCGGTGTCGTTGTTGTGCGACGCCGCCGCCAGGGCCACGGTGTCGGCGCGAAGACGTTCGCCCATGCCTCCGGGGTCCTGATCACAGAGCGACTCGATCCAATCCCATACGTCCATCGCTCGTTACCTTGCCTCTTCGATTGACTGGTGGGGCGGCGGGTCGGTTGGCGAGGCGGGCGGTACGAGCTCTCGCAGCGCGGCGATCACCTGCGACGTGGCCTCGGCGGCGGCCTTCACCGGAAGTTGGAGCTGTCCGATGTCGGGTTTGTAGATGGCCTGTTTCCACAGGCGAGCAAGGCGGAGCTGTTTCGATGTGGGAAGGGCGAGCGGCGAGATCCTCGCCATGTACTTGGCGCCACCAAACCCCGAGGCGCCACCGGGCCCGGCCACCACCGTGACATCGCGCACGCCGGTGCGTGCACACTCGGCCCGAAGAAGCGCCACTTCGAGCAGCGCCTCCGCCGGTACCGGGATCGGGCCGTAACGATCGATCCACTCGTTGCGGATGTCGTCGACCTCCGCTTCGGTGGCCACCACGGCGAGCCGACGGTAGGCCTCCAATCGCAGCTCTTCTTTCGCGATGTAGTCCTTGGGAATGTTGGCGTTCAGCGGCGTCTCGATCTTGATCTCCGCCGGCTCCGTGATCGGTTCGCCTTTGAGCTCGGCGACCGCCTCAGTGACCATCTGGCAATACAGGTCGTACCCCACGGCCGCAATGTGCCCACTCTGCCCCACACCGAGCAAGTTGCCCGCACCCCGGATTTCAAGATCCCGCATGGCGATCTTGAAGCCACTGCCGAGCTCCGTGGCCTCCGCAATCGTCTTGAGGCGCTCGTAGGCATGCTCCGACAGGCTCTGGTCCGGCGGAAAGAACAAGTAGGCATACGCCCGTTGCCCGGCGCGGCCCACCCGCCCGCGGAGCTGGTGGAGCTGACCCAACCCCAGACGGTCGGCGCGGTCGACGACGAGGGTGTTGACCGTAGGCATGTCGATGCCGCTCTCGATGATGGTGGTGCACACGAGCACGTCGAACTCACCTTCCCAAAAGTCCACCACTACCCGCTCCAACGTGCCTTCGTCCATCTGCCCGTGGGCAACGGCGATGCGAGCCTCGGGCACGAGGTCACGCAGTTCGGACGCCACCTTCTCGATGTCCTGCACCCGATTGTGCACGAAGAAGACTTGTCCCTCCCGCAGCAACTCGCGCCGGATGCACTCCCCGACCGCCCGCTCGTCGTATTCGCCGACGTAGGTGAGAATGGGTTGACGTTCAGCCGGGGGCGTGTTGAGGATCGTGAGATCGCGGATGCCGGTGAGGCTCATCTCGAGCGTGCGCGGAATCGGTGTCGCGGTGAGGGTGAGTACGTCTACGCCGGTTTGCAGCTTCTTCATCTGCTCCTTGTGGTTCACGCCGAACCGCTGCTCCTCGTCGACCACCAAAAGGCCAAGCCGCTTGAACTGCACGTCCTCGCTGAGCAGACGGTGGGTGCCGATCACCACATCCACCGCGCCATCGGTGACCCCACGAGCCACCTCTCGGGCCTGCGCAGGGGTGAGGAACCGACTCATCACCTCGACCCGCATCGGGTACCCCGCGAACCGCTCCGAGAACGTTTGGAAGTGCTGTTGGGCGAGCAGGGTGGTGGGCACGAGGATCCCCACTTGTTTGCCGTCCTGCACCGCCTTGAACGCGGCCCGGATGGCGATCTCCGTCTTGCCGAAGCCCACGTCGCCACACACGAGGCGGTCCATGGGTATTTCGGACTCCATATCGGCCTTCACCTCCTCGATGGCCTTGCGCTGGTCAGGCGTCTCCTCGAACGGGAACGCCGCCTCCATCTCGTTCTGCCATGGCGAATCAATCGGGAAGGAATGACCGGGCGTGCTCACCCGCTTTTGGTAGAGCACCACCAATTCCTGGGCGATCTCCGCGACCGCCGACCGCACCTTGGCTTTGGCCTTCTGCCAGTCGCCGCCGCCCATCTTCGACAGCGTCGGGCTCTCGCCCCCGGTGTAGTGGCGGACGGCATCGATCTGGTCGCTCGGTACGTAGAGTTTGTCGGCGCCGCGGTACTCCAGCAGGAGGTAGTCGCGTTCCACCCCGCCGATGCCCCGCTTCACCATGCCGCTGTAGCGGGCCACCCCATGCTGGTGGTGCACCACGTAATCGCCCGGCTTGAGGTCGTCAAAGAAGCCGGCGCTCCCCCGGTTGCGCGCTTTGGCCCGGCGGTGGGTGCGGCGCCGGCCGGTGACGTCGCCTTCCGCCAGCACCGCCAACTTGGATCCGGGCAGGATGCACCCGCGCTCGAGTGGAGCAACGGTGATGATGCCGCCGGGCTTGGTGAGGTCGGCTCGCCCTTCCACGTCGAGCCCAAAGGTAAGGCCCTGGTCGGCAAGGATGTGCTCGAGGCGAGCGGCACTGCCCGCTCCGTCGGCGCCGATGATCACCCGGTAGCCGTCGTGCAGGAGTTGCTGAAGCTGGCGCACGAGGTGAGCGCCATCGCCCACCACCGGCGCCCATCCCGCAGCCGGGACGGTGGCCACGTCGGGACCTTCCGGCGCGGTGGTGACGGTGAGCGACGGAGCTTTGGTGGCGGCGAGCAGCCGATCGAAATCCAGGTGCAACGGGGGGAGGTCGACGTCGCCGGCACCCCAGGTTCGAGCCAGGGATCGTGCGAGGTCGGCCTCCTCGTGAAGGATGTCGCTGGCACGATCCTTCATACGTCGGGGCTCGAGCAGGAGCACCGACGCGTGATCGTCGAGCAAGTCGGTGACCAAATGCTCGCCCGGGCACAGCCACGGCAACCAGCTCTCCATGCCGTCGAAGGTCTGGCCCTCGGCCAGGCGTTCCCACTGCTCTCGACCCCAGGGCTGTTCGCCCACGAGTTGCGCCGCCCGCGCCTGCACCTCCGGCGTGGGGAGCAGTTCCCGGCAGGGAAAGATCTCGACGAGATCCACATCGGTGGTGGACCGTTGCTCGGCCACGGTGAACTCGGTGAGCCGTTCCACTTCGTCGCCCCAGAGATCGATGCGCACTGGCACGTCACCGGTGGAAGGAAAGACGTCGACGATCGATCCGCGGACGGCCACCTCCCCTCGCCGTTCGACCTGGTACTCCCGCCGGTATCCCGCCTCGACGAGCCGGGCAACCAACCCGTGTTCATCGATCTCGTCGCCCGGGCGAATCATGATGGGCTCGACGTCCTCGACATGCGGGCCCAGTCGCTGGAGCAACGACCGCACCGACGCCACCACCACTTGCGGTCGGCGTCCGTCAGCGAGTGGCTGACGTAACCGCCACAGCACCCGAAGTCGACGTCCCATCGTCTCTATCCCTGGGCTGACGCGCTCAAACGGCAGGGTCTCCCAGGCGGGGAACAGCTCTACGGCATTCCTGCCCAGATACAGGGCGAGGTCGTGGGCGACTCGTTCTGCTTCCGTGGACGTGGGCACGGCCACGAGGAACGGCGCCCGACTCGAGATCGATGCCAATGCGGCGATCGCCAGCGCCCGCGCCGGCTCGGGAACGGCCAGCACCGACGCCGAACGGCCCAGCGCAGCCAACAACCCCGGTTCGTCGCGCAGCAGCAACGGCAACCTCTCCACGTTGCGGGGTTCGCTCGAGATGGCCGTGTTGTGGGTGGTAGGGGCGCGACTCGCGCCCGCGACGGGCGGGCTCATAGGAGGGCCGAGGCTACCGAAGTGCCGGGCCCACTCGAAACGTGTCGACCAAGATCCGCGACATCACCTCTGCGCGCATGGCTTCTCAGACGGATTGGATCAACAGACGGGCACGCGGGGGTTGCCGGGGAGGTCGACGTTGGTGGACGGCAGGTAGAAGCCGCTGGCAATCCGGTACCAGATGGAGCTTTCGTTGCCCGAGTCGGTGTCGTAGAAGAGTTGGCCGTCAGCCAGGCAGGACACGCGCACCTCATCGCCGGCGATGTGATAGCCGTGGGGCACCTCCACGAGGTCGTCCCACGGGGTGGCTCGCCGGTACACGCGGCAGAATTCGGAACACGAAGGCATCACCACCACGGCGAAGGACCCCGAGGGCACGGGCTTGGGGGGCGGAGGCGGAGGCGTCGTGGTGGGTACCACCGTGGTGGTCGGCGCGGCCGTGGTGGTGGGCGCGGCGGTTGTGCTCGTGGTCGGTGCGGCGGTGGTGGGCGCGGCCGTGGTGGTCGATGCGGCGATGGTGGAGGTGGGTGCCGACGTCGAACTACTCGAAGAACTCGATGTGGTGGCCACATCGTTACCTCGTCGCCCGAGCACTACGCCAACCACCAGCGCCACGATGATCAGCAGTGCCCCGGCGCAGGCCCCGATGAGCACCATGGTGCGATTGGCCCCGTTCTGGGGCTCACCAACTGGTTGTGCCGGGGCGTACGGATACGAATACGGCGCCGCCGGCGGGCCTATCGGGAGTGCGGCCGTCGGCGGGGGCATCGGCGGTGCGGCCATCGGGGGCGGGGTGAATCCCGCCCCACAACCCTGACAGAACCGGGCACCCACGCCGTTGGGCGTTGCGCAGTGCGGGCAGGGAATGGTCGCCTCCATCCCCGGCATCGTACGGGGTGGCTCGACGGCGGGTTACGCGGTGGCGTCGGGGGTTCGATCGGGGGTCGGATCGGGGGCGGGATCGAGCAGGCAATAGCCGACGCCGGGTTTCGCGACCAGACGGTCGACCCCCTCGGGGTCCTGCAACTTCTTTCGGATGTTGGTGGCATACGTTCGCAAGTACTGCGTTTCGGTGCCGTAGTCGGGGCCCCACACGTGCTGCAGGATCATGCGGTGGGTCAGCACACGGCCAGGCCATCGGCAAAGGATGGCGAGAAAGCCGAACTCTTTGGGGGTGAGGTCGATCTCACGGTCGCCGAGCCAGCACTTGTGCCGAGCCACGTCCATCCGTAGGTCGCCCACCTCATACACGGACTGATCCGGGGTCACCTCGACAACGCCCACTCGATGCCGCTCGGCCACGCGTACCCGAGCGAGCAGCTCGGGCATGGAGAACGGCTTGGTGACGTAATCGTCGGCGCCGGCATCGAGCGCCTCCACTTTGCGGTCCTCGTGGTGTTCGGCGGTAAGGATGATGATCGCCACCGACGACCACTCTCGTGTGCGCCGCACCACATCGACACCATCGATGTCGGGAAGGCCGAGGTCGAGCACGACAAGGTCGGGCGCTGGGTCGCCGGCGATGGCGTCGATCGCGCTCTGCCCGTCGATCGCCACCCGAACCTCGTAGTCGCGGGCTTCGAGCCCGGCCACCACCGACTTCAGAATCGCCGGTTCGTCGTCTACTACGAGCACACGTGTCATCCCGCTCATGTTGACAGCTCGGCGGGTGGTGCTTCCACCATTGTCTCGGATTCCTCGATGCCGGGAGTGTCGATGAACACCGGCAAGGTGAAACAGAACGTGGCCCCGCCACCGAAGGTTCGCGTCGTCCAGATGGTGCCGCCATGGGCCTCGACCATCGCCTTGCAGATGGCCAACCCCAGGCCGGTGGATCGGCTGCCCTCGCCACGACAGAAGGGCTCAAACAACTTCGGCAGGAAATCTTCGGCGACGCCATTCCCTTGATCGCTCACCTCGATCTGCAACATGCGGCGGCCGTCGGTTCCGGCCACGAACTTCTCTGCCACCACCCACACCTCGGTATCCGCCGGCGCATGGCGAGCGGCGTTGCCAAGCAGGTTGGTGAGCAGTTCCTGGAGCATCACAAAGTCGGCTTCGATCAATGGCAAATCGGCGGCGAAGGAGCTCCGCGTGCGCACGGAGCGAAACAACGGGCCGAGCGACCGGAACCGCTCGTGCACGACCTCGACCAGATCGATGACCTGCGGTTGCGGATGAAGTCGATCGGCTTCGATCCGGCTCATCGACAAGAGGTTCGCGACCATCTGGTCGAGTCGTTCCACTTCGTCGCACACGGTGGAGAGCAGGTCGACCCGCACCTCGGCGTCGTACGCCACGCCGTCTCGCAGGTCGGTAGCGACGGCCCGGATCGCCGACAACGGGGTGCGCAGATCGTGCGACACGGACCGGAGGAGCGCGGTTCGGTGCACCTCTCGTTCCGCAAGATCCTCGGCCTCCTCGGCCAGAACCGAGCGTTCCACCGTGACCGACACCAACTGGCGCGAGAGAGCGACCTTGTCGCCGGTCGCCAGCTCCACTTCCTGTTCCGTCGATTCGCTGATCCGCGCCAGCAGCCCGGCCCCGATCCCGATGCCCACGAACAGCACCACCAACACCACCGATTCCAGCACTCCGATGACTGTGGGCCTGGGGGGATGCTCCGACACGAAGAGGAACAGTTCGAGCATGGCCGCCGTCCCACCGACCGCGCCGCCTACACGCGGACCGCCATAGCCGCCCGCCATCACCGCCGAGCCGACGAGGAGCAAGGCGGGCAATGCCGGTGACACGCTTGCTCGCATCGGCCCAAGCAGCACGGCCACGGCAACCAGCCCGGCCACGCCCACCAATGCTCCCAGGCGGGGATCATCGCCGTCGGTGGGAAGCCGTTGCATACTGCCATCATCGCCGCGGCGCGCACCCCGAACCGACTAATCGTTACGATGCGCCCATGCCGGCACCGCCTCGCCAGTCCCGGGCGCAGCTGCTGGAAGCCACACGGGTCGTGGTGCTGCGGCTCGGGTTGAGCGCCACCATGGATCAAATCGCCGAAGGCTGTGGCGTCACCAGAGTCACGCTCTACCGGCACTTCGGCAATCGTGAAGGACTCATCGGAGAGCTCCTCCTCCTCGACGCCAACCGGCTGGCGACCGAGGTCGACGAGCTGCTTGCGGATCGTACCCACCCCTTTCCGGAACGGCTGGTCGCCGTGGTCACCTTCACCCTCCCCGCGGCCCGGCGTTCGCTGTTCGTGCGCACCTACGTCGACGAGTCCTCCGTCGCCCAAGTGAACAACCCTGAGGTTGATGAACGGCTCGGCCAACCGTTACGACACTTCTTCACCCCCCATTTCGCCCACCCGGCACACGCCCGACTCCTCCGTCACGACCCGATAACCACGGTCGACTGGTTCCTCCGAGCTTGTCTCGTGCAACTGTTGTCGTCGATCGGCGACGACGCCCACGCCATCCGGCGCGACCTCGACCACTTCGTCCTCCCCGCCATCCTCACACCCAACGCCCTTCGGGCCTACGAACGCCGTCGAGACGACAGAGGTCACGAATCGAACCTCACCGACTCCGACCTCACCGACTCCGACCTCACCGACTCCGACCTCACCGACTCCGACCTCACCGACCGGGTAGCTCGCCGCTGAGGTCGACCGCGTTCACCCGTTGCATCGTGACCTCGAGACCGAGATCGATCAACGATTCCACCGCGTCGGCCGCGTGGTACACCATCGTGTCGAGCACCGATCGCTCCGCCTTTCCCACCCTTTTGAGCACGTGATCTGCTCCGTGTTCCTTCGACGGCGGTTTTCCGATGCCGATACGCACCCGGAAGAAGTCGTCGGTGCGCAGCGATGCCTTGATCGAGCGCAGCCCGTTGTGACCGGCGAGTCCGCCCCCAAGCTTCACCTTGATCCGACCCACCGGGAGGTCGAGCTCGTCGTGCACGACCACCAACTTGTGGGGTTCACCCGCTACCCCGAACCGCCGGAGCAGGGGTGCCACGGCGTCACCCGACGCATTCATGTAGGTCTGCGGTTTCACCACGGCCACCCGATGCGACGACGGCAACCGGCGCACCTCATCGACCAGGGCCTGCTCTCGTGGGGCGCGCCGCAGGCGTGCTCCCCATCGTTTCGCGAGCAGGTCGACTACCTCGAACCCCACGTTGTGACGAGTGCCGTCGTACTCGGTGCCGGGGTTGCCAAGGCCGACGACCACGAAGTCGGCGGGGGTGCCGGTACGATCCGGCTTTTGACGTCCGCCCACTCCTGTCGGCCCGAAGCTCTCGTGTTCGCAGCCGATCAGTCGGCGTCGGCCTCGACGGGGGCTCCGCCCTCGACGATGTCGTCCGGATCCACACCGTCGTTCATGAGCAGGATCGTGGAACGTGTGGCGCTGCCCTGAGCGACGACATCTTCGGGATCGACGTCGGTGGTGACGCCGTCGGGGAGGATCACGTCGCTCACCTTGAAGGTGGTGCCGATCTCCAGCTCGGAGATGTCGGCCTCGAGCTGGTTCGGGAAGCTGCCCGGCTTGGCCTTCACCGACAGCGTGTGCTTGAGCTGATCGACCATGCCCTTGAACTGCTCCACCTTCGGGGCGATGCCTACGAGCACGACGGGCACGTCGATGGCCAGTGCCGCGTTGCGATCGATGAGCTGGAAGTCGACGTGGAGCACGTCGCGCCGAATGGCGTGACGCTGGAGGTCTTTCACGATCGAAAGGTTGGTTTCACCATCGATGGTGAGCTCGATCAACGCATTGGCGCCAGCGTCAGTGGTGAGCGCCTTACGAAGCTCCGGCCATTCGACCATGATGGCACGGGCTTCAGAACCGAGCCCGTACACCACCGCCGGGATGTGACCTGCGGTGCGCATACGACGCGAGACGCTGCTCCCGGTGGTGGGGCGAGGGTGCGCGGTGAGGGTGACGTCCATCTGGGGCTCCTACGAGGGCTTTCGATCGTCGCTGCATCCCGGCGCGGGGTCGGGCCAGCAACGCAAACAGCCCGAAACACTAGAAGGGGGACCGAGGCCCGAAGAAATCGCCTCCCACCCCCCGAGTTTCGGTCTCCCATTCGCGTCACTTTTGACGCGTCGGGGAGACCAAAACCGGAGTTGGGGTCAGCTCTGGTTGGCGCCGCCGAAGATCTCGCTCACCGAGGTGTCCTCGAAGACGGCGTCGATGGCATCGGCGATGATCCCGGCGACTGATAACACTTCGATCTTGTCGATCTGTTTCTCGCTCGGCAGTGGCACGGTGTTGGTGATCACCAGCTTGGTGATCGACGAGTTCTTGATTCGGTCGATCGCCGGCCCGGACAGCACGCCGTGGGTGGCCGCCGCGTACACCTCGTTGGCGCCGTGTTCTTTCAACAGTTCGGCCGCCGCCACGATGGTGCCGGCGGTGTCGATCATGTCGTCGATGAGCACGCACGTGCGGCCCGCCACTTCGCCGATGACGTCCTTCGCTTCCACCGAGTTCTTGACGCCCTTGAGACGTCGTTTGTGCACGATCGCCAGGTCGGCGCCGAGCACCTGGGCGTAACGCTCGCCAACCTTCACCCGGCCGGCGTCGGGCGAAACCACCACCAGGTCATCGCCGAGGTGGGCGAAGTAGTCGGTGAACACCGGCATGGCCACGAGATGGTCGACCGGACCGTCGAAGAACCCCTGGATCTGGCCGCTGTGGAGGTCGACGCTGATCATGCGCCCGGCCCCGGCGATGCGGAACATGTCGGCGATGAGCTTGGCGGTGATCGGCTCCCGACCCTCGCTCTTGCGATCCTGCCGGGCGTAGCCATAGTGGGGGCACACCACGGTGATCCGCTTGGCCGACCCTCGTTTGGCGGCGTCGCACATGATGAGCTGCTCCATGATCGAGTCGTTGATCGACAACTCCGCAGTGGCGGCATGGCTTTGCAGGATGAACACATCGGTGCCCCGAACGGACTCGCCGAACCGGCAATGCAGCTCACCGTTGGCGAACTCGGTCATGTTGGTGTCACCCAACTCCACGCCGAGATCCTTGGCGATCTCTTCGGCGAGCGGCAGGTTCGACCGCCCCGATACGAGGTGCAGCCGCTTCTTGGTGACGAGCTCCATGCGTTGCCTGCTCCGATTCCCGACGCTCCCGCCGGACGGGGGCAGTCGATCGATGACCGTGGTTGGCAACCGGTCGGGAGCGGTGCCCAACGACGTGCGAGAGGTCGAAGGTCAGACGCCGCCCGGGTCGTCGCCGGTGGCAGTGTAGAACGCGCCGGTGCGCGCACCGGCAGAGACATTGCTTCCTGGCTCCAACGACGCGAATGGGCCCACCACGGCGTCGTCACCCACCACCGCGTCGCGTCCGGTGCTCTTCTCCACAACGGCGTTGCGGCCCACCACACAATCCACCAATCGAGTATCGGGTCCGATTTCGGCCCCCTCGCCCACGCGGCAGGCACCCTGCAAGATCGTGCCGGGAAACAGGGTGACGTCCGGCGCGAGCTCCACGGTGGTGTCGATGTAGGTGCGGGACGGATCGAGCATCGACACCCCTCGGCGCAACCAACCTTCATTGGTGCGACGCCGCAATTCGGCTTCCGCCTCGGCGAGTTGTACCCGGTCGTTCACGCCCTGCGTCTCGCGGAAGTCGTCGGCCACGAGGGTCATCACCTTGTAGCCGGCGTCGTGGAGCACCTCGATCACGTCGGTGAGGTAGTACTCGCCCTGGGCATTCTCGGGGCTGAGCCGCCGCAGCGACGGGGCCAGCACGCTCTGACGAAAACAATAGATCGAGGTGTTGATCTCGTCGATGGCCAGCTCGTCGTCGGTGGCATCGCCCTGTTCCACGATGCGACGGACACGATCGTCCTTCCCCCGCACCACACGCCCGTAGCCCGTGGGATCAGGCGCGCGGGAGGTGAGGATCGTGCAGGCGGCATCGGTGTCTCGGTGACGGGCCACCAGCGCCGCAATCGTGTCCGGGCGCAGCAACGGCGTGTCGCCAGGGAGCACGAGCAGGTCGGCGTCGACATCGTCGAGCTCCTCGTCGGGGATCGCGGTGAGGCCAACGCTCACCGCATCACCGGTGCCACGCTGCACGTGCTGCTCCACGAAGTCGAGGAGCAGATCAGGCTCGTGCTCCTGCAATTTCTTCGTGACACGTTCGGCGCCATGCCCCACGACCACGACGGCTCTCGTGACCGCGCAACCACTCATCGAGTCGAGTACATAGAGCAACATGGCACGCCCGCACAAGAGGTGCAGAGGCTTCGGGCGGGACGACCGCATACGGGTACCTTCGCCGGCCGCGAGGACGACAGCGGACAGGGGACGCTGGCTCATTCCCCCGTTCTACCCGATGGGCTCACCCGAACCGACCCAACAACCCGGTGGTCCACCCTTCCACCCACCGATTATGGTCTGTTCCGCACACCTTTCGGGGGTGATGTAATAGGTAACATGGGAGGTTTTGATCCTCCTCTTCGGGGTTCGAGTCCCTGCCCCCGAGCTGGCAACGAGGCGCTCCAGCCCTGTCCCACGGGACCACCCCCACCTCCAGGGCGTTCCGCACCGACTACGTTGCCCCTCCGTGGCAACCTCCCCTACGCCGTCGTCCTCGGCGCCGTCCTCCTCGGCGCCGTCCTCCTCGGCGCCGTCGTCCTCGGCGCCGTCCTCCTCGGCTGCGCTCAGCTCGGCCCCCGCAGCCACCGCGGACTCCGCGGGTGGCGGCACCGACCACACGGTCGTGCTCGCCGACGGCCGCACCCTCGGGTACCGCGCGCTCGGCGCCACAGAAGGGCCGGCGGTCCTCGTGTTTCACGGGACCCCTGGCTCTCGACTGAGCTGGGACTTCCTCCACGAAGCCGCCGTCGAGCTCGGGATCCGGGTCGTTGCTCCCGATCGTCCCGGCATCGGACTGTCCGACGACCAATCCAACCGAGGCATCCTCGACTGGCCCTCCGATATGACGGAGTTGGTGGATCAACTCGGTATCGACGCCTTCTCCGTGGCGGGCTGGTCCGGCGGTGCCCCGTATGCGCTGGCCTGTGCGGTCGCCCTTCCCGACCGCGTCACCGCGGTCGGGATCGTGAGCGGCATCTCCCCGCTCGACCGCGACGGGGCGTACGACGGCATGGGGCGCAGCGAACGCAACGCCTTGCAACTCACCCACAAGGCGGTGTGGCTCGCCGGGCCGATGTACCGAGGGCTGCGCGAGCTCATCCGTTTTCAGCCGTCGATCGCGCGTCGGCTCATCGAGACGTCGCTGCCCCCCCGTGACCGCGCCGAGTTCGAAGCCCGGGGCAGTGCGAAAGACGCGTTGGCCTATCTCCGTGAAGCACTCCGCCAAGGGCCGCGCGGCGTGGTGATCGACTACCGACTGTTCACGTTCCCCTGGGGCTTCGAACTCGCCGAGGTGGGCGTTCCCACCAAGGTGTTCCACGGCGAACACGACCGGTCCATCCCGCCGCACCACGCCGACGAGTTCGTGTCCCGTATCCCCGGGGCCACGCTCACCATCTGGTCGAAGGGCGGACATCTCGCCGTCGTCGACCACGCAACCGAACTCCTGACCGCCGTCACGAACTGACCCACCGCTGACCCACCGCCGGCGCTTGGCCGACTCTGGATAGGCATTCGGTCGTTTGGTATCCGACGGAGCACCACCGGTAGGGTGTCGCCCGTCATGGGATCCCTCATCAAGAAGCGCCGTAAGCGCATGCGCAAGAAGAAGCACAAGAAGCTCCTGAAGCGCACCCGCTTCCAACGTCGCGCTGCCGGCAAATAGCCGCAACAACCCAATCACTTTTCGTCAACCCCGTGCCGCCCCCAGAGGCGGCACGGTGCGCGTCACCACCCGGCCCTCGCCTGGGAAGGCGCCTTCCACGAACCAGGTCGACCCACTTCCGGCGAGCAGGGGCGTCACCCCCGTGGCGTTGCCGAGGTCATCGCGCACCGCGGCCAACCGCGGCTCCACCTGCAACGCCGCCGTGACGAGGTCGTTCGGTCCGTCGGCAGTAGGACCGCCGAGGTCGTCCCACGCTCGATAGACGGCCGGCGTACTGCAACCGAACGGCGGCGTCACCAGCGTGAGGGTGCGAAGCTCGAACGGGAGCGGTTCCACCACTTCGCCGATACCCCGCACGCGAGCCCTCCCCCCCACCACACAAAAGGCGACGTCGGCGCCCAACCGAGCGGCGGCCTCGAGATCACTGAATCCGGCCCACCGCAGGATTGCCGCCGCGTCGGACGATCCACCACCGAGCCCCGCGCCGGCGGGAATGTGTTTCACCAGGCGAACGGCGGCCTTCCGTCCCACCAAAGCCAGTGCTTGGGCCACCAGGTTGTGGGCCCCGAGCTCGATCGCCAGGCCGGTGGCCGCCACTTCCACGTCGAGTCGGTCGCCTTCCGCCAGGTGGAGCTCATCGTGTAGATCGAGCGACACCATCTCTGCATCGATCAGGTGGTAGCCGTCGTTCCGAAGCCCCGTGACCCGCAGGGACAATGTGAGCTTGGCCGGGGCGGCCAGCTGCAACGGCATGACGGGGAGCGATTCGGGGTAGGTCATGACGACCGGAGGCTATCCCCACTGAAGCGCCCGATCCTTCGGCTGACGAGTGCGAAACAGGCATCATTTCAAATTCGAATCTTTTCCTTCACATTTGAAATAATGGCGAAGAACGGACGTTGTCTTGCATGCCGGCAACAACCCGCCGAGCACCTTCCGCCCCGCCCGCTCGCCTGAGCAGCGCAACCAGGAGAAGCCCCATGACCGACATCCTTTCCCCCATTGTCACCCGCACCGTCGACGGACGCGACGTTCCCCCCGCCGGCGTGTACACCGTCGACGCCGCCCACAGCAGCGTGGAGTTCGTGGCCCGCCACCTGGTCGTGGCCAAGACCCGCGGCCGGTTCGCCGGTTATACCGCCGAGATCGTGATCGCCGACCGGCCCGAAGACTCCACCCTGGTGGTCGACATCGATGCCGCCAGCATCTCTACCGGCGACGACGGCCGCGATATCCACCTCAAGAGCCCCGACTTCCTCGACGTCGACAACCACCCGCGCCTGCGGTTCGTCAGTACCGCCGTCGTGCCCCAGGGCGACGTATGGAAGGTCACCGGCGACTTCAGTGTGGCCGGGGTCACCAAACCTCTCACCCTCGACGTGGAGTTCAACGGCATCACCGCCGACCCATGGGGAAATACCAAGGCCTTCTTCTCTGCCCGCGGTGAGTTCGACCGTGACGAGTGGGGCGTGAGCTTCAATCAGCCCCTCGCCAACGGTGGGGCGCTCATCGGCAAGAAGGTCACGATCGAGCTCGAGGTCGAAGCGGCACCCGTCCCGAAAGCGGCGTAGGCCGACCACCCCATCGGCCCGTCACCCCCGGCTATCACTCCCCGGCCGTCGCTCCCCGACGGGCACCGTTCAGGTCGGTAGCGTGGCAACCGTGGCCGCAGCTCTGGATCCCGCCGAACTGGCCGCCTGGATCGCCTTTATCCAGGCGGCCAGCCGCGGACTCCAGCAACTCGACCGGGAACTGCTCGCCGCCCACGATCTCAGCTTGGCCGACTACGAGATCCTCGTGTTCCTGAGCGAAGCCGACGAACATCGGCTCCCCATGTCCGAGTTGGCCACTCGGGCCCTGGTCTCGAAGAGCCGACTGACCTACCGGGTTGACCGACTCGTCGAGCGGGGGCTCGTCGAACGCCGCCGGTGCGAGGCCGACGCCCGCCGGGTGTGGGCGATGATCACCGACGCAGGGGTGGAGGCGTTGACCGACGCGTGGGCCACCCACGTCGACGGGGTTCGTCGCTACGTGGTCGGACCTATCAGCCCCACGGATCTCGACGCCGTCCAGCGGGCGATGGAAGCCATGGTCGCCGCCCTCGACGCAGACGACCGCGAGCCTCTGTAAGAGGGTCGGGCGACCGCTGGGTTGCTACGCGCAAGAGCGTGGTTCTCGCCTTCGAATCCGATCAACCGGGCGAAGTTGCAACCGAAGCCGAGCCTTCTCGCCGGCCTGACCGCTCACCCGAACCACCCTTCGACGGCGCCAACGCTCCGAAGCGCGAGCCAACGGCGTCACCCACGGCTTCGTGACCACCTCACGCCTCACCGTCGTATGCGCAGATCATCAGAGAGGTTCGTCATAGCTGGAGTAGCTGGAGGGTCCGGAGGGATTCGCCATCGCGCTCGCCGCCAACGCCCGCTGACCGCGGCGCCCCAACGGGCGCGACCCCGCTTGGCCTCGGCCTCATCCACGATCGAGTACGCCGACTGGACCTTTACGGTGATGTCCACTCGTCCGACGCCGGGTCCTCCAGATCGAGATGGTCCACCGCCGCGATCCCGAGCACGACCTCGGTCAAGAAGCGACACCAATGCCCGAGCTCATCCTCGGAGAACACGACGACCCACCCCCCGGCGTTCACCTCGATTCGGAATCGCTCCCCCTCGTGGGAACCGCCGCCGCTCACGCGCAGTCGAGTCGCCCCCGCCCGATCCGACACCGTCAGCCGATCGACCAAGCCCTAGCCGACGGCAAGGAACCTCGGCAGTCGCTGCACCGCATCACCAAGCGCCGCTTCGATCTCCAAGTGCCGAAGACCATCGAACGAGCGCTCGCCGATCGAGCCCTCAAGCCTCAGGAGACGATGGCCACCGGCACCGACGGACAGAACTCGGGGTCGCCTTCCGCACGGGCCACAAGCGCTGCGTTCGCCACCCCTGCACCGCATACGAACACCTGCACGACCCAGCGGATACCCGCCCTACCACACCCAAACCACTCCACCCGAGACCTGGGTGGGTGAGTTCAAGGGATGAAGGCTGCAGTCGAGGTTGAGACTCCGCCTCCCCACCCTGTCCACGCGACAATTGCCGATGTAAGGGTCCGCCCGACAATGAGGTGAGCCATCGGGAAGTGTTGCGGCGAGTCCGGGGGCGCTGCCACCAAGGGCGAGGACGCAGCCGCACGTGGTTGTGCGGCGGGGACGAGGACGCCGGAGGTGGCGTCATCCGGCCGTCGAACACCCACGTAACTGTGGGGCGGGCACTAAATAGTCGAGCGCCGAGCGCAGTTAGCGAGTCCGCCAAACTACTTTCGCACCAGAAACAGGATTACTTGCCGTGATGGATGTCACGTGTTGATTAGCCCTCAGAGCAGGAAACTCGACCTCAGCCCACGCACTGGTGACGTCGACGACATCCGACTGAAGAACCCGGACCTCCCCACGCGCTGCACCGGCGAACTGTCCCGAGGCACTGCGCCATGCCGCCACCGTGGAAGCGTTGGCGGAGTCCCCTGCAGGAAGCGCTACGCCACCTGTTGTTTCGGCGCGTGTGGTGCCGCCCACGTAGGGGTCTTCGACACGACGCGAAATGCTTGTTGTCGGACCATCATTCGTCCACGTGGTGTCGCCGGGGACCGCCCCCTACCCATCAGCTGGCAGCGCCGTGCCACTCCAACACCCATCACCCCGACCACGTCAGCGTGTCGTCACGTGGAGAGCGGGTTCGTCCAGCGGACCCCCGCAAAGCGGGAGAAATCGGAGTCGTTGGACACGATCTCCAAGCCATGTTCGATGGCGATGGCGGCCAGGTGGGCATCGCTCGCCAGGTTGCCCGAAAGATGACCCTCACCGACGAGCCGAAGCAGGATCTCGCCGCGACGCGGGCCTGGGGCCGGCTACCAAACCACATCGGCGTCCAGCCAGGCTTGCACGAACTCGGCCGCTTCGGACGGAGCCAGCGGCCGGTCGGAGGCGCGCGTGTTGGTGCCTATGCGCATGAACGCGATCAGACTCATCCACGGGATACCGACAGGTTTGGCACCGTTGAGGGCGTCGGTGAGCCACTGGAAGGCTCGGTCGTGGAACGGGCTTCGTTCATCCACGGCGTAGAGCAGCAGTTTGCGTCGACCAGCATCAGCGGTGTGCAGGGCCTTCGAGCGCCTCGAGCGCCTCGGCCACGTTCGACACGTCGATACGAACGCCGATCGCCGTGGTGCGTTGCACGAACCGACCGGTTGGGCGCGAAGCCACCGCTCCGGCGCGGACCAGTTCATTCACCGCCTCACTCCGGCCCAGGTTCCGTGTTCGTTGAAGCACTTCGACTGCCGCGAGCACGTCGGGGTCCAAATCAATCGTGGTGCGCACACCGAGAACACATCATGAGGATTGAACCCGCGCATCATGATGCAACGCCGACGAACCATCGCCTATCCCGCCGGCCCAGCCAGAGCGGCCGCCGCCGTGACCCCACTCAGGCCGGCGGCCAACTCGCCGTGCGTGGGCCAGCCGAAGCCGAGCCGGAAATGACGGTCGTCGACTTCGAACCAATGCCCTGGTCCGACGTAGGTGCCGAACTCGCGCAGCAACACGTCGTAGAACCGATCAGTGTCGACGTCGATCTCCGGCCGAAAGCGCACCAGCCCCACCACTCCCCCGCGTGGCTCGATCCACTCGAACGTGTCCTGGCCCGCCATCCAGCGCTGCACCATGGCGAAGCGGGCCGCCATATCGGCGAGGATCGGCGGCAACACCCGAGAACGACCGGCCACCACCCGACCGGCGATCGCCTCGTCGAGCGTGGCGCCGCAGATCACCATCTGCTCCTTGGCCGCGAGCAACGTCTCCGCCACCTCGGCGTCCCGGCACACGGCCCAGCCCACACGCAACCCGGGAAGCCCGTACGCCTTCGAGATCGAGCACACGCTGATCGCTCGGGGCGACATCGTGGCCGCCATCGGGAGCAGCTCGCCGCGGGTGAGGTCGCGATAGGTCTCGTCGACGAGCAGCATGGCACCGGACCGTTCCGCCAGCTCCGCCAGAGCCTCCAGGGTGGCGAGGTCGAACATCGTGCCGGTGGGGTTGTGCGGGCAGGTGACGCTGATGAGCTTGGTGACGCCCGGCTTGACCCTCGCCGAGAGCTCCTCCACGTCGAGCTGCCAACCGGCGTCGAACGTGAGATCCACGATGTCGAGATCGGCACCGATCGCTCGCGGCGTCTCCAGGTTGGTGGCGTAGTTGGTCCGCACCACCACGAGGTGATCGCCGGGTTCGAGCAGGGCCGTGGCGGTGCAGAACAGGGCGGCGGCCGCGCCGGGCGTGACGATCACATCGTCGGCACGGAGCCCTTCACCGCCGCTCGCCACCGCATCTCGAAGCAACGGATCACCGAGGTGGTCGCCGTAACACAGCAGCAACTCGTCGAGGTCGACATCGAGATCCAGATCACGAAGTCGTCGATCCGAGATGGAGCTCTCGGAGAGGTTGTTGGTGATCGTGTCGTACCCCAACTGCTCGGGGGACTCCACTTCGATAGGCATCCGTCGATAGCGCACGGGCCCAGCATCGCAGGCAGCCGTCGTGCGGCCCGACCGTGTCCCAGGACCGCAGCCCTGCTCGCGCTCTGGCAGGCTACGACCCATGCCCGACCCGCCGCCCGAAGTGCCGTCCGAGGTGCCGTCCGACCCGCCGGCCGAGGTATCGCCCGAAGTGCCTGCGGTCGCGCTCGACCTCGCCGACTTTGATGCGGTCGGCGTGGGCACCGACATCGTGATCGCGCTGCGGATTCATGCCATCGAGCACGGGATCGACGCCGTGGCCAAGGTGTCGGCCCCCGATGGCTGGCACCGCGTGGTGGTGACCGCCCGCCAGAGCGGCCACGTGATCCTCGGCATCCGTTTCGCGCCGTTGACGGCGTCGCGCCGCAAGAACATCATGCGAGCGCTGGCCGAGCGACGGTGGACCCTCGACGACGACCACGACGGGGCCACCGCAACGTTTCCCCCTGGCAGTGAAGCCATCGATGCGGCGTTCGAGCTCCTCGGCGTGCTTTCCGCCCGGGGAGCGCCCACCGACGTGCGCACCGTCACCGCCCACGACGGCAACGGCAATCCCGTTCCGCTCCAAGCCTGAGGGCCCGACTCACGACCGGCCCGACTCACGACCGGCCCGACTCACGACCGGCCCGACTCACGACCGGCCCGCCACCACCATCGCCAGCCGACCCCACTCGATCACGCTCAGCGTCTCCCCTCGGGCGTCGGGTCGGATGTCGGCCAACTCCATCGCCGCTTCGTCGGCCAGGCCCGCCAACGACCGGCGCAGCATCTTGCGTCGTTGACCAAACCCCGCTCGCACCAGCCGGAACAGCAGGTCGGGGTCGGCGGCGGTGGCCGGACCGTCGGTTCGACGTCGGATCGATACGAGCACCGAATCCACGTTGGGCCGGGGATGGAACACCGTGGCCGGCACCTTGGCCACCACCTCGGCGCTCCCCCAATAGGCCACCTTCACCGACGGGATCCCGTAGGCCGGCGTACCCGGCGACGCCGCAAGCCGTTCGCCCACCTCCTTTTGCACCATCACCAACATCGGATCGAGGGCCGGCACCTTGTCGAGCAGGTCGAGCACGAGTGGGGTCGCCACGTTGTAGGGAAGGTTGGCGACGAGCGGCACCGGCGTCGCGCCATCGCCAAGCAGGGCCTCCCAATCCAGCGTGAGGGCGTCGGCCTCGATCACTCGGACATCGGCACCTGCCACCACCTCGGTGAGCACCGGGATCAGATGCCGGTCGACCTCGATCGCCGTGACCCTCGCCCCCGCTTCGGCGAGTGCCAATGAAAGACACCCGAGACCCGCGCCGATCTCCACCACCCGGTCACCCGGTTGCACACGGGCCAATCGGACGATTTGGCGAAGCGTGTTGGGCTCCACCACGAAGTTCTGGCCCAACGCCCGAGAGGGTGAAAGTCCGTGGCTGTCGAGCAGATCGCGAACCTGCGTGCGGGTGAGGGTCATCCTCAGCCGCAGTAGCCGCCCCAGGGAGCGAGCCCCTGCCAATTGAGAAGATGCAACGCCAACGCGTCCTGGTCGGCGGGCGAGGCGAGGTTCGGCCTCACGCCCACGAGATCGGGGCGTCCGGCGTGGTTGGCGGTGGAGTTCCATGTGGATTGCGCAAACTGATAGGCCCCCATGTAGGTGCCACCGGCCGACACGATCGAGTAGTTGCCGCCGGATTCACGCTGGCGGATGCAGGCCAGGGTGGCCGCCTGACCACCACTTGCAGGCGGCGAAGTGGCGGGTGGGGCGGTGGGGGCAGGCGACGTGGTGGGAGCCACCTTCACCGTGGTGGGCACTGGTTTCGCCGTGGTGGGCGTGGGCTTGGGCGTGGTGGGAGCAGCCGCCCGCGCCACAGTGAGCGGCACCGTGGATGTGGGGGCGGGGACCGTGGCCGAGGTGGGGACGGGTTCGGCGGCGAGGTCGGCGGCCAGGTTGGCGGCGGCTTCAGCGAACGCCGTATGGTCCGGAGAAGCTTCGGTGGCGACGGTGGTCTCGGCCGGAGCGGAGGGCGGGTCCCAGGCATCGAGCGAGGGAAGGTCGCCGGTTTGCGACACGGCCGACGGCGCGGGAGCCGGTGCGGCCGTGTCGGCGCCGCCGGAACCACCCAATCCTCCGCCGACCACGAAGCCGGCCCCGATCATGCCGACCAGGAAGAGCAGCGACAAGGCCATCTTCAGCACCACGGGCCGTCGGCCAGGCACGACGTGGCGTCGGGCGGGGGGGCCGTCGGTGCCATCGGGCGCGGAGGAGAAGTCGGTGGTGTAGTCGAGCAGATCGGCCGCGAGGTCGGTTCGTTCCGAGCGCTCGGACGAAAGGACGGTGGGCTCGGGGGGGGCGACCCCGGCGACGGCGTCGACATCGACGCGCGCGCCCTTGGACAGGTGTGATGCCCCTACTCGTGTGGTCACGGCGGGACACCGTAGGGACTTCGTAACGCTTTCGCAACTTTTGCAACGTGCTCGCCATGATCCACGCGGGGTCGTCCGAGGACCTCTGGGTGTGCTCGCTCCAGGCAGATCGACTGCCCCAAACCCGCCGCGCGGTGGTGTCGTGTCGAAGAATGGAGAAGGATTTTGCCGCGATTCGCAGCAGAATCCTTCTCCAAAACCGACGCCAGGCCGATCAGGCCGGACGACCGCAGCCGCAGCCGAACCCGAACCCGAACGAGCAGATCGTCACCAGTTCAGGCGAGGCGGTAGAACCGTTCGGCGTTGCGCCAGGTGGCCTCGGCCACAGTCTCGACCGGCTCACCCCGGGCCTCGGCGACGGCAGCCCCCACCACCGCCACCAACGCGGGCCGGTTCTTGCGGCCGCGATGGGGCACCGGTGCCAGGTAGGGCGAATCGGTCTCCACCAACAATCGATCCAGCGGGCACAAGGCAGCCGCCTCACGCAGCTCCGGCGCCGACGGAAACGTGACGATGCCGCTGAAGCTCACATGCAGGCCCCGAGCCAGACCCGCTTCCGCTTCGGCGGGCCCGCCCGTGAAACAATGCAGCACCGTGTGGACCGGCACGCCTTCGCTGTCGAGGACGGCGAACGTCTCGTCCCACGCCTCGCGGGTGTGGATCACCAGGGGCAGGTCGAGCTCGTGCGCCAGACCGATCTGTGCCGCGAACACGGCTCGTTGCTGGTCGCGCGGGGAATGGTCGTAATGGAAGTCGAGGCCGCACTCCCCGATCGCCACGACCCGATCGTTGGCCGCCAGCTGCCGGAGACCGACCACGTCGGGCGGGCCACCGCCATCGGGGACGATGGTGGACGCGTCGTGCGGATGCACGCCGACCGTGGCCCACACTCCCTCGATCGTCGAAGCGCGGGCCGCCGACGCGGCGGAGCCCGGCAGGTCGCAGCCCACGTCGATGAACCGGGTCACACCGCTTTCCCGCCCTTCAGCCACGAGGGCTTCGGCGGCGGCAAGGTCGTCGGGCAGGTGGCAGTGGTTGTCGGTCCAGCGCACCGTCACGACCCGGAGGCGGTCACGGGGGCCTCGACGGGGATCCGAGGGAACAACGGGGCACCCTTCTCCACCGGCAGGCCCCCGGGGTACTGACCCCACGCCACGTCGGCCGGTACGTGCTGTTCCGAAGCCCGGCCGGCCA
>Ga0335397_10001455_pt1 | contig 32283 bp, 30 predicted proteins | sample MAT04_FD_205740 | JGI IMG/M metagenome (GOLD analysis project Ga0335397, IMG submission 205740) | Freshwater microbial communities from Lake Fryxell liftoff mats and glacier meltwater in Antarctica - MAT-04 (spades assembly) (version 2) ... | reverse complement strand
TTGCGCGCGCCAGCTTCGGCGTCTGGGGCGCGAACGTCGCGGCGCTCGCGCGTGCGGTCGTCGCGTGTGGCTGGTTCGGCATTCAGACGTGGCTCGGCGGCTCTTCGCTCTACGCGCTCTACCTCGCGCTCAGCGGCGCGCCGATCCCCGACCACACCGTCGCACGGCACTTCGTCGGCTTTGGGATCTTCTGGCTGGTGAACGTCTACTTCGTGATCCGCGGCACCGAGGGGATCAAATTCCTCGAGACGTGGGCGGCGCCTTTCTTGATCGCGGCGTGTCTCGCGCTGCTCGGCTGGGGCATCGCGAACACCGAGGGCATCGGCGCGATGCTCGAGGCGACACGACCAAACACGCCCGATGAGGGCGCGTTCGGTCGGCTCTTCTGGCCGAACCTGACGGCGATGGTCGGCTTCTGGGCGACGCGTCGCGATGATGCCGTGGAAGCTGCCCGAGACTTCCGCGAGTTACACGTTCACCTGGCTCCTCGACTACTCCGCGCTGCTCGGCCCGATCGCCGGAATCATGATCGCCGACTACTTCATCATTCGGCGCGGCGTGCTCGACGTGCCGCAGCTCTATCGCGCCGACGGCGTCTATCGCTACAACCGCGGCGTCAATCCGCGCGCGATGCTCGCGCTCGCGCTCGGCGTGATTCCCTCCGTGCCCGGCTTCTTGCGCGCGCTGCAGCGCGCCGATGGCGCGACGCTCGCGCACACAACGATCGACGGCGTCTACGAGGCCGCATGGTTCGTCGGCTTCGGCATCGCGGTCGTCGTGTACGTGCTCGGTATGCGCGCGGTTCCGCCGGCGCGGGACCGTTCCGCGTGAAACAGCGCTGCGCGCCTAACGATGAGGAGCGCCAGCGCGCACGAGACGGTGGCGAGAGACGGCTGTCAGCGCGTCATCGGATAAAGCCACCGCCACGCAGCGCGCGTCACTAGCGGCATCACCATCCACGTCATCATCAGCACCGAGAGCCCCGCGCCCGCGAGCACGCGCGGCACTTCTCGCCAGCCACCGATCAACGGATCCGCGATCGCCGACACGACGAGGATCACCGGCGACAGCGCCATCCAGGTGAGCAGCGCCATCTTCCAGCGCGGCGGCGGCGGCGGCGGAGGCTCACCGGGCAGCGTGAACCAGGTCTCGAGCCCACTCTGCGACTGCACGACTGGCGCGCCATCGGTGAGCTCCGCGCCACGCGCGAGCCAATCGGCGCGCTCCGCCGACGCGACCCACGCGTCGAGGTGCCGCTGCGTCGCATAGCGGAACACGAGCATTACCTCGCGCGGCGCGGGACGCAGCACGACGGCGCCTTCATGGCCCGGTAACAGGCTCGCGGCGCGGATCACGCCGCCGAGCCAGGTCTCGAACTCGCGCTCGAGGCCCGCGCGGATCCGACGGTGCACGACCGTCGTGACCGGCAGCACGACCGGATCGCTCGCCGACTCGTCCGACACGGAAAAGCGCGACTGCGACTCAGGGCTGGTGGACGCCGAGCCAGGTCGTCAGGTTCGCCAGCGAGTAGAGGATCGCGAGGCAGATCGGCAGGACGATCAGGCCGAGTACGACCAGCTTCATGCTGGTCCAGCTCTGCTCTTCGGCTTGGATGCGCTCTTCGCCCGCCTGGTCCGTCTCGACGTTCACGTAGGTCTTGCTCACGACTCGCTCCTCGGTGCCGCGTGGATCCCATGCGGCCGCGCGAACGTCAAGCGCCACCCACTCACGCGCCGAGCTCGAGCCCGACCGCGACGCCCTTGATCACGGCGGCGAGGCGCACCGCGTCGAACACGACATCGTCCGACATGCCGCCTTCGCGCACGACCTTCTCGTGCGCGCGCAGGCAGACTTCGCAGCCGCCGATCGCGCTCACGGCGAGGCACATCAGCTCGAAGTCGAGCTTGTTGGTCTTCACCGCGCCGATGCGCTGCATGCGCAGTCGAATGGGCTTCGCTTCGTAGGCCTCGCCGAGCATGTGTCGCGAGCGGTAGATGACGTTGTTCATCGCCATCAGCGCCGCGGCCGCACGCCCATCGTCGATCAGCTCGTCCGTCATGCCAGCGGCGCGCGCGTCGTCGACGATCGCGTCACGCAGGCCATGATGGCCGGCGATGATCGCGCAGGCGATCGCAGCGCCCCAGCGCTGCGACGGCGTCAGTGACTCGAGCGCGAGCATCGTATTGAGGTTGATCTTCAGATCGCGGGCTGCGTCGGGCAGCGTCTCACGGAGCGCGTCGATGGCCTGCGTCATACGGATCTCCTCTGTGTTGGTGACTGGGCGCTAGACAACGGGAGCGAACGAGCAAGCTACGCAACTTCGGCGCGTGATCGGAACGCGATGTCCGACGGCGCCGTCCCTCTCGTCTGCGGCGCGGAGAGGGACGGAGCTTTCGACGCGAGCGTTAAACGCTCAGCGTCTTTTCGCCCTTCTCCCAGCCGCACGGGCAGAGCTCGTCGGTCTGCAGCGCGTCGAGCGTGCGCAGCACTTCCTTCACGTTGCGGCCAACCGAGAGATCGTAGGCCGAGACCGAGCGGATGATGCCGTTCGGGTCGATGATGAAGGTCACGCGCAGCGCCGCGCCAGCGTCCGGGTGAATCACGCCGAGCTCCGCCGCGAGCTTCGGCGTGAGGTGGATCAGCGGGTGGTTGATGAGCTTCAAATCGGCGTGGCTGTTGCGCCAGGCGAGGTGCGAGAACTCGTTGTCGGTGCTGCCGCCGACGACGACGGCGTCGCGATCCTTGAAGTCCTTCGCGGCCTTGTCGAAGTCGACGATCTCGGTCGGACAGACGAACGTGAAGTCCTTCGGATAGAAGTAGAGCACCAGCCACTTGCCGGCGAAATCCTTGTCCGAGACGTCCTTGAACTCCTTGCCCTTCTCGAGGCTGACGACTGCGGGAACCTTGAACGATGGGAGCTTGTCGCCGACGGTGAGCATGAGATCCTCCGTAGAGATTTCGTTGCGCTGTGCCGCTTCTTCGTGCGCGCGACGGGCCGTACGTGAGAGCAGCGGACGCACTCTATAAGAGCACTCCGCGTGCCTGGCAACGGCCGATCGTTTCCTTTGCGATTCTGACAACTTAGCGATGCAATCCGCACCGATATGCCGGTGTTCACCGAAATGTCGGTGCCCCAACCCCGAGCAGCGCGCGCTGCTCGAGCGGCCGCATCGCCAAGATCACGAGCGCGCACAGCTGCTCGACGCGGAGCTGAGCGGCGACGAGGAGGGCGTGCTCGAGTCGAGCAAGAGCGCGACGGTGCGCGACATCGCGCGGCGCGCGCGGCAGGTCGCGGCGACCAGCACGCGGGTGCTGATCCACACGCGCAGCAGCTTCGCCTGCAGCTCCACCGGCAGCTCGCGCCGTGTGCTGCTCGCGACGGAGGGCCGCGTCTACGGCCCGGGTGGCGCGGCCGAGGTGCTCGGCGTGCCGCCTTCGACGCTGCAGAGCCGCATGAAGAAGCTCGGCCTCGGTCGGTTGCCCGTCGCGCCTACGGGACGTTCGCGCTAGCGTCGCGCGGCATGCCGATCACGCGCGACGCGCTCTCCATCGATACGCTGTGCGCGCAGGCGCTCGGCGACATCGACCCCGCGACTGGCGCGCTGGTCCCCGCGATCCACACATCGACGACCTACGCGCGCGATGAAGCCAACGCGCCGATCGCCGCGGGCCGGATCTACGCACGCGATCACAACCCGACCTTCGAGCCAGCGGAGCGCCTCATCACGGCGCTCGAGGGCGGCGCACGGACGGCGCTGTTCGCCTCCGGGATGGCGGCGTGCACGGCGGTGTTTCGCGCGCTGTCGCCGGGCGATCACGTGCTCGTGCCGCGGCTGATGTATTGGGCGCTGCGTCACTGGCTGACGACGGTCGCGACGCGCTGGGGCCTCGTGGTCGACCTCGTCGACATGCACGACCTCGCCGCCCTCGAGGCCGCGCTTCGTTTCGGCGTGACCAAGCTCGTCTGGCTCGAGACGCCGGCCAATCCGCAGTGGACCATCACCGACATCGCCGCGGCCGCGCGCCTCGCGCACGCAGCGGGCGCGCAGGTCGCCGTCGACTCCACCGTCGCGACGCCGGTGCTCACGCGGCCCATCGAGCACGGCGCGGATCTCGTCGTTCACGCCGCGACCAAGGCGCTCAACGGCCACAGCGACGTGCTCGCTGGCAGCGTCACCGCCGCGCGCGCGGACGATCCGCTCTTCGTGCGCGTGCTCGCGGTGCGCGCGCTGGAAGGCGCAGTGCTCGGCCCGTTCGAGGCGTTCTTGCTGCTGCGCGGGATGCGCACGCTGCCGCTGCGCGTCCGCGCCGCGAGCGCGAGCGCGATGTCGATCGCCGAGCACTTTGCCGCCGATCGACGCATCGCCGAGGTGCTCTATCCGGGCCTGCCGAGCTTTGCGGGGCACGCGCTCGCGGCGCGCCAGATGTCCGGCGGCTTCGGCAGCATGCTCTCGCTGCGCGTCGTCGGTGGCGCGTCGGCTGCGCTACGCACGATCGGCAAGCTGCGCTTGTGGAAGCGCGCCACGAGCCTCGGCGGCACCGAGAGCCTGGTCGAGCACCGCAGAAGCGTCGAAGGGCCCACGTCCCCCGTGCCAGAAGATCTGTTGCGTTTCTCCGTCGGGATCGAACAGGTGCACGAGCTCATCGCCGATCTCGAGGACGCACTCTGAGCATGCCCCCATCTGCCTTCGCGCGGCTCGTCGCCGCCGTCACGCGCTTCGGCGTCGCCCGCCCCGCAGTCGTGCTCGCCATCGCGCTCGCGCTCACCGCGGCCTGTTGGGGTTATGCGAGCCAGCTGTCGATCCGCGGTGACTTCATCGAGCTGCTGCCGACCGCGAGCCCCGCGGCCAAGCGCTTCCGCAGCACCGTCGATCGCCGTGGCGGCGCGTCGTCGACGCTGATCGCCGTCGTCGAGTCACCCGATGCGACCAAGAACAAGGCGCTGGTCGACGCGATCGAGACGCGCGTCCGTCGACTGCCGCGCGAGCTGGTCTCGCTGGTCGAGCACGGACCCACCGAGACGCGCCGCTTCTACGAGCGCTGGCGGTGGATCTTCGCCGATCCGCTCGATCTCGAACTGGTCTCGTGTGAGCTCGAGCGTGCGCGGGCCCGCGCGCTGCCCGGCTACTTCGAGCTCGAAGACCCCTGCGCCGATCTTCGCGCCGCGCGCGACACGCGCGACCGAGAGCGCGCCGCATTGGCGGCAGCCGCCGCGCCGACCGACGACGTCGCCCCAGCGCCTCCCGCCGCGGTCGCTGGTGAGTCCGCGATCCTCACCTTCGACCGACGAGCGCGCGCCGAGATAGCGCGGCTCGACCGCTTCCCGAGCGGCTACTTCGAGTCCACCGACGGTCACACCTTCGTGCTCGTGGTGCGCTCGCCGAGCGGCGGCTTCGGCGATGCGCGCGGCGATCGCCTGCACGAGGCGGTCACGCGCATCGGTGCCGAAGAGCTCGCGCACTTCTCCGGCGTCGAGCTCGGCTACGCGGGCGACATCCCCAACGCCATCGCGGAGCGCAGCGGTCTCGTCGCCGACATCGTCGCTGTGTCGTTCGCCGCCCTCGTGCTGATCGTCCTCGTGCTCGTCGTGTTCTTTCGCTCGCCGTTCGTGCTCGTGCACCTCGGCGGGGTCGCGGCGCTCGGCAGCGGCGTCGCGTTCGCCGTCGCGATGGGCGCCTACGGACACCTGAACGCGGCGACGAGCTTTCTCGGCTCCCTGATCGCCGGCAACGGCATCAACTACGGCATGGTCTATCTCGCGCGCTACCGCGAGCGGCGCGCCGCCGGCGACTCGCTCGAAGCCGCGCTGCTCGACGCCGCCGAGACGTCGCGCTCGGGTACTTGGCTCGCATCGCTCGCCGCGAGCGGTGCGTATGCGGCGCTGCTCGCGACGTCGTTCCGCGGCTTCAGCGAGTTCGGGCTGATCGGTGGGGTCGGCATGCTGGCGTCGTGGTTGGCGAGCTTCGCGGTGATGCCCGCGTCGATCACGATGATCGACAAGCTCGTCGCGCGCTTCGGCCGTCGCGGCGCGACGCGGGCAGCGACCTCGGCGCCGGTGCGCGCGCCGATCGCGACGCTCGTCGGCACGCTCGCGACCAAGCACACCGCGCTCGTCGCGATGGGTGTGATCGCGCTGGTCGTCACCGCGGCGTGGCCGCTCGCGCGCTATCTCGAAGACCCGTGGGAGTACAACTTCGCCAAGCTCCGCTCGCAGTCGAGCACGCAGCGCGGCGCGGGTCGCTGGAGTACACGCTCGAACGAGGTCCTGCAGGTGCGCGGCTCGCCGCAGCTGCTGCTCGCCAACGACATCTCCGAGGTCGACGCGATGGCGCGCGCCGTGTTCGCGAGCGATCAGCGCGTCACCGGTGGCACCTTCGTCGAGCGCGTCGAGACCATCTGGGACGTGCTCGGCGGAACGCCGACCGACGTCGCCAATAAGCTCGAGCTGCTCGGCGAGATCCGCGCGCACCTCGATCGCGTGATCCCGCGCCTGCAGGGCGAAGAGCTCGAGGCGGCGCAGCGCTGGCGGCCGCCGGAGTATCTGCGCGCGCTGCAGCCTTCGGATCTGCCGGCGCTGGTGCGCACGCGCTTCCGCGAGCTCGACGGGCGCGATGGCACCGCCGTCTTCGTCTACATCAAGCGCACGCTCTCGCAGAGCCGGGGCGAGAACCTGCTCAAGATCAGCGACGTGCTCGAGGGCGTCCGCGGGAGCAATGGTCAGCCCGCGCCGAACGCCAGCCGCGCCGCGATCTTCGCCGAGATGGTGCGCTCGATGGAGCGCGACAGCCCACGCGTGACGCTCCTCGCATTCCTCGTCGTCGTGCTCGTCACGTTCATCGTCTCGCGGCGAGTCTCGACCGTCGTCTCGATCATTGTGGCCCTCAGCTGCGGCGTTCTCTTCATGATCGGCGGCGCCGCGTGGCTCGATGTGCGCCTCAACTTCCTGAACTTCGTCGCGCTGCCGCTCACCTTTGGGCTCGGCGTCGAATACTCGATCAACGTGTACGAGCGCATCCAGCACTCGGCGCAGGAGCGGCGCGGCAGCACCGCGACGGATATCAGCGCGGCCGATGTCGCCGAGGGCGTGCGCTCCGTCGGCGGTGTGGTCGCGCTGTGCTCGCTCACGACGATCCTCGGCTACGCCTCGCTGCTGTTCGCCGACAACCTCGCGCTGCGCTCGTTCGGACGCATCGCGATGTCCGGCGAGGTCTCGTGCACGCTCGCGGCCGTGGTCGTCTTGCCGACAGTGCTCGCCGCGCGGACGCGCCTAGTCGCGTGGTGGCGTGGGCGTCGCGGCTGACTGCGCGCGTCGCGGCAGCGTGCAAAACACGTGGTCCCAGAGCGGCGTGCTGATGCCGTAGCGGCTCGTCGGATCGGCGTGATGCGCCATGAAGGCGCGCGATCAGACGCAGCGGGCCGCGGCGTGAGCGCGCGTGATGGATCGCGTAGTGGGCGCCCTCGTAGAGCAGATAGCCGAACGTCGTGCCGGCGATGAGCGCCGCGACGGGCGCGCTACCGTGGCTGCGGTCGAGCCCGATCAGCGTGGACGCGAGCGAGGCGAGCCCGTAGACGAGCGCGAGGAGGAGCGCGCTCTGCGGCAGCGTCGCGACCAGTCGCTCGCTGTCGCGCGGCTGCGCGTGATGGTGGCCGTGGACGAGAAAATACGCGACGCGCCACGCGCGCGAGTGCTGCGGCAAGTGCAGCCCAAAGCGATGCAGCGCGTATTCGAGCAGCGACCAGAGCAGCACACCAGAGAGCGTCGCGGTGACGATCAGCGCCGGACCGGCGTCGGCGTGCGCGAGGAGCAGCGCGACGATCATTGGCGCGTAGACGAGCGCCGGCAGCCACGGTGGTGCGCGCCTCTCCATCTCGCAGTCGCTACATGCTGGGCAACCAGTGGCGCGCCGCATTATCATCGATTTAATGAGGTGCACTTGCACCATGCGGAGTGCGCGTGCTACTGGTTGGACCAGTTATGAGCATCGCGACGCAGCCGAAGATCGCCGACCGAATCGCCACGACGCTGCGCCGAGCGATCGTCGCGGGGCAGCTGCGACCCGGCGACGCACTGCCGTCGGAGCGTGAGCTCGCGGACGAATACGACGTGAATCGCAGCTCGATCCGCGAGGCGATTCGCCGGCTCGAGACGTGGGGTCTGGTGAAGATTCGCCAGGGCAGCGCGACGCGCGTCTCCGACTTCTTCGTCTCCGCCGGGCTCGACATGGTGCCGCACCTTTTCGAGGCGGGCGCAGACGTCGACCCCGGCATCTTGCGCGACCTGCACGAGCTGCGCGCGCTGCTGCTCGGCTGGGCCGCGGAGCGTGCGGCGCTGCAGGCGGACCCTTCGTCGATCGCGCGGCTCGACGAGCTCGCCCGCCGCCTCGCGGAAGAGACGGGCCACGCAGCGCGGCTGCAAGAGCTCGACTACGACTTCTTCCAAGAGCTCGTCGCGATCAGCGGCAACCGCCTGCTGATGCTGTTCTCGAGCTTCGTGCGGCGCATCTACGAGATGGGCAAAGACCGCTTTGCGGCGATCTACGCGCCCGGCGTGTTTGACGCAGCGCACCACCAGAAGGTCGTCGATGCGATCCGCCAGCGCGATCCGGTGACCGCAGGCGACGCGATGCGCGCGCATGCGCAGACCGCGCTGCGCACCGTGGAGGGCAGCTGATGGCGAGCCTCTTTCGCGCCGAGCCCGCGCCGAACGCGCCGCGCTTTCGCGGTACGCCGGGGCACGTCGAGAGCTACTTCCTGCGCGCCAACGATCCGTCGCGGCCGCGCGCGCTGTGGCTGAAGGCGACGATCCTCGCGCCGCTCGATGGGCCCGCCGTCGCCGAGACTTGGTTCATCTGGTTCGACGGAGACGCCAATCGCACCTTCGCGTGTAAGCAGACGCTGCCGTTCGACGCCCAGATGTTCCGCGCGACGGGCGATGGCGCGGAGCTGCAAATCGGCGACTGGGCGCTGACCGTCGCGGCGCGCGGAGCAGCGAAGGGCAGTGTGCGCAAGGGCGAGCAAACAGCGTGGTTCGATCTGCGATTCGCGAGTGTGGCGTCGGCGGTGGCGGAGCCGCTGTCGATCTATCCGTGGCGAGTCCTCCGCGAGGGCGCGTTTCCGAAGTCGAAGCTGCTCACGCCGAGCCCGTGGCTCACGTTCTCTGGCAGCGTCACGGTGCCGCGCGTCGGTGCGCCCAGCGACGCTGCGCTCGATGGCGCGACCGCGCGAGAGACAATCTCGCTCGATGGCTGGGCGGGAATGCAGGGCCACAACTGGGGCAAAGAGCACGCGTTCGAGTACGCGTGGGGACAGTGCCTCTTTCCCGCCGCCGGCGGCGCGCCCGAGACGATGGTCGAGGGCTTCTCCGGCCGCGTGAAGGTGGGCGGACGGACCTCGCCGCAGATGTCCGCCGCCGTCGTGCGCCGTGGCGCGAGCGAGTATCGCTTCGACCGCGTGTTCGACTTCTGGCGACAAGAAGCGCACGTCACGTCGACGCGCTGGACGCTGCGGCTCACCGGCCCGGACGCGACGATGCGGCTGCGCATGGACGCGACGACGCGCCCGTTCGCGTGCCTCGGCTACGAGAGCCCCGATCACTCGCTCGCGTATTGCTTCAACAGCAAGCTCGCCGAGGTGTTGCTCGAGGTGACGCCGCGCGATGCGGCGCCGTTCACATGTCGATCGGCCCACGGGGGTGCGCTCGAGCTGCTGCGTCGCGAGCCGGACTCGCGGCTCAGCGTCGTCTGAGATCGTCGTCGTCTGAGATCGTCGTCGTCTGAGATCGTCGTCGTCGTCAGGGATTGTTCGCTGCGAGAGGGAGGGACCATGCGCTTGTCATTCGTCGAGACCATGCGAGGCACCGTACGCGACCTGCACGGCGACGTTCATTCGATCGCGTTCGACGTGAGCGCGATCGGCAACAGTCGTGATGGTCACTTCGCGCTGCGTGGGCTGGCGCGCGCGCCGCACTGGGCGCGCGAGGCCGCCGCGCACGGCACGCTGACCATCGCGCCGCGCGAGCGCACCATCACCTATGTAGTGCGCTTTCGCTCGGAGGCGGGTGCCGAGCTGCTGCTCGACGCGCAGAAGCGCTTTTCGTTTTTCGCGCCGCTGCGATCGATGACGCTGATGCCGGTGACGCTGCGCGACGCGAGCGGCGAGGTGATCGCGCGCGGCGAGATGATGTTCGATCTGCGCGAGCTCGTGCCATTCCTCGCGTCGTGGTTGCCGCTGATCAAGGCGCCGCAGAAGCGACTCGACGCGCGCCGTCGCGCGGCGGTTCGCGCGCTCCTTCGCGGCGCCTGAGGCATCGATGAAATTCACCGACAGCGAACTCACGATCCTGCGCGCGCTCGGCGAGACCGCGCTGCCCGCCGGGCAAGTCCTCACCGCGCCGCGCGACGGAACCTACCGGCGCATGGAGCGCTTCTTCGATGGGCTCGCGCCCGCCGTGGCGCAGGGCTACCGCACGCTGCTGTGGACGCTCGAGCTGCGCACGCTTCTGAGCACGGGATCGCGCTTCACCGCGCTGTCGGGCGAGCGACGCCTCGCGGTGCTCGATGGGTGGAATCACTCCGAGACGATGCGGCTGCCGCTGCGCGGGCTGCTGATCCCGCTGAAGATGGCGCACTTCGACGATCCGCAGGTCTACGCCGCGATCGGCTGTCGCTATGACGTCGAAGTGCCGGCGAAGCTCGAGCGCGCGCGCTGGCGCGAGCAGATCTCGGACGCGAGCGCGCTCGAAGATGGCGAGACGCTCGAGTGCGACGTCGTAGTCGTCGGCAGTGGCGCCGGCGGATCGCCCGTCGCGCGGACGCTCGCAGAGCGCGGTCACGCGGTCCTGGTGCTCGAGGAGGGGCAGCACCTCACGCGCCTCGACTTCGATGGTCGCCCAATGGCGATGATGAAGAAGGCCTATCGCAAGAGCGGCCTGACCATCGCGTATGGCAACACTGCCATCCCGATCCCGGTCGGCATCGGCGTCGGCGGCACCACGCTGATCAACGGCGGCACCTGCTTCCGCGTGCCCGAAACGACGCTCACCGAGTGGCACGAAAAGTACGGCGTGACCGAGCTGTCGTCTGAGTCACTCGCGCCGTATTACGAGACGGTCGAGCGCTTTCTCGAGGTCGGCCCGTCATCGAAGGCCGCGCTCGGGCGCCCGGCGGAGATGATCGCGAAGGGCTGCGACGTGCTCGGCTATTCGCATCACGCGCTCTTGCGCAACGCGCCCGGCTGCGATGGGCAAGGGCTGTGCAATTTCGGCTGCCCGACGGACGCGAAGAAGTCCGCGAACGTCTCGTGGGTGCCGGCGGCGCTGAGCGCGGGCGCGCAGCTGCTCACCGGCATCAAGGTCGAGAGCGTGCTCACCGAAGCGGAGACCGCCGTTGGAGTCGTCGGCGTCGCGAAGGGCCCGAATGGCCCGGTGCGCGTGAACGTGCGCGCGCGTGTCGTGGTGCTCGCGTGCGGCACGTTCTACACGCCGCTCTTGCTGCTGAAGAGCGGTCTGGCGAACGCGTCCGGAGAGCTCGGGCGCAACCTGTCGATCCATCCGGCGTCGTCGGCGATCGGCATGTTCGGCGAGGATCTCGCGGGCTGGAAGAGCGTGCCGCAGGGCTACGCGATCGATGAATTCCGCGATGAAGGGCTGATGTTCGAGGGCGCCCATGCGCCGCTCGACATCACCGCGGCGACGGTGACGACGTATGGCCCGCAGTTCACCAGCCTGATGGAGCAATACCGACGTACGGTCGGCTTCGGCTTCATGGTCAAGGACCGCTCGCGCGGGCGCGTGAGCCTCGGCACGGGCGGTGAGCCGAAGCTCAGCTACTGGCTCGGGCGACACGATCTCGCGCAGATGAAGCGCGGCTTCGGCATCCTCGCGCGGGTGCTCTTCGCCGCGGGCGCGAAGGCCGTGTACCCGTCCGTCGCGTTTCACGAGCGACTCGCGAGCCTCGCCGACGTCGACGCGCTCGAGCGCTCCGACATCGCCGCGCGGCACATCGACATCACCGCGTATCACCCGCTCGGCACCTGCCGCATGGGCCGCGACGCGCTCACCTCCGTCGTCGATGAGACGCACGAGACCCACGACGTGCACAACCTGTTCGTCTGCGACGGTTCCGCCGTGCCAGGCTCGCTCGGCGTCAACCCGCAGCTGACGATTATGGCGATGGCGCTGCGCGCGGCGGAGTTCATCGATCGACGCCTCGTCGCGCTGAACGCACGCGCGGCGCGCGCTGCGTGAGTTGCACGGGGTGAAGTCGCGCGGCGTGAGATTCACGGCGCACGCGCGGCGCGGGCTGCGCGCGCTGCACGACATCACGCATGCATCGACGGCAGCACTCGCGAGCGCGCTGGCGGTCCGGCTATGCTCCGCGGCGGAGAGAGTCGATGTCGCGCAAGATCGAGATGACGTGGGTCTGCTCCTCGTGCGACTTCCGCAACCTCGGACGCCACAAGGCGTGTCAGACGTGCGGTAACCCGAAGGACAGCAGCGAGAAATACGAGATGCCGGGCGAGACGCGCAGCGTCGCCTCGGTGACCGATGCGAAGCTGCTGCGACAAGCGAGCGCCGGTCGCGACTGGCGCTGCAAATATTGCGGCAGCGATCAGATGCGGCTCGATCACCGCTGCGCAGAGTGTGGCGCCGAGTCAGCCGAAGGCAGCGAGGTGCGCGATGGTGCGGCGCCTCCCGTCGCGCAGCTAGGATTTGCCGCGGTCGTCCCGCCGCTTCCGGGCTCACCGTCGTATGCCGCGCAGAGCAACGCCACGCGGCTGCAGCGCGGGGGCCGCTCGCCATATCCGTTCGGGCTCCGCCTGGGCGCGTTCATCGTGGCGATCTCGGCAGCGCTGCTCAGCTGCGCGCTCGGGTGCGTCGCGCTTGGCGGGATCGCTTCGTGGTGGAGCAATCGACCACGCGACGTGCAGGTCGCCGCGACCCGCTGGGAGCAGATCGTCCACGTCGATCGCTATCGCGTTTTCGACCGCGAGGGCTTCGCGGAGGCGCAGCGCGCGACTGCGTTCGAGGTGCGTTCGCTCGGCCAACGACATCACCACGACGAGCAGGTGTTCGACCACAACGAGACCGTCCACTTCACCGAGCGCGTCCAAGATGGCTACGACTCGGAGAGCTACACCGAGCAAGTCTCGTGTGGGCAGGACTGCACGACGACGCCCGAATCCTGCCACGAAGAGTGCAGTAGCGACGACAACGGCTTCGCCTCTTGCCACAACGTGTGCTCAGGCGGCGGCCAGAGCTGCACGACGCGCTACTGCTCGGAGGCGCGCACGCGCCAAGTGCCGCGCTATCGCGACGAGCCACGCACCCGCGAAGAGCCGCGCTATCGCGCCGAGCCGCGCTTCGCCGAGTGGTTCGCGTTCAAGCAGTGGGAGTGGGCCGAAGATCGCGTGTTGCGCGAGTCAGGCGCCAACTGCGCGACCCGCTGGCCGAGCGCCGAGCGCGTCCATCTATCCGTCGGCCTCGCGCCTGGCGAGCAAGAGCGCGAGCGACGCGAGGCGACGTACAGCGTGCGCTTCGCCGACGATGACGACGGCGCGTACACCCTGGTGCCGAGCAGCGAGACCGACTTCGCCCGCTTCCCGCCAAGAAGCCGCCATCGCATCCGCGCGAGCGGGCAAGAGGTTGCGACGGTGCTCGGACCGGGGGAGTGAGTCGACGGCGTTCGAGTCGACGGCCTCGAGTCGACGGCGTTCGAGTCGACCGCGTTCGAGTCGAAGTCTCGCGCCGTCCACGGGCCCGCTGAGCGCGCGGGTTCAGCGTCGACGCCTGCGCCGCGCACGCAGCGCGATCATCAAGATCGACACACAGACCGGCAGCCCCAGCGTCGTCGCGCCGCTCGTCGCGCACGCATAGCCGCCGCCGTCGTCGTACGAGCGCGTGCTGCCGCAGACGGCGGTGTCGGTGAACTCGGGCGCGACGAAGAAATCTGCGGGGTCGGCGGGCGTATCGTTCGCCAGGTAGCGGCGCGTCGGTCCGGCGAAGGTGCGCGCGGCGCTCGATGCGGGAATGCGTGACCCGGTGCAGCACGCTTGCGCGATCCGCACGCGACGCATGCGCTGCACCACCGGGCGCGCCTCGTCTTGCAGCTCGGTGCGGCCGATCGTGCTGTCCTCGCGCCAGACGCTGGTCTGCCGCTTGATCGTCATGTGCGTGAGCCAGCCGTTCGACATGCCGAAGCCCGCGATCGCGTCGTCCTCGAACGTCGCCCGCCCGGCGTAGAGCACATCGCCCGATCCATCGCGCGGCTCGGCGCGCCACGGCGCGAGCACGAGCGCGTTGGTGAACACCAGCCCACCACCGGGCTGATGCTGCAGTCGGTTCATCAGCGGCACCCCTTCGCTGCGAAACGTCGCGACGATCGGCGCGAGCGCCGTGCGCTCTCCGCCGCGATCGGCGGGGTGAAGCTGAATCGCGAGGAACCACGACTGCGCGTCGACGTAGTGGCCGAACGCCGCCTCGTCGTCCGCCGTCGCGACGAACTCGTTCACCGCGAGCCACGCATGCAGCGCGTCGAGCGACGAGGCGTTCAGCACCGTGACATCGTAGTCCGCGGTGGTCGCCAGCCGCTCGAACGCGACCACACCGCCGTCGGTCTCGAACACCTCCGTCTCGCGCCGATCCGTTCCTGGCCGATAATACGCGCCGCCCTCATCGCTGCCGCAGCCATAGAGCGCCAGCGGCGCGGCCGCGATCGCGTCGAGCGCGCCGTAGTGCGGATCGGAGCATTGATAGCCGAGCGACGAGTCCTCGATGTATTCGGTGCGCTCCTCCACCCGCGCGACCTCGAGCGCCGCCACCGCCTCGAGCAGCCCGGCGGGCGCCGCATGCACATCGGAGCGCGACGGAAGCGGCATGATGAGCCCTGCCTTCCCACCGCGCGCAAACACCACCGGCTGCACGACGACGCTCACGAGGGTGTCGCGCACCTCCGCCGCGAACGTGCCGTCCATGCACAGCGGCGGTCCACTCATCGGCTCGCCAGCCTCTGCGGCGCCGCCATCGACGACGTCGATCGCAGCATCGGCCACGGAGGCGTCCGCATCGCTGTCGCCGCTCGTCGCCGCGAAGCCGCCGTGCCCATCGCACTCGTAGTCGACCAGCTGGTCGGGCGCGATCACGAACAACATCGTCGTCGTCGGATCGAACGCGACGCCCCCGCCCGAGTCCACCGACGGCTCGACCACGCGACACACCGCACGCGCCGGGCGCGCGGCGAAGAGCGCGCACAGCACCACCAAGCTCGCGCGAAACGCGAGCCGCAAGGACGTCGTCATGAGCCCTCCCCAAATAAGCGAAGCGTTGAAGCCGAAGAGAAGAAAGCAGTAAGCGAAGCGACCGACGTCGACGGCTACAGCAACGCACGGGCCAGCACGAAAAGAGCGTGTTTCACGGCCGAAGCCGAGCGCGCGCCATCCATCGTCGCGACATTTCTGTCGCGAGCGCGAGGCTGGGACATACTCGTCGCCGCGACGCGCGATGGAAGCCGTAGTGTTTCACTGGGATTCAGGGCACCGGAAAGAGCACCATCTTCCGCGAGCGCTTCTTCGACACCCGCGTTCGGATCAACTGGAGGGAGAGAAATCCGCACACGGGAGCCTCGGTCACGGCGGAGCGGCGGCGCCTCAAGATCGACTTGGAGCTGCCCATGAAGGACGACTACAGCGCGCTCGTGGTGCGGCTCGCGTTTTTTTAACGCGGACGTTCCAGTCGGTGCAGCGCCCGCCGCGCTTGCCATGCGCGCCGCGCTGCGCTGTTATCCGCCCGCTTGTCTACGACGACGTCCGAAGAAGCGATCGATTCCGTTCCAGCGGCGGAGGGTTCTGCGCGTGCGCTCGTGACGCTGAAGCGCATCACCGAGGGGCCGCTCGCGTCGGGGATTGCGCGCTTTGGGCTGCCGCTCGTCATCGGGATGGCGCTGCACACGACGTTCAATCTCTTCGACATGTTCATGATTGGGCAGCTGCCAAATGGCACCGTCGGGCTCGCGGCGCTCGGCATCTGCGACATGGTCGCGGCGGTCGCGACGATCTTGTCGAACGGCGTCTCGACGGCGACGGTGGCGCTGATCTCGCGGCGGCTCGGCGCGCGAGACGCGGAGGGCGTGGCGCGCGCGGGCTGGCAGTCGCTGGTGCTGGTCGGCGCGCTGTCGGTCGTGTTCGGGCTGCTCGGGATCTTCGGCAACGATCTGGTGATCCGCGGTCTGATGCAGGCGAAGGGCGAGACGGCCGACCTCGCGTCCGAGTACCTGCAGGTGATCCTCGGCGGCTGCTTCTCGATCTTCTTCTTGCTGCAGATCACCGCGATATTGCGCGCGCGTGGGCACAGCAAGTCCGCTGCGGCGCTGCTGATCGGCGGCAACCTCCTCAACGTGGTGTTCAACCCGTTCCTGATCTACGGGACCGGCGAATACCCGCCGGTGTTCGCGTTCTGCGCGCCGCTCGCGGAGCTACTGCACGCGCCACGGCTCGGCGTGATGGGCTCCGCGTGGGCGACGCTCGCAGCGCGCAGCGTCCCGGTGCTCGTCGGCGCGCTGCTGCTCGCGTTCGATCGCGACGTGCCGCCGTTCCGGCTGTCGCGCTTGAAGCCAGACTTCACCGAGCTGCGCCTGCTGGTGAAGATCGGCTGGCCCTCGAGCGCGCAGTTCGTGGTGCGCGTCGGCTCGATCCTCGTCTTCATCTCGCTGCTGACCGCGAATTTCACCACCGCGAGCGATCCGTCCGCGCTCACGGCGTACAGCGTCTGCCTGCGCCTCGAGACGATGGCGCTGTTCATCGGCATGGGCTGGGGCGCCGCCGCCTCGACCTACGTCGGCGTCAACCTCGGCGCGGGCTTGCTGCAGCGGGCGAAGCGCGCAGGGCTCTACGCCGCGGGCTTCAACGCGCTGTTCATGCTGCTGCTCACCGCGCTGTACCTCGCGTTCGCGCCCGAGATCCTCGGCTTCTTCGACCGCGCGCCCGACGTGCTCGCGGCCGGGCAAGACTATCTGTGGCGCGTCGGCGTCACGTACGCGGTGCTCGGCGTCGGCGTCGTGCTGTCGCAGGCGATGACCGGCGCGGGTGCGACGCTGCCGAGCCTCGTGCTCGATCTGGTCGGGCTCCTCGGCATCACGATTCCGCTCGCGTACCTCGTGACAGAGGTGCTCGGCCTCGATCGCACCTGGCTGTGGAACGTCATCGCGTTCGGCAACTGTGCCTCTGCGGCGGCCTACCTCGTGTACTACTTGCGCGGGCGCTTTCTCGAGAAACAGATCAGCCAAGGCGACGCCCAGCAGCCCGCGTGATCTTGCGCAAACGCCCGCTCCGTCGCATGAACTTCGCCGTTCCGAGGAGCTTGCACCGCCGATGTCGAACCCCGAGATCCTCACGCCCCCGATGATCGACAAGATGCGCGCGGCCTGCCAGCTAGCGGCCGACACGCTGCTCATGGTCGGCGAGAAGCTGCGCGCGGGCATGACGACGAACGAGATCGACGTGCTGGTGCACGACTACACGCTCGCGCAGGGCGCGTATCCCTCGCCGCTCAACTACAAGGGCTTTCCGAAGAGCGTCTGCACCAGCCCGAACGAGGTCGTCTGCCACGGCATCCCGAGCAAGCGCGTGCTCAACGATGGCGACATCGTGAACGTCGACGTCACCTCGTACCTGCCAGCGAAACACGGCTGGCACGGCGACACCAGCGCGACCTTCTACATCGGCGAGCCGAGCGAGGACGCGAAGAAGGTCACCGAGGTCGCGCGCCGCTCTCTCGAGCTCGGAATCGCGGTCGTGAAAGATGGCGCGCGCATCGGCGACATCGGCGCGGCGATCCAAGAGTACGCAGAGAAGGCCGGCTGCTCCGTCGTTCGCGAGTACGTCGGTCACGGCATCGGACGCGAGTTCCATACCGCGCCGCAAGTGCCGCACTACTTCGACGCGAAGCAGAACAAGCGGATGAAGGCCGGCTGGGTGTTCACCATCGAGCCGATGATCAACCTCGGCGACTGGCGCACCGAAGAGCTCGCCGACGGCTGGACGGTCATCACCAAAGATCGCTCGCTGAGCGCGCAGTTCGAGCACACGCTGCTGGTCACGCGCACCGGCTGCGAGGTGCTGACGTCGCGTCGCAGCGTGCTGCGCCAGAGCGAAGACAAGCCGTGGTCGGCGCTTGGGCCGTTGTCGACGGCCGCCGCATTTGCAGCACAGCAGCCCGCACAGCCAGCGACAGAGGCAGCCGCTGGCTGAGCGCGGGCTCATGGCCGTGTTCGGCGGCGCGGTTGCCGAGCGCGGCGGTGCGGGGCAGATTGCGCCGTCGTGACGCCGGGCGGACGTTCACTAGGAGTAATTCGGATGACTACGACACGCTTTCTTACTTCGGCGATTCTGTTCTTCGCTCTCGTCACCGTCGGCTGTGGCGGCGGCCGCCGTCGCACTGGGCCTGGACCGGGGCCCGGACCGGTCGACATGGGCATGGTGACGATGTTCGACACTGGCACCCCAGATTCGGGTGTGGTCATCATCGTCGACTTCGGGACGAGTGACCTCGGTACGCGCGACCTCGGCCGCGATCTTGGCAGCAGCTCGTGCACGCCCTCGGTCATCGACTACATCGCCGGCGCGTACTGCTCGACGTCCACCGCGTCGTGCGCGCGCGCGTGTGCCGATGGCCCGTGTATCACCGCTTGCCTGAACGCGGATCCCACCACCGACTGCGCTCGCTGCTCGAACCAAAACCTCCTCGCCTGCGCGAACGAGAACGGCTGCCAGTCGCAGTGGAACACTTTCAACTGCTGCGTCGACGACAACTGTCCGACCGGCTCCCCGAGCACATGCGTCGACACCTTCTGCATGAGCGAAGGGAACGCCTACACCGCGTGCGCGAACAGCGTGCTCCCGGGCGCGACGTGCATGAACAACGTCGACAGCTGCTTCCCCTGAGCTGAGCGCCGCACAAGAGGCGGGCGCCGGCACGTTCTTCAGCGGCCTGCGAAGCGTGCGAGAGGCGCGGCGCAGATCGCCTCTGCTCCCCCTGCGGGAGCGCCGAAATGCGCCAAAGTCGCTCGTTTCTGCGCTGCCTCAGCCGCGCAACGCTCGTGACGCTTGACGCCTACCGCCCATCCCTTCATCGAATAGCACCGTGGAAGCCCGAACCATCGTCATCGGTGACGTCCACGGCTGCATCGCCGAGCTGGAGGCGCTCGTCTCCGCTTGCCGCGTGGCCTCTTCCGACCGCGTCGTGCTCGTCGGCGACCTCGTCGCGAAGGGGCCCGACAGCCGCAAGGTGATCGACTATGCGCGCGATACCGGGATGCTCGCAGTGCGCGGCAACCACGATGAGGCGCTCGTGCGGTGGAAGCAGGCCGCGGACAAAGGCAAGCCGCTCCCGCGCCTCGGTCGCAGCGCGCAAGAGGCGCTCGATCAGCTGAAGCCCGCACACCTCGCGTGGCTCGCGGAGCTGCCGTATTACCTCGAGCTCGACGCCGAATCGGTGGTCGTTCACGGCGGGTTCGAGCCCGGCGTGAAGCTCGAGAAGCAGAGCCCCGACGTGATGGTCTCGCTGCGCAGCGTCTTGCCGAGCGGCAAGCTCTCGACGCGCGCGACCGAGGGCGCTCCGTGGGCGAGCAAGTGGAGGGGCCCGCCGTTCGTGTTCTTCGGCCACGATGCGATCCGCGGACTGCAGCGCGAAAAACACGCTATCGGCCTCGACACGGGCTGCGTCTACGGACGCTCGCTCACGGCCGCGATTCTCCCCGAGCGCAAGCTCGTGTCGGTACCAGCGCGGCGCGCGTACACCGAGGTCCGCCGGGCCGAGAGCGCGTGAGCGGGCTGCCTCCGCTGCGCGTCCCGGCAGGCAGCCTCAGCGAGCTCGGCCTGATCGAGGTGCGCGCCGTGCGGCTCGTGCCGACGCCCGACGGAATGCGCCGCGAGGTGCTCGTGCTACGTGACGCCGAGGGCGAGGTGCGGGCCTATCGCAACCTGTGCAAACACCTGCCAATCTTGCTTGACGCCGGCAGCCGCAAGTACCTCTCCGCGGATGGCAAAGAGCTGCTCTGCAACACGCATGGCGCGCGCTATCGCCGCGAAGACGGGCTGTGCATCCATGGCCCGTGCAAGGGCGCATCGCTCGACGCGGTGCCGGTCGTCGTCGAGGGTGACGCGCTGCTCGTGCTCGACGACGGCCATTGATGCGCGCTGCGGTGCGCGTGACACGGCCATCGACTGCGCGCGTCACCGCGGATCGACGACGGCCATTGATTCCTCACGCGGCTCGCTCCTATGCTGGCGCGCATGATCGCCGAAGGGAAAAAAGCGCCCGCGTTCAACCTCGAGTCGTCCGCCGGCGGCAAAGTCTCGCTCGCGAGCCTCGCTGGCAAGACCGTCGTCCTCTACTTCTATCCGAAGGACAACACGCCCGGCTGCACCATCGAGGCGCAGCAATTTCGCGAGCACCTCGCGGCGTTCGAGAAGCGCGGCGCGGTGGTCTTCGGTATCTCGAAAGACTCCATCGCCTCGCACTGCAAGTTCCGCGACAAGTACGAGCTGACGTTCGCGCTGCTCAGCGATGAGACCGGCGCGATGATCGAGGCGTACGGCGCGTGGGGCGAGAAGAACATGTACGGCAAGAAGTCGATGGGCATCGTGCGGAGCACCGTCGTCATAGGCCCCGACGGCAAGGTGCAGAAGCATTACGCGAAGGTGAAGGCCGACGGCCACGCGGCCCAGGTGCTCGCAGATCTCGGCGCGTAGTCGGGGTCAGCGCTCGCTGCGTCGACGCCCGGCGTCGCACGCACTGCGTCCGCCTCGTGAGTTCGGTCACCGCGTCGGTGACGTCTGCGTGGATCCGCAGCTGGCGTCCGTTGACACCGCACGCGCGGGCCCTGTAGCGTTTTCGGATGATGTCTTTCGAGCGCTTTCGGGTCTTTTTCACCGCCTCTGCACTCACCATCGCGTCGCTCCTCGCGAGCTGTGGTGACGAGCGGGTCCCGCCGGCATCGCCCTGCATTTCGAGCTTCGACGAGCTCTGCCCGACGCCAACCGGCGACGCATGCGTCCCCCTCACCACCGATCCGGTCAACTGTGGTGCGTGCGGCAATATCTGCGGCGCTGGGATGGTCTGCCGAGCGAGCGCGTGTGTGATGGGCAGCGTGATCCCGGACGCGGGCCCCCGCCTCGACCTCGGCCCGCCGGGCGCGTGCTCGCCGTCGTGTCCGTCGACGCAGCGCTGCTGCGGCACCAGCTGCGTGACCCGCATGGTCACCTCCGGCACTGACGGGCGCTCGGACTCGAGCTTCCGCAACTGCGGCGGCTGCGGGATGATGTGCGACGCGATGACCGCGAGCGCGTGCTCGGGCACCGCGTGCACGTGTGGCGCGCTCGGCCGCCCATGCGCCGCAGGGCAGATCTGCACCAACACCGGCGGCGGCTTCACCTGCCAAGCGAACTGCGGAACGCTCGGCGGCCCGTGTTCTCCCGGCGCAACCTGCTGCGGCGCGGGCGACGAGGCCATGTGTCTGCCCACGATGGTCGACAACTTAAACTGCGGCCGCTGCGGCAACGTCTGCGGCGCTGGGACGGCATGTTCCGCGGGAATGTGCGCACCGCTGTGCGGAGACACCGTGTGCGTCGCCGGCCAGCTCTGCTGCGCGGGCACCTGCGCGACGGCGGGCGCCGCCAACTGCGGCGGCTGCGGCGTGGTGTGCGGCGCCGACGACATCTGCGGCACGACGTTCCTCGGCAGCACGCTCTGCTGTGGTGAGGAGACGTTCCCCGGCATCATCTTGTCGTGCACCCCGCCCGTCGACGCTGGCATGCCTGACGCCGGCACCCCTGACGCGGGGACGTCAGACGCCGGCAGCGAGCTGGACGGCGGCGAGCTCGATGCGGGCGAGGTCGACGCGAGCGCGCCCGACGCCGCCTGACGGGCATCGCACCTACTGCCGCCACTCCGCGCGCCGTGCCCACTGGCGCGTCCCGGTGAGCACCGCCGCTCGCGCTGCGGGCCTCACCGCACTGCGGGCCTCACCGCGCGCGTTGTGAACCCCTCAGCAGCGCACGACCAGGAACGACGCGCCGTCACCCTCGACGCGCAGCGCGACCAACGCCAGCTGCGCGCGCCCGTGCCGCAGCTCGGCGACGCCGCCCGAGGTGGCGCTCGCCGTCACTCGTCCCGCGGCGACGACCAGGCGCGGTAGCGCGGCGTCGTGGGTGACGCGGACCGCGAGACCGTGTGCGCCGCGCGGACCGGGGAGGGCGCCATCGCGCGCCCAGAGCAGCAGCCGCCCGCGGGAATCACGAAGCACCGCGTCGACGGTCGGCCGCCTGCCGCCGAGCTCGTGCGACAGCTCGAGCGCGACCTGTGCTCCGACCAGCGGCGAGAGGTCGAGCGCGCTCGGCAGCAGCAGGCGGACGATCACCGCATCGTCGTGCTCATCGCGGAGCACCAGCCGCTCAGGCGTAGCTTCTGTGATACGCCCGTGCGCGCGCTGTGAGGTGGTGCCGCGGGGGATGGCCGAGCGCGCCGTCAGTGAAGTGTCGAACGCGATACAAAGGTCGCACTCGACGGCGGCCGCGCCGCGCAGCTGGTTTCGATCGAGGCGAGCAAGAGCGAGCGGCGCACCGGGAGACGCCGGGAGCTGCAGCGGTCGGTTGGAGGGCACATCGCTCTCTTCAGCAAGCGCCGATCCACCGGGATAATTTCTGCGAGAGCGGATCGAATCGGAGCGTAACTCACCGATTGCGTTGGCAAAAGTGTCCCGGCGCAGATCACATCAGCGCATCATGTCGTCGGTCTCGCACATGACACGCGTGGCGTTCTCTTGACGCAACTGCGTAGCGAGCGACGCGCTCGAAGTCGCCGGGCATGCATGCCTGACCAGCTAGCGCAGCGTGACGAGTCGCGTGTCGATCGCGCAGACGCCGCTCGATGTGAGCACCTCGACCTCGACGAGGAACATGCGGCCGGCGAAGTCCTCGACGCGGGGCGAGTCGTTGTCGAGCACGATCAAGTCATCGACGCGCACCACGCCGGAGGCGTCAGTGCGATAGAGGCCGGGGCCCAGCATGCGCAGCGTCGGCGGCGCGACCTCCGCGCCAGTGACCGGGTCTCGAAGTCGATACGTCGCGTGCAGCTCGAGCGGCACGTCGTGCACCCGGAAGCCGACCAGCACGTGGATTCCGCCCTGCGCGCCGCGCACGATGCTGAGCTCGCCGCCGCTCGTCGGCAGCGCGATGAAGCGCCCGCCACTGCCGCCGACCTCGACGGCGTCGAGTCGACACGGCCCGCTGTCCGCGCTGCCTGCGTCGTCGAGCGCAGGTGGCGCGCCGCACGCCGCGAGCGCGCCGCACGTGACGGCGCAGAGCATCAGGGAGCGCAGGCTCTGCGTTGACAGCACGGCTGGGGGAGTGTAGCCCGTCGGCCCGGCGGGAGCCGTCCATCTGTGGACCTGAAGCTGATCATCCTCGCCGTTCCGGCGCTGCTCTTCTCGCTCTCGTTTCACGAGCTCGCGCACGCGTGGGTCGCGACGCGTCTCGGCGACAGCACCCCGCGCCTGCAGGGCCGCCTGACCATCTCGCCGCTCGCGCACGCCGATCCGTTCGGCACTGTGGTGTTCCCCGGCATCGCGCTGCTGTTGAACGCGCTCCATGTCCCGGCGCCGTTCTTCGGCTGGGCCAAGCCCGTGCAGTTCGTCCCGACCAATTTCACGCGGCGCGTGTCGATGTGGCAGGGCACGGCGCTGTGCGCGCTCGCGGGCCCTGCGTCGAATCTGTTGCTCGCCGTCATCACCGCGCTCGTCTTGCGGCTGGTGCTGCTCTATCGCCCAGAGCTGTTGATGGGGCGCTCGTTTCTCAGCGACGGCATCCAGCTGATGATCTCGCTCAACGTGATGTTGGCGTTCTTCAACCTCGTGCCGGTGCCGCCGCTCGATGGCTCGCATCTGTGGCCAGGCGCTTGGACGGACGCGAAGGACTTCGTCCAGCGCTACTCGTTCATCTTGTTCATCGTGCTGTTTTTCGTGCGTATCCCGGGGATGGCGCGGCCGCTCGGCTGGCTGGTGATCGGGCCGCTGATCGACATCACGACGCACTGGCTGCTCGTGCTCGGGGGCATCGCGTGAGCGACGAGCCCAAGCGTCCGCTCGATCCCGACTTCGTCATCGATCTGCCCGCCTTCCAAGGCCCGCTCGATCTGCTCCTGCACCTGATTCAGAAGCACGAGCTCGAGATCCTCGATCTGCCCATCGCGTTCGTGACCGACAAGTACCTCGCGTACCTCGGCGTGATAGAGAACCTGAACCTCGACATCGCCGCGGAGTATCTGCTGATGGCGGCGACGCTGGCGCACATCAAGTCGAAGATGTTGCTGCCGCCGGATCCGAACGCCGCGGCCGACGAGGCCGACTCGCCCGAGGACGAGATCGATCCGCGCGCCGAGCTGATCCTGCGGCTGCTCGAGTATCAGAAGTACAAGGCGGCGGCCGAGGCGCTCAGCGCGCGCGGAATCGCCGGTCGCGACATCTTCTTCCGCGGCACCGCGGCCGTCGAGGCGCAGGGCCCAGCGCCGCTCGCCGACGTCGGCCTCTACAAGCTGCTCGACGCGTTTCAGCGCGTCGTAGACCGCTCGAAGATCGACTTCTCGCGGGAGATCAACGCCGAGCGTATCACCATCCAAGAGCGCATGTCGGAGATCACCGAGCGCATCTCGAAGCAGCGCCGCGCGACCTTCGACGAGCTCTTCGCCGGCCTGCGCACCTCGTACGAGATCGTCGTGACGTTTCTCGCGCTGCTCGAGATGGCCAAGATGCAGCTCCTGCGCGTCTATCAGGCCGACTCGTACTCGCCGCTCTATCTCGAGAGCGCCGTCGTCGGTGAGCACGACGAAGGGCGCGCCGCGCGCCTCGATGGCGAAGATCCGTACGCGTATCGCGCGTACGAGCCCGCCGCGGAGCCGCGGGATGACGATGCGCAGAGCGTTGCAAGCGACGCGGAGAGCGCTGCAGACGACGTAGAGAGCGTTGCAAGCGACGCAGAGAGCGTTGCCGACGACGCGGAGAGCGTTGCCGACGACGCGGAGCGCGTTGCCGACGACGCGGAGAGCGCTGCAGACGACGCAGAGAGCGCTGCAGACGACGCAGAGAGCGCTGCCGACGACGCGGAGCGCGTTGCCGACGACGCGGAGAGCGCTGCAGACGACGCAGAGAGCGTTGCAGACGACGCAGAGAGCGTTGCAGACGACGCGGAGAGCGCTGCAGACGACGCAGAGAGCGTTGCAGACGACGCGGAGAGCGCTGCAGACGACGCAGAGAGCGTTGCAGACGACGCGGAGAGCGCTGCAGACGACGCGGAGAGCGCTGCAGAGCCGCCGGCGCTTGATCTCGCCGAGGAGAACGTGCATCCCTCGCCGCCCGGAACGGACGACGCGCCCTCATGACCCGCAAGCGACAGCCGCCGAAGAAGCCGACCCAATCCGTCGACGCGCCGCCGATCGAGTCGGAGGCGGACGTCGACGCGGAGGCGGTCCACGCGTCCGCAGAGCCCGATGCGCGGGAGTCGCCAGAAGAGTCCGCGGTGGGCCTGATCGACGCGCCCGCGAATGACGCGCCGCTCGAGGTCGTATTGCCGGCGGATCTGCTCGGGGGCGAGGACCGTGCGGGAACGACCGCCGACGGCTCGCTCGAGTCAGTGTCGCTCGAGTCGGTATCGCTCGACGCGATGATGCCGCTCGAGGACATGTCGCTGGTCGACGTGCTGCCACACGGCGACGACGACGAAGGTCCAGGCCTCGAGAAGGCGCCGCCCGTCTCGACCGGGAGCGCGCACCTGAAGGCGGTGATCGAGGCGCTGATCTTCGCGTCCGACAAGCCGGTGACGACGGCCGAGCTGGCCAAGGCCGCCAACGCGAAGGCGCCGGATCTGAAGCCGCTGCTCTCCGATCTGGTCGAGGAATATCGCGGACGCGGCGTCGAGCTGGTCGAGGTGTCGGGCGGCTATCAGTTCCGCACCAGCGCGCTCGCCGCGCCGTTCGTGCGCGACTACGTGTCGGCGAAGCCGGTGCGCCTCTCGCGCGCGCAGGTCGAGACGCTGTCGATCGTCGCGTATCGGCAGCCGGTGACGCGCCCAGAGATCGACGACATCCGCGGCGTCGACTCGGGCTCGGCGCTCAAGATCTTGCTCGACCGCGGCCTCTTGAAGATCCTCGGCAAAAAAGAGGAGGCGGGCCGGCCGCTCATCTACGGCACGACCGCGCAATTCCTCGAATTTTTCGGCCTCGCGTCGCTGCGCGACCTGCCGACGCTGCGCGAGTTCAGCGAGCTGAGCGACGAGAGCAAGGCGCTGTTCGAGCGTCGCAGCGGCGAGCCGCTCGGCGACATCGGTATCACGAACGAAGAGCTCGAGGGTGAGACCGGCGGCCTGCGCCAGGCCGTCGAGCTCGAGGCCTCGCAAGCCGTCGAGCGCGTCGAGCGCGGCGACGACGAGCCGAGCGAGTCGAGCGACGCCGCCGCTCCGGACGCAGATGACCCGGAGACAGATGCGGACGCCGACGCGGACGCTGTCCCGGACGCTGACGCTGACGCCGACGCTGACGCGGACGCCGTCCCGGACGCGGACGCCGACGCTGACGCGGACGCCGTCCCGGACGCGGACGCCGACGCTGACGCGGTCGCTGTCCCGGACGCCGACGCTGACGCAGACGCGGTCGCTGTCCCGGACGACGACGCCGACGACGACGCCGACGACGACGCGGTCGCTGTCCCGGACGCCGACGCCGACGACGACGATGACGACGACGACGAAGACGACGACGACGACGAAGAAGACGACGATGACGACGAAGATGACGACGAAGACGAAGACGACGACGTCCCCAACGAGCCGTGATTGACCGCGCCCTCCGCGTCGCGATAATGCGCCGGCCATGACGTTCCAGGAGATCATCCTCACGCTGCAGAAGTTCTGGGCCGACCGCGGCTGTCTGATCGTGCAGCCGTACAACTCGGAGGTCGGCGCTGGGACGTTCAATCCGCACTCGTTTCTGCGCGCGCTCGGGCCCGAGCCGTGGAACGTCGCGTACGTCGAGCCCTCACGGCGGCCGACCGATGGGCGCTACGGCGAGAACCCGAACCGGCTGCAGCAGTTCCACCAGTTCCAGGTGATCCTGAAGCCGTCGCCGCGCGACATTCAGGATCTCTACCTCGAGTCGCTGCGCGCGCTCGGCACCGATCCGAACCAGCACGACCTGCGCTTCATCGAAGACGACTGGGAGTCGCCGACGCTCGGCGCCTGGGGCCTTGGCTGGCAGGTCTGGCTCGATGGTCTCGAGATCTCGCAGTTCACGTACTTTCAGCAGTGCGGCGGCATCGACTGCAAGCCGATCAGCGGCGAGCTCACGTACGGCCTCGAGCGCATCGCCTCGTATCTGCAGGACGTCGACTCGGTCTACGACGTCGAATACGGCGCGGGCGTGAAATACGGCGATGTGTTCCAGCGCGCCGAGCGCGAGTGGAGCACCTACAACTTCGAGCGCGCCGACGTCGCGCTGCACTTCCATCAGTTCGACGCCTACGAGGCGCAGTGCAAGGCGCTGCTCGGGCTCAGCGATGAAAAAGCGCCGCAACAGAAGGGCGCACAGCCGGGAGGCGCGCAGGGTCGCGGCGGCACGGCGCTGATGTTCGAGCAGAGCGATCCGCTCGCACGATTGGTGCTGCCCGCGTACGACTGCGTGGTGAAGTGCAGCCACACGTTCAACGTGCTCGACGCGCGCGGCGCGATCAGCGTGACCGAGCGGCAGCGTTTCATCGGCCGCGTGCGCCACATCGCGCGCGCCTGCGCGGAGTCGTACCTGGCGCAGCGCGAGGCGCTGGGCTTTCCGCTGCTCGGCGCGGCGGCGACGGCTGCGGCGGCGGAGTGAGCTGAGGGCGCTGCTGGTGCCGTCGCGCGCGATCCGCTCACGGCGGGCGCTCCGCCGCCTGGTAGGCTCAGCGCGTGCAGCCACGCGGACCGAAGCTGTTTGCGGCGATCGAGGGCGGCGGGACGAAGTTCGTCGTCTCCGTCGGCCGCGGGCTCGAGCAGGAGCACGCGCGCACGCGCATCGCGACGACGACGCCGGACGAGACCATCGACGCGATCCTCGCGTTCCTCGCGCCGCATCGCGCGCAGCTGATCGCGGTCGGCGTCGGCATGTTCGGGCCGCTCGAGCTGAACGTGCAGGCGGGCGACGCGTATGGCGGGACGCTGGCGACACCGAAGCCCGGCTGGTCGCATGTGCCACTGCGCGCGCGCCTCGCGGCCGCGCTGCGCGTGCCGGTCGCCATCGACACCGACGTCAACGCCGCCGCGATCGCCGAGATCCGCCGTGGCGCGTTGCTCGGCGCGGACCCCGGCATGTACCTCACTGTCGGCACGGGCATCGGCGGCGGCGTCGCGGTCGGCGGCAAGCCGCTTCACGGGCTGTTGCACCCGGAGCTCGGTCACCTGATCCCACCGACGCTGCGCGGCCCCGACGGCAAGCGCGACGACTTCGAGGGCGTGTGTCCGTTCCACGGCCACTGCGTCGAGGGGCTCGCCTCCGGCACCGCGATCCGCGCGCGAACCGGGAAGGGCGCGGAGGAGCTGCGCAGCGATCACCCGGTGTGGCCGCTCGTCGCCGGCTACCTTGCGCACCTGCTGCACGCGTGCGTGCTCGTCGTCTCTCCGCAGCGCATCGCGATCGGCGGCGGCGTCGTGAAGGCGCCGCATCTGCTGCCGCGCGTGCGCCAGGCGCTCGGCGCGCTGCTCGCCGGCTACGTCCCGCGCACGGCTGTCGTCCGCGAGCTCGACCGCTATCTGGTCGCGCCAGGCCTCGGCGACGACGCGGGGCTCGCGGGCGCGTACATGCTGGCGTCCGATGCGCTCGTGCTGGGGTAGGAGGCGTTGCGCCCGCCGCCGCGCGTCGATAGAGTCCGCGCCCCCATGGCCAAGAATCTGCTCCTCGAGATCGGCACTGAAGAATTGCCGGCGTCGTTCGTGGCGAAGGCGCTCGAGGCGATGCCCGAGCTCTGCGCGAAGTTGTTCGACGCTGCGCGGCTCTCGCATGGAGCGATGCGCGCGTGGGGTACGCCGCGACGGCTCGCGCTGTTCGTCGAGGGCGTCGCCGACGCGCAGTCGGACGTGAACGAGCTGGTGATGGGGCCGCCAAAGAGCGTCGCGTTCGATGCGTCGGGTGCGCTGACGAAGGCGGGCGAGGCGTTCGCGAAGAAGCTCGGCAAGAGCGCGAGCGAGGTCGAGATCGCGGAGACGCCGAAGGGTCCGTACATCGCCGCGCGGCGCGACGAGAAGGGGCGCCCGGCGAGCGAGGTGTTGCCCGAGGCGCTCGCGCGGCTGTGCGCGCAGGTGCCGTTTCAGAAGAGCATGCGCTGGGGCGCGGGCGACGTGGCGTTCGGCCGGCCGGTGCAGTGGCTGGTCGCGCTGCATGGCGAGGCGCTGGTGCCGTTCGACTTCGCCGGCGTGAGCGCGGCGCGCAGCACGCTCGGGCATCGCTTCCTCGCGCCCGCGGCGTTCGACGTGAAGTCGGCCGATGGCTGGCTCGACGCGCTGCGCAGCGCGCACGTCCTCGCCGATCCGGCGGAGCGTCGCGCGCGCATGCACGAGGCGCTGCTCGCGAAGGCCAAGGAGATCTCTGGCGAGCTGATCGAGGACGCGTTCCTGCTCGACGAGTGTCTGTCGCTCGTCGAAGAGCCGCACATCGTCGCCGGCTCGTTCGAGGCGACGTATCTCGCGCTTCCGGAGGAGGTCATCGTCGCGGTGATGCGCGGACACCAGCGTTATTTCGCGGTGCGCGATCCGCAGACGAAGAAGCTGATGCCGCGCTACCTGACCGTCGCCAACACCGCGAACGATCCGCAGAAGATCGCTCGCGGCAACGATCGCGTGCTGCGCGCGCGCCTCGCCGATGCGCGCTTCTTCGTCGAAGAAGACCAGAAGACGCCGCTCGCAGAGCGCGCGCTGCGACTCTCGGGCGTGGTCTTTCAGAACAAGCTCGGGACCGTCGCGGAGAAGGTCGAGCGCGTCGCTGCGCTCGCTGAGTCGCTCGCAGAGGCGGATGTCCCACGCGCGAAGATCGCGCACTCCGCGCAGCTCGCCAAGGCCGATCTCGTCTCGCTGATCGTCGGCGAGTTCCCCGAGCTGCAGGGCCTGATGGGGCGCTACTACGCGCTCGCCGAGGGCGTCGATGTCCAGGTCGCCGACGCGATCCGCGATCACTATCTGCCGAAAGGCGCGGGCGATGCGGTGCCGACAGACGTCGTCGCGGCGCTGGTCGCAGCAGCCGATCGCATCGACACGCTGGTCGGCTGCTTCGGCATCGGGCTCGTGCCGAGCGGCAGCGCGGATCCATTCGCGCTGCGGCGCGCGGCGCTCGGCGTCGTGCGCATCGCGCTCGAGGGGCCGGTCGACGTCGATCTGCGCGCCGCGCTGACGCACGCGCACGGCGGGCTCGCCAAGCAGGACAAGAAGGTCGCGGCGCCGGGCGAGACGATCGCCAAGCTGGACACGTTCTTCCGCGCGCGGCTCGAGGCGTTCTACGGCGAGAAGCACGCGCCCGATCTCGTCGCCGCCGTGCTCGCCGCGTGGGACGGCAGCTCGTTGCGCGATCTCGATGCGCGAATGCGCGCCGTCGCGGAGCTGCGCGTGCTGCCGCAATTCGGCGCGCTCTCGGTCGCGTTCAAGCGCGCGTACAACATCGCGAAGGAGACGCCCGACGCCGCGGTCGATCACGCGCTGCTGGCCGAAGACGCCGAGCGCGCGCTCGCCGAGAAATTCCGCGAGCTGCGCCCGACGCTCGACGCCGCGATCTCCGCGGGCGCCTACGCAAAAGCGCTCGGCCTCGTCGCGACGGAGCTGCGCGCGCCCATCGACGCGTTCTTCGAGAAGGTGTTCGTCATGGTCGACGACGACGCGCTCAAGCAGAATCGCCTCCGCCTGCTCGGCGGGATCGCGCGCACCGTGAACCGCGTCGCGCACTTTCATCTGCTTGTCACGCAGGGGTAGCGGTCCGTCAATCAATCCGCCCGCGCGTCCCTGACCAAACGCGCCGCTCCGCGTCAACGGCGGGTTGACGGTTCTGTGTGGCTGGCAGATGCTTGCCCGGCCCAACGGCCCAAGCCGGAGGGGCGACGCAGACTCAGAGCAAGCGCTGTGAGCTGCGAAGGGGAACTGGGGCGCATGGACCCACAAACTGAACTTTCGCGCGGCTCATCCGTATGGTGTCGGTCGGTAGTGGTGGGTAGTCGCCGGTCGGCAGACGCGGGCAGTCGCTGGTCGGTAGCTGATCGGTACACGCCGGGGAATAGCTGGATAGCCGCGGACGCTTGAACTTCGCGCGAGGACGCTGATGAACACGCAGAACCACCTCCGACTCGTGGACGACGACCTCGCACCGCAGGCACCGCCGCCGGATCCGCTGATTGGGCGCGTCCTCGATGGGCGTTACCTCGTCGAGAAGGTCCTCGGCGAGGGCGGCATGGGCATCGTCTACCGGGCGAAGCACACCGCGCTCGGCAAGCCGCTCGCCGTCAAGGTGCTGCGCGCGGAGGTCTCGAAGGACCAAGAGATCGTCCAGCGCTTCCGCCAAGAGGCGCAGAGCGCGACCGCGATCGGCAACGAGCACATCATCGACATCTCCGACTTCGGCACGCTGCCGGACGGATCGACGTATTTCGTGATGGAGTTCCTCGACGGCATCGCGGTCACGACGGCGATGGAGATCGATCGGCCGCTGCCGGCGGCGCGCACAGTGCGCATCGCCAAGCAGATCTGCACGGCGCTCGGCGCGGCGCATCAAGCCGGCATCGTCCACCGCGATCTGAAGCCGGACAACATCTACTTGGTGAAGCGCTCGAACGACAGCGACTTCGTCAAGGTGCTCGACTTCGGTATCGCCAAGGTCGGCGGCGCGACCAGCAAGCTGACGCGCGCGGGTCAGGTGTTTGGTACGCCGCACTACATGTCGCCCGAGCAGTGTGCGGGCACGAACGTCGATCAGCGCACGGACATCTACGCGCTCGGCGTCATCCTCTACGAGATGGTCTCAGGCCGCGTCCCGTTCGACGCGGACAACCTGATGGGCATCCTCACCAAGCACCTCTACGAGAATCCGATCCCGCCGCGCGAGCTGCCGCCGCCGACGGACGTGCCGCCGGCGCTCGAGTCGGTGATCATGAAGGCGCTCGAGAAGAAGCCCGAGCTCCGCTATCAGACGATGGGCGAGATGCGCGCGGACCTCGAGCGCGTCGAGCAGGGCATCACGCCGCAAGC
>Ga0335397_10001453_pt1 | contig 32290 bp, 36 predicted proteins | sample MAT04_FD_205740 | JGI IMG/M metagenome (GOLD analysis project Ga0335397, IMG submission 205740) | Freshwater microbial communities from Lake Fryxell liftoff mats and glacier meltwater in Antarctica - MAT-04 (spades assembly) (version 2) ... | reverse complement strand
TGGTCTGGTCGATTTTGAAACTGCGTGAATCAGAAGTCTGGTTCCCGGCCTGGTCGGTCGTGCGAAAATCCACCGAATGTGGACCGTCTGTTGAAACAGTTAAACTTGTACCGGATTGCCAGCTGCCACCACCATCCAGGCGGTGTTCGGTCAGGGCAATCCCGCTGGTAGAATCTGAGACATTGGCCGTGACCGTGACATTCGAGACATACCAATCATTCTTGCCAAGCGTCCCATTCAGCGCCAGACTCAGGGTTGGGGCTGTGGTGTCGATTTTGATGCCAATCGTCTCAGCAGCCGAAACCGTGGACAGGTTTCCGGCTTTGTCGGTTGCCCTGGCTTCGACGGTATGCTCGCCTTCATTTAATATCAGAATATTTCCAGGCACCCAGCTGCCAGCGTCCAACCGATTCTCGATGGAAGCCACCCCGCTGAGTGGGTCGGCGGCATTGATCTGGAGAGTCACAGGGCTGGTGTACCACCCATTTGCGCCAGTGATTCCAGATGGGGTGAATGTGATCAACGGAGGCGTCTTATCTACCTTGAAGCTGAGCGAGGTTGATGAGACCAACCCGGCCTGATCCGTGGCGCGAAAATCAACTGTGTGTGGACCCTCCGTGGAGACGGTCAGGGTCTCACCAGTCGTCCAGTTCCCGCCATCCAGACGATGTTCGATCAGCGCCAGCCCGCTGGTAGCATCCGATGCAACGCTTGTAAGCGTGATATCCGTGACATACCAGCCCGCCACCAGCGTGCCGGAAGTGATGGATGCCGAAATAATGGGTGCGGTGGCGTCCACTTTAACAACCTGAGCCGCGGTGACGGTACTATTTCCGGCCTTATCATCTCCCCGGCCAATGATCGAGTGAATTCCCTCGGTCAAAATGACAGAAGTTTGCCAACCGCCACCATCCACTGAAACTTTGCTGGAAGCCATGCCGGAATAATCGCTGTAAGCGCTCGCGGAGACCGATGCAGATGTGTACCAGCCATTGGAAGCTTTCGGGCCGGAAACCACCAAATTCACTACCGGGGGATTGGGATCCAGGGCATAGGTCAGGCTGCCTTGACTGGACGATAACCCGGTACTGGGCGTCCTGGTCTTGAAGGAAATCGTGCCACTACCCGGGGGCAGGGCCATCGTGCAGCCTGACGTAGCACAAGAATCTGTGTCGCCATTCAAGCTCCACGTTGTAGTGATTGGAAAACCTTGCGGATCAGATGCGCTCAGGTGGAGGACGGCCCCAGCCCGACACCAGCTATTTATTCCGGGTGTGACGCAGGTCACCCAACCTGTAACAGTAGGTGGAGCGTAAACTGGTGTTGGAGTTGGATCCGGCTCACCAGGGTCGCTGCAATCCGGATCGCAGGTGGTTTCATAGGCAAAGCAGCAGCCCTTGTCCGGTGGTTTGGCATTGCAACCGCGCTCCCCAGGAGCAGCCCAATCGCTGCAAGAGGTAATCCGACAGGCGGCCGGGCAGGCTGCGAAGGCCCTGGGCATATTGCCGCAGCCGGGAGCGAAGAGTTCCGGGAAGAGGTAGACCAGCGCCGTGGCAGCAACGACAGCCAGCAAGAGTACTGGTTTCGGAACAGTCGGATAGCGCTGCTCCTGGGCCAGTTTTGCCCCGGTCAGCATCAGGAGCGTGCCAACCAGGGTTATGCTCCAGAACCAGGTGGTACCGCTGAACAAGCCTTTTGCAAAAGCCGGGGAAACCCAGGACAGGCCGGTAAGCAGCAAGCCCAACCCCAGGCCAATTGAAACCAGAATTATGAGTGGTTCGCGGCGAACGTTGACGATATTTTTCATAGTTTATTCGACTCGAATGACGAGAAGCCAAATGGTGGGGCTGACTGTTTACGGATTTCTGACGCATACCAACTGTTGGATTTGTTCAACGAACACCTCGTTTTCCCGGAAGAAGGTCGGGGCGATCTGCCTGACAAGTCGATACGCCGAACAGCTCACGTTCCAGGACATTCTCGAAGGCGCTGCGCTTGAACCGCAGCATGGCAGCCTGCCAGCAGGCGAACAACCATTGGGCTTCATCGCCGCCCAGAATCACATTCTGGGGTAAACCGCCGTCGCGCATTTCGATGTGGCTGCTCCAGGGTTGGGTGGAAAGATAGATCTTGGCCATCCACAGCTCGCGCTCAAATACAAAGACAAGCTGGCGATGACCCGAGTCGTAATATCCGACGTACTGATCCAGGCGCGGCATGGCGAGCTGACCCTGGGCTGGATAATGATTGGGAATAGTTATGAGCGGGGTGATGGTCAGCATGGCTACTTCTCTGCCTCGTCAAACGTCAGCACGGCGCTCATGTTTCCGGCAACATCCACTGCGCGAGCCAAAATACCAGCGTGCTTTCCCGCAACCTTGTCAGACTCGATTTCCAAATTCCAGACATATTCGGGAATGGATGGGTCTTGATGCGCGATGTAGATCTGCCAGGTCAGACCGTTGTCCAGCGAAACATCCAATTCACCTGGGCCCGAAATCGGATCGGAGACAGAGACCGATAAGATGGTGGCACCATCTTCACGAACATATAGATCGTTGATCGAAACCACCGGGGCTGTCTTGTCGATGTTCACGAACTGGGTGGCCGTGCCGCCCAACCCATCCGGGATCGGGACTTCGTGCAGGCCTTCGCTATCGACACGGATGTCTGCGGCAGGCGCCAGGATTTCTGGATCAGCAAAGGTAGCGGTGTGAATGATGACATTCGAGGTGTACCAGCCGGAATTCCCAACAAACGCATCCATGCCGGAGACGATCAGGGGCGCCTGGGCGCTGGCTGGCGCAGATGCTGAAATCAATAATAATGAAGCAGCCATAAAGAACATTCGGATCAATTTCATCGCGTTTCCTTTTGCAGCGCGTCGATTTGCGTACTTTCTGAGAGCAATTCCAGCCAGGCGATTTGCGCCAGGATCAACTGGTATTCCGCGTTAGCTCGACCGGGATCCATTCCAGCCAGCCAGGCGACCAGCACAGGTTTACCGGGGTTCGAGACAACCCCGTTCGAATGTCTGCCCAGCCACTCGGCAAAGACCGGCTGAAGCGCAATGGGCATGAGCGCGGACAGAGCAAGAATGCGCTCGGCCTGCTTGCGGGCCGGGTCGCCTGGAACAGATTTCACGCTCGATAACAGGGGCATGTTTCAGAACCTCGGTATTCCAGAAAAGCGGGTATTCTGTGGATGAGCCTGGATGCTCGGAATGGATGAATAAATTACTGGGGGAAAGCTGTAGAAGCCAATCGCCCGAATCAGGACCGGCGTCGTACAGCCAGCCCTGGCGGCAGTAGTTGGAATAGATGGGTTCGCACAAATCCCAGTCCAGACCGTTTTTCGAGACATGCGCGCCGCTGATACTGACGCGCACCTGGTCACCAACCCTGACAGGAGCGTTTCCTAACACCACGTCCGGCAGCTCCGAACTTTGCGAGGCTGTGCGCTGGATGACCCAGGCATCGAAATCAGGAGACTGGACCCGGACGATCCGGGCAGGCATACCCATGACAAAGGCCTGGCGGGTTTCCAAAACCGTGCTGCTAAATGACCATGTCCGTGAAGCAGGGTCATAGTGCAAAGGTTGTTCATTCGTCGCAGCTTGCGGGGTATCGTTCCGGGCGGGATCGGGAGACCAGTAATGCGCCTGCTGGTCACCAACGGTCGTAACGCTCAAGGCCGGAGTACCCTGGTAATGGGATTCAGCCCGAGCCACCGCTGGCGGCATCCCGGGCAGAGTGAAACAGGTCAGGGTGGCTAGGATCAGAGCAGTAATGAGATTCCAACGAAACATGGCAACCTTGATGGTTTTCCTGGTGAAGGTTCACCTTCACCAGGAAAACAGGAATGGGGATTAATGCACCACGAGGGTGGTCTTGAAGCTGGTCTTGCCGTTGAGCGGGTTGATGAGCACCTGATAACTGCCGGGCTTGAGTTTCATCGCGCGCGGATCGAGAGTAACCGTGGTCGAGAATGGCTTAACCACCTGGGTGCAAACTGCACCGGCCTTGCGCACCATCTGCACAATGATCGAGATGGTTGGCGCGGGGACTGTAACCTTGCTATTGCCAGTTGCCTGGGATGTCAGGGTGAGCACATTGAGAGAATAGCAGGGCGATGGCAGTGTGCCGTTGATTTTCAACTGCGGCGGAAAACTCAGCAGTGGGGCAAAACTGGTGACGAGCGCCAGATTGGCCGTATCGGGCTTGCCGATGATAGGGCCAGATGCCGTCCCTTGAGCAAAACCAGGCGTAACGCTCAGCGCCAGGCCAAGGATGAGCAGTGTTACGATTGGCCAAGCCAATCGCCCGCCCAGAAACAATTTTTTGAACATACTTGCAACTCCTTTGAGATATGAGAATGGGGTCTGCTAACGGTTTTGCGCGCAAAAACTGGAATAGCCTTATTTGACAACCGGGGCGCTGGTCGGCACGGGGGTCGGGATCATGGGCGCGATAAAGCCCTTGAGCACCTTCTGACCCTTGCCATTTGCATCGGGGTTGACAATGATGGTGTAGATGCCCGGGACCAGCGTGCCGATGGTTACATCCTTGCGGTAGCCCTTGGACGTATCGCAACCGTGGCCGGTGTAGCGGATTTTGACATCGTAGGCATAGATCGTGATGACCTTGCCGCTCACGGATGAGTTGAACTGCACCTTGTCGCAGGTGTAGCTGCCGAGCAGGCGGAAGGTGGCGGGCTGATCATCCAGCATCTTGATCTTGACCACATCGGCAAGGCGTACAACGCGCGTGTTGGCGGCAAAAGCCGTGGTTGCGATGGCCGCGGTCAGCAAAGCGACCAGGCCGAGTACGAGGAAAAACTTCTTACTGAACTTCATGGTGAAACTCCTTTGAATTGAAATGGTGTGTTACGGCCTAATCGGCCGAAGTCACTTAGAAAATGAAGGGGATCAGCATCCAGCGTACCTGGCTGGCATAATCCGGGTACCCATTGATGATCTTTTCCTCGCGTACAATGCGCAGAATCTGCACCATCAGCAAGACGATCAAGGCAACTGCACCTTCGAAAGGAGATGCGTTGAGTAGCAGCGCGCCTCGAAAAACCAGCTCACCCAGATACATCGGGTGACGCACCAGATGGTACGGACCGCGAGTTACCAGCCCACGGTCGGCTGGTGCAATGCCAAAGCGGGGGCCCAGGATGAGCAGCGACCAGAAGATCAGCGCATACCCGAACAGGGCCAGGATGGTTAGGCCAACAGATAGCCTGTCCGGCATAAACGGCATAGGCAGAAAGGCCGCGATCAATCCAAGCCATAAACCGGTGCGCTCATAAGCAGTCTCCTGTTTGCGATTTGTATAGATGACAATCAAGACCAGGTTGTGCAGTACCAGCAGCCAGGCTACCAGGGTCGGGTGTGCCCAGGCATTTATGAAGGAGACCAGCCCGGCAAAGATGAAAAAAACCAATCCCAGGCGGTCACGGAAAACGGTGTTGAGCGGCATTGCTAAAAACCTCCGAACAAATTGGTCATGACCGGGTAGGCCATCACCATCAAGAGCGTGGCCAGGAAGGGCACGAAGTAGAAGATCACCATTGGCACAACCATCTCCGAGCCCAGTTTCTCGGCGCGCTGCTCGGCTTCGCCGATGTAGGCCGCGGCAATCGACATGGCCATCTGGCTCATCAGTTCCTGCTGGGCGGTGCCACGCCGGATAAAGGAAATCTGCACGCTCATCCCGATCAACTCCGGCAAGAGCGACTCCTGGGCCTCGCGCTGCATCTGCTCGATCAGGTTGCGGCCCTGGGCCTGGCGCAAGACTTTCTGCATCCACTGCCCCACTAACCCGGGCGACTTCGATGTGCGCTGGATGGCTTCTTCCATGCTGACATTGGCCGCCATCTGGGCCGAGACGAGCTGCACAAACTCGGGCAACTGCGAAACAAACAAGCGTCGCGTGCGGCGCGCCACGCCATTGACCGACATACCCGGATAGATCCAGCCGATATACCCAGCCACCAGCGACATCATCACGTCTTTGGTCGCGAACATGCCCAAAAGAAACCCGGCCACGGCCGCGGCCATCTGCAGCGCAATGAACTGCACAGCGTTCCAATCCTGCCATTTGCCCGCCATCTGCGCCCAGTACAGATTTGCCTGGGTCTTGCGCAGCATGGAAGGCGGGGCATACTTTTGCACCGGCACACCCAGGGGCGAGAGCAAGCCCTGCAGGCGCGAAGCGGAGGGGGCTTCCGTGCTGTAGGCCTCGGAGAGTGCCCCTTTGGGCGCGCGTTCCCAGACGATTTCCAGCATCAGGTACACAATGAAACCTGTGACCAGGATGCCGATCAGGTAAATCAGACCAGTCGTCATACCGCCTCCTGCACCATCGAACGAAGGATGAAGTACCCTGCCACCATCGCCAGCATGGCGCCGCCGATGACCATCTGCACCGGACCCGCGCGCAGGGACTGCGAGATAAGCGGATCCTGGGAGAGATAGACCAGCAGCAGGCCGAGCACGACCGGCAGGGTCACGACCGAGACCATCACATCACCCGCCTTGGCCGAAGCGCGGTTGCGGGCCGAAAGAATTTCCTGGACGCGCTGCGAAATGTCCATCAGTGTATCGGCATACTTGCCGCCGCCCGCATCCAGGTAACCTTCAAGCAGGGTGGCCAGGTTCGAGAGCGAAGTGGATGGCGAGCGTTCTCCCATCGCATACAGCGCGGCGCGGCGGTCCTTGGAACGCATTTCAGTGGCGGTCAGGGCCAGTTCAGGCGAGAGCGGGTTCTTGCCTTCGAGTTCAAGCGAAGCGGCTACCTGCTGGAGCACATCCGAGGGCGAGCCACCCGCCAGTAACCCGGCGGCGATGCGACCGACCGCGATCGGCAAAACCTTGTCGATCTCCTTGCCACGGCTTTGGACCTTGTCTGTGAGCCAGGCCTGCGGGGCGTACCAGGCGATCCCGGCCAGGACGATGCCAACGATGGGACCCAGCGCAATCGCGCCCAGGATAAAGGCCGCCAGCATGGCGCCATAAGTGAACAGGTTGAAAGTGACCGGCTTGAGCTGCACACCGGCCGCCACCAACTTGTATTCCAACGACCTGGGATCCAGGTTTTGCAGGCTTTTGGCCGAATCGACCGTGTACATCCCGGCCAGCACGCCCGTCTTTTCCTGGCGCGGGTAGAACAGCCACAGCACCAGCAGGCCGCTAAGCAGAGCAATGAGAAAGATGAGACCAGCCATCAGGCTTCCTCCGTATAGGTTGTTTTCAACGCTCCGACCTTGTTCCAGCGTGGCGCATTGGCCGGGGAGCCTTCGTCATAGCGCCAGACCGGTTCAAAGAAGACCCTGCCATCCTTGAGATCCTTGGCGACATTCGAGATCGAGATCACCCGGCGCGTGTCATGGCGGATGCCGATCTGGATGTGCAGGTCGATGGCCGAGGCAAAGGTGCGCTGGATTTCGACGGGCCGGGCCTGGCTGTGCATGCCCATTTCGGTGATGACCCGTTCCACCGTGTCGCGCGGGCTTTCGGCGTGAAAGGTGGACGCCCCAGAGTGGCCGGTGGTCATGGCGCTGAACAATGCTTCCAAGGCATCGCCGCTGCGCGCTTCACCCACGATCAGGAAGTCGGGCGAGAGACGCATGGCCACCTTGACGCCATCGGCCAGGGTCACGGCAGCCACTTCAGTGCCGATCGCTTTTGGCCTGGCTTCGAAAGACTGCACCGTCTCGCGGTTGATCCAGATCTCTTCCGGGTCTTCAATCTTGACGATGCGCCAGCCCTCAGGCAGGAAGTTGCACATGGCTGAGAGAATGGTGGTCTTGCCAGTGCGCGTCCCGCCGCAGACCAGGATGCGCTTGCCAATCTGCATGGCCTGGCGCAAGTCGTCCATCATCTCCGGGGAGAGCGCGCCGCGTTCGGTCAGCCACTCGGGTAAAACAGGCTTTTGCTCGAACAGGCGGATGTTGACCGCCGGGTTCTTGCCAGGCGGCGCCACTGCCGGGTGCAGGGCGGTGATACGCCCGCCGCCGGGGTTGTGCTCGGTGGCAGGCAGCTTGGCGTACACCACCGGGTTGGCTTCATTGAGCGTCTTATTCTGCGGCCCAGGATGCGATCCAACACGCGCCAGATCTCCCCAGAATCAGGGTGCAGATCGACGGTGTCGAAGCGCACCGCCCCTTTGCGCATGATCTGGATCAGACCGCTGGAATAGACGGCGATCTCGGAGATATCCGTGCGTACCGGGGGCAGAAGCAGGTCAAGAAAACCCAGACCCAACAGACGGCGGGTGATTTCGGCGCCCAGGGCGGTTTCGTACTGCGGGCCGGGACGCATGTTGCGCCGCCGGAAGGCATTCGCTGCCAGGACCGTGACGCGCTCCTGAATTTCGGAGCGCTCGGCTGCCGACGGATTGGCCAGCCGCGCAGGCGGGTACTCATTGTTGACCTGGTCGATGACCTCGTTCATCACCGCGCCGCGTTCGGCGTCGGCATTGACTTCGGCAGGTTGGCTGGCGTACAAAGAAAGCAGTGTCATAGGCCCTATCCCAACTTGAACTTCGGCAGGCGCAGCAGCGATTTCGAGCCCTGACTTTCAGGCGGCATCTGGACGGCGCGTTCCATGCCCGGGAACAATGTGCCAATCACCTGCCTCACTCCACGAGCCAGTTTCTCGGAGCGCAGCACCGGCGCGACGCGCTGATCCTGGGCCATCTGGATTTGCGGGTCGTACTCGATCACCGCCGCGATGGGCGGCGCCCAACCCAGTTCCCCGGAGAGTTCTTCCAGGAAGCGGCGCGGGGTCAGGGCGCTGTTTTCGGAGGCCTGGTTCAGCACCAGGTAGAGCGATTCGCGCGGCAAGCGGTTGCCCAGGCTGTTCATAAAGTTCAGGGTGTGGCGCACCGCGAACAGGTCGGCCATCGTCGGGCGCGCCACGATCAGGACCAGGTTGGCAAAGAACAACGGGTGCAACATCCACTCGGATTCGGCCAGCGGCAGATCCATGATCATCGCGGCATACGAACCATCTTCGGCGGACATGAACATCGAGTAAATGCTGTTGGCAGCCTTCATGTCGGTCGAATGCGTGGCAGCCTTGAGATATTCCAGGCTGTTCTCAGGGGCCAGCAGGATATCCAATCCTTCGACCTTCTGGATAGCAGACTGCACCGCCGGTTTACCAGGCCGTTCAAAGAACTCGGTCAGGTTGGGGATGTAGCGCAGGCGGAAGTGCGCCCCGGCCGCGGGCGGCAGGCCCAACGAGAACAACAATGTGCGCACCGAGAGCCGCGCGGCCAGTTCGTAGGCCAGGTTTTCTGCCACCGTCGAAGCCCCGGAGCCACCGGCGTGCGACAAAACTGCGATGCGCTTCGTGCCGGTGACGATGGGCGTCATGCCCTGGGGCGAGAAGGCCGAAGGCGCCGAGAACTGCGGGTTGGCCGAAACCTGGGCGATTTTTGCGCGGGCGGTGGAACCGGCAGTGAGCGCCCGCTCAGGAAGCTCAGCCCAGTTGACCGGCATGACGAACACCCCGGAGACGACCCCGCCCAGATTGGAAAACGCGCCCTGATAGTTGGCCAGGGTTCCGGGCAGGATCACCACCGCCACCCCATTCCAGGCCTGCATGGTGGAGAGCACTTTCAACAAAGGGTCTGCGCCAGGCGAAATGGAGGCATGCACCACCAGCACCTCGGGTTTGGACTGCTCCAGGGAGGATTGGAGCACATCCCAGGTGGTGGCGGACCCGGCGATCATCAACTGGGGGTTGGCCAGGAAGGGCGGCTGCATCTGGTAAAAGACCAGCTCGTGCCCCGGCCCGGCCAACAGGACGGAGATTTTTTCAGGTGGCATCGTTTATTTGCCCTTCTTGTTCATGCTCTCGTACAGATCGCCTAGATTGAGGGTCAGGACATCGCCCATCTTTAGGCCGTCCACGGGTTCAAGCGCCAGGTGCAGCTTGCCGTATTCATCCAGGGCGGCCAGCAGGGTGGCCGGGTTGACCATCAGCCCTGGAGCGATCTCCACCGGCGTAGTCGGCACGTCCAGCACGATCACCGAACCGCTCTGTGCGGAGGAGCTGTTCATTGACGAAGCGAACATCTGCTCATTGGAGCTGCTGCCGGGCGGCAGTTCCTGGTAACGGAAGGTCTGAGGCACAAGCAGCACCTTCAATCCGGTGATGGCGATGCGCGCCAGGGGCGCCTGCAGCGGCTGGGGGGTAGCCGTGGCTTCCGGGGTCGGGTTCAGACCGGGGATGGTCGAGCCGGGTATGGGTGTGGGCAGCAGCAGACCGACCGGCAGGTTTTGGGTGGCGGAGAAGGCATTTTGCAGCACTTCCGGGCTGAGCATGCCGATCACAGAGATGGTCTGGCCTTCGCGGATCAGCCCGGCCACGCCGGATGCCAGGTTGACGCGGATGGCCAATGCGAGATGTCCCGCTTCAAGTTGCGAGGGAATGCCCGAGGCAGCCGTCTCGCCCAACACGGAGGTAGTGATGAAATCACCCGAGGCGCGCCCGACCGTGAGCATCTTGCCGTTCAACGCATCCACGCTGCGCACGGCATCGTTGGGTACGCCACCGGCGGGGATGGAGCGCATCTCGACCAGTTCGCTGGTCAGCAGGGTGCCTGGCGCCAGGCTGGTTTTGGCCACCAGCACCTGGGTCGGGCGGATGGTTGTACTTAGCAGGGCGATGACCAGGAAGCCGATCAGGACGGCGAAGACGATGACAGTAATGGGGGAACGTTTCTTGTTTTCCATGTGAGTTAGCCTTTCTTGATGGTCTTCTCGACCTTGCTCATGCTGATATCAAGGGCATCCAGGACGGATGTCAGATGCAACCGCAGTTGGTGGACATCCACCTTTTCAACAGCAGCCTGTTCCTCGGCTGGCATTTCCACCTCAAATTCCGGGCTGCGGAACAAGGCAGTATTCTTCAGGCGCTGTTCGACCACTTCCGGGGTGACTTCGAACATTTTCGCAATGACACGGGCGTATATATCTTTGGTTTTCATGCTTTGTTTTTCCTTTTCGTTTTGGAATGGATCGGATGACTGATGTTGCGTGACAGGCGCATCCGGATGCGGTTGATGCGGGCTCCGTTCTTCGGGGAAACCCACGCCTTCGATTTGTGCCAGATTCGCTTGAACTTTGAGTAACGTTGTTTGTTTTTCCTTTTCATACAGCTTTCTTTTCAGGGTGCGGAGCCAGCCAGAGAAGAATTTCCAGACCGACCCGCGAAATGAATGGATGGGATCCATTACCGGCCCAACCGGTGAACAATTTCAACATCAGAAGGCTCATGGGCGATGACCATCAGGGGCTGGATCAGGACTGGCTCCAGGTCGAGCACCTCCGCGCTGTAACCCAGCTTGACGATGGCGTAGGTCTTGGGCAGGCGCGCCAGGTAACGCTTGTATTCGGTGTTGACGATGCCCTTCTCGCTCTTGCCCAGGTGCGGCAGGATCAGGTCGCGATCCGCGCCGCCCTTGGTCTGGAAGACAAAGACGTTCGCGCAAGAGGCCAGGATGCCGGGCGGCAACTGGCTGACCGTCTGGGCCATCAGGTGCAGGAAGATGTCGTACTTGCGCGCGTCGCGCCACATCGATTCCCAGATGGCCGAGACCATCGAGCCGCCTTTCTTTTCCGAGTCCGAGCTGGAACTGCTCACCCCGGAAAGCACCTTGTTGGCTTCCTCGAAGAAGATCTGCAGCGGCGGGAAACGCACCCCGGCCAGGGTCTCGCGGCGGCGCACGACCGCATCGCCGTAGACGACCGCCGCCAAAAGGGAGAACAGGGCCGACTTGGCAAATTCATCCATCTCCGCGCCGCCTTCCACAACCGTCACGCCCCAAGGGTCATCCTGCGGCCCAAGCAGACCCAGGTTCTCAATAGCTAGCGCATCCGGGCCAGGACCGTACTGGTTTGACATTTGGCCTTCTTCGAACTGTTCCAGGCGCAAAAGCACACCTTCCAGGCTGGTGCGGCTGGCCTGGTCGCCCTTGCGCGAGACATCTTCATAGAACTCGCGCAGAATCCCGATCCAATCCTTGACGCTGACATGGGCGCTGCGCAGCACCGCCAGGGCCTGCTGTTGATCCGGCAGCAACTCGTAGATCGAAGTCCCGCTGGTGAAATTCAGCCAGCTGGCTTCCAGGCCGGAGACCACCAGCAGCTCATCCCGGCGGCGTTTAAGCGCTTCCACGGCCAGTGTGGCTTGCTCAAGTTGCTTTTGTTTTTCCTGCAGCTCGTTTTGCTTTTTGCGCAAATCCTGGTTGATCCCGGCCAGCTTGTCTTCATCGCGATCATCCTGCTTCTCACGCAGCTTATTGGTCACGCGTTCACGTTGGGTGCGCAGCTGCTCGATCTCGTCGCTGGCCTGGCGGATTTCGCGCTTGAGCTTGGCGATCTTCTCGACCAGCGGCCTGATCTTCCCGTTGAAGTGCTCCTCGATGTTGAAGAGCAGCACCCCGGTCTGGCTGTACAACTCGGTCAGGGCCCGGCGCATGAAGCCAAGCTGCCTGGGGCCCATCTGCCCGGCATTTGCAAACAGTTCGGCCACCAGGGTACGGTAGCGCCCAACCTCGATGCGCTTTGGCACCTGCAGGAAATTCCAGCGCAGCGGCCGTTTCGCGCCCGGAAATAACTGGCGCACATCCACCCGGCCATCCATGCCCGGCCGGTTCAAAGCCTTGCGCCAGCCCTGGCCAAAATCCAGGATGATCGTGCGGTAATGCCATTCGCGCGTGGCGCCATACGCCAGGGCCTCCGCAGCCACGGTCTTGCCAAAACCGGTGTCGCCGATAAAGGCAGTGTGGAAGTGGCGTTGGCGCGAGAGGCGCAGGAAGGCATTCGTCAGGCTGCCGGTTTCCACCGAGAACTGCTTTCCCAGGGCGACTTCGCCGGGCATATCAGGGAAGAAGGCGAACTGCGGCGTCTCTTCCTGGGTGGTGATGGCCGTGCCCTGCTCGAAGATACCCGGCGCGGTATAGGCCGCCAGTTGCAGCATGGTCAGCAAGGTCGAATCCATATAGCCGGAGAGCGCGCCCGGGATGCTTTCGACGCGGGTGGATGGCGTCCAGGCTCGGGCATGCAAGCGGATGTATTCCTGTTCTTCCTCAGCCAGGGTGCGGCACTGCACACCGGTCACGACCTCCTCGGTGCCCTGAAAGGACTCGGGGATCAGGCCGAGCATGGCTTGCAACCCGCGTTCGGTGCGCGCCAGGGCGTAGACATCCGTGTAAAATGCGCCCTCGATACTGGCGGTCTTGAGAAGGCGTTCCTGGGTGCGCATGATCTCGGTGATCAGCATGGCCGGGTCGTTCTGCCACTGGGCCGAGTTGCTGATCGAGAAGGACGGCGCGATGCCCACCGACAGCCCATTGCTGGCCGAGCGGCCCAGCCCGGAGGACAGGTTCTGGCCGGTCGATTGGGTGGCAGCCTGACTGGTGGTGTCGGCCTGCGAGGCAGTGTTGCTATGGCTCTGGGTGTTGGCCACGGAATCGCTGACTGAGCCGCTCTCGCCCCACGATTCGGAGCTGGAATTCGTCACCGAACTGCTTTTGGTGACGCCGTGCGAAACGCTCTCGGCATGGCTGTCGGTGCTGGCGCTGCCAGTCGTCGTCGAAGACATGCTGCCTTCGCCCCAGCTCGACATGCTGCCGTTGGCCACGCCCGAGTTGTAGCCAACACTGACCTTCGGGTCGCCGAGGCCAACCGCGCCAATCAGCCCACCAATGATCGGGACATCCTTGATGTTGGCCGATGCGCCCACATTCCAGCCGGTGGATTCAGTATGCGAACTGCCACCACCCACCGAGGATGAATGCCCGCTGGTATGCGACGAGCTGCTGGTATCCGAGTGCCCATCGGTAACGGCCGTTCCGTCTGAGATAGCGGTTCCTGCGCTGCTGGCGGTACCCTGAGAGGTCGAATGCGACCAACCTTGCGACACTGTATGTCCGATGGTCGTGGCCTGCCCGGTCGATTGGGCCTGGCCATCCGTGTGGGCAGCGCCGGTGCTGTGTGAATCGCCGGTGCTGGTGCCGTAATTTCTGGATGCGGATTCGGCCAATGCCCCGGAGAGCATGGCGGGCAGGCTGACGCCAAAACTGGCCGAGCGCACCCCGGTTTGCTGGCTGGCCCAGATGGAGGTCTCCTGGGCGTATCCAGCAAGTAACGAACCGATGGAACTGATCGGGACGCTGTAGGCCAAAACCATCAGCAGGAATTCCTCGTTCAAGGCGGACATGCCACGGTACAGGATTTCGTTCTGCTGGAGCGAGTAGCCCTGGGAGGCCTGGTCGCCGCTGATCAGGGGGTTCTGCATGGCGTGGCTTCCGGAACGCGAGTTCTCGCGTGGGTCGGGATGGCCAACGGTAATAAGTGCATGTGGCATCTCTTCCAGCGACAGGTACAGCCAGTGCGCGATGCGCGAGGTGAGCGGTTCCAGGCGCAATTGGCGGTACTGGCCTCTCATCCCGGCTTCCAGGACGGTCAGATCGTGCAGGGACTTGAGCACGGCTTCATCCTTGTTTTCGGCAAAGCTGGCCACCCCGTAGCACTGCACGATCCCGAGAGGCGGGTCAGCGAAGATCCCGGCTGCCAGATAGGCCAGGTTGACCCTGGCCCCACCCAGGCCGCGCAGGATGGCGCGCATCTTTTGCAGCAAGCCTGCATCCGAACGGACTTCGACCGGGATCGACCTGAGCTGCAGCAGGCGCACAACGCGGTAGCCCTTGAATTCCCTTCCGTTTTCGCGTTCGGTGAGTTCCAGCCAGAGATAGTCCAAATGATCCGTGCCCTGGGCAAACGCCATCCCACCGCCGTGGAATTCGAGATCCGGCGGTGCCAGGTTGGCTGTTTTGGTCTTCAGCCAGGTGGGGAGAAGTTCTTGAATGCGTTTGATCATGTGATTAAATTCGGTAGCGGGTTGTCTCTTGAAATCCTGTAGGACAGATGAACGATGACTGCATGGGTGGTTCCACGCCTGCCCACAAATGGGTTTGTGAACAGGGGTCGAAAAACATGCTCAGTCTTCGGCGATATAGATGGTGGGCGACTCGATCCCGGCCAGTTGGAACAGTGTCAGGATTTTGCGCCGGGTCCAGCCCAGGTCTTCGCTGCGGTTGCGGATCGACTGCTTACCCAGGCGGGCGGCAATCGGTGATTCGCTGAACTCGGCCGGGAAGCGATCTGCCAGGGCATAGGCGCAGGTGGAAACTTCCAGGCCGACAATGGCCTCATCCTTCCATTTCCAGTGCACCGAAGCGACATATTCGGCAGGCTTGGCGAAGGCACCGGGAAACATCTGGACTTCGTTCCATTTGCCGCTGGGGTTGTCCTGCGGGCTGCACCAGATCTGGAAACCGGCGCTGCCAGCTTCGTAAAGCGCTTCAACAGCCGGGTTGCGGCCCACATCCAATCTGCGGGCCACATCCAGGACCGGCTTCATCCGCCGGTGTTCGGACGAGTACGAGGGTTGCAAAACAGGTGGTATCTTGTAGCGAGTGTTCATTTTTTCTCCGTGGTCAGCGCGAACCGTTTTGCATCCAGTTCGCCTTCATCTGTATTGGGATATTCGGCCAGCAGGCTTTCCCGGCCGTCTTTGAAATAGTGGAAAACCACCACAAATCGTTCTGCTTCGCGCCGCACTGTCCATCGCCCAGCTTTTTCGGGCGGGACATGCGGGGCGGTGTTTCTTGCGTCCCAATCGCCAGATATGGGGAAATCCGTTCCCCATATCTGGCGGTGGGTCTTTACTTCGGACATGGTGACCACCTTGTGCTGTCTTCCTGGAGCAGAGCAAGCTCTGCTCCAGGAAAAACCTATTTGCGTTTCTCGGCCTGCTTGACGGCATCGACCAGGATATGAGCCCGATTGACCTTGCAGGCGATACTGTAGATGCCGCCCCCGTAGGGCGTGACGGCAAAGAACATGTTGGCCGTAGCCAGCTTCGCCACGACAGCGGGCAGGCTGCGGGCGGCGATCAGGATGCTGGCGGTGCGTCCAGCGTGGATCGGGTCATCCGAGAGCGCGACGCGCTGCTCGGCCGGAACTTTTGACAGATCGCCGGACATAAGTTAGTCCACCAACATGCCGCACACCTGGTCTTCGTACTGCATTTCCAGGTGCGCATCCTCGGCCGGGATGACCATGCTTTGCATCCGCCGGGCGCGTTCGAGGCGCTCTTTGAACAAATCGGCCTGCATCTGGAACTGGAAATCTGCCAGAGGCACAGCCAATCCGCTGCGATAACGCGCATACACGCCAAATTCAGCCTGCGGGTCATGCGGCGAGGCGGGTACCACGCTGCCATTCATGATCTTGAAGGGCTGCACGCAGAACTCCGTGTACTCGGGCGTGCCCGCGATCTGGCTGATCAGGTGCTGCTCGACATTCACCCAGGGTGCGCCGCCGTAAGGCTGGCCGGTGCGCCAGGCTTCAGGGATATCGCACAGGGTTTCGGGCCGGGTGACAACATCTACGTCTTGTGGATTGTTGTTGGCGACCGCCAGGGCTTTGGCGCCCTGCTCGTCATCCGCGACGACAAAGCGGGTGATGGTGACTTTGTAAAGGTTCATGGTTTTGTGTGTCCTCGTTGTGTTTGAAAATTAAATTTCGATTTCGAGCGGAATGCAGAACAGAATTTCTTCCGCCATCTCGTTGTGTGGGGGCAGGTACAGCAGTGGTGAAACTTCCACCAGCAGCCCAGGTGGGCTGCTGACTGCGAGTGCAGGATGATACGAAGCGCCAAACTGCGGGCGGGCCGGGGTGATTACTCTCACCGGCTGGAAACGCTTGCGAGGCAGCAATCTGCTTTGCAGGAAATTCCAGAGTGTGAAGAGCGCTTTCCAGGCCAGGCCAAGCAGCAGGCCGCTCCAGATGATCAGCAGCACGCTTGTGACAATGCCGTGCGTGACCGGGCGCAGGAACTCATCCATGCTGGCGCTCCCGGAAGGTGAAAGGGCGCAGATCGCAGTTATTGGCGGGGCATGTAACCGTGTCCACGGTTTCGCCCTTGCCAACCTCGAGCTTGCCTTTTGCAAGCGGCTGTCCGCAGTTCGGGCAGTCGCAATCCAGGGTGTCGGGTGCCAGTAAAACAGGCACAGGTCCTGTGAGAAGAAGTGGGATTGCCATAGTCGTCTCCTTGTGGAATGGGAAAAGGAACAGGCCAGGCGCTTTGCCTTTCCTGTTGAATGGGTGGCCAGCGGAAGCGCGGAAGACCGCGCCGCCTGGCATCTGCTCGTTGTGTGGGATTCGTTGTGGGAGTAGAAAACTTGTGAGAACTACTTGTGGGTGCTTGAAAAATATTCAGTTTTATAAGGTTCTTTTTATTGAACCAACGTTTGAAATGAAGCCAGCGTTTCGTAATGCATCCAACGTTCGTTTTCGATCAGTGCCTTTCACTTCAGTGCAAGGCAGCTAATTGATCCCGCCCACCGGGGTGAGCGGAACGGATAAGCTGTCTTACTCGGGCGTGCCAGTGTTGACAATCTCAGCCAGGTAGCGGACCCGGTCGATGATCTCATCCAGCGCCTGTCCCAGCCCGGCCAGGCTGCGCACGGCGCGCGGAACAGGCATCCCGAACAGGGCAATTTCAAAGTAGTCATCCTCGGGCGTTGCGCCTTCAAAGAACAGCAGTTCCATGTTATCCAGCTCGAAAAGCACACCTTCGTAATCTTCCAGCAGGAAGGCATATTTGGCATCCGCGCCCAGGATACGCTGTAGCAGCTCATCGCCGCGGTCAAGGGCGCTTTTGTTCTCGGCTTCACGCGCAGTTCGGGCTGTATGGAATTCGCCCAGAGCCTTGCTTACGATGGACAGGCACACGGGTTCTTCGACTGGGGCGGGTTTGGTTTGTGTCATACGGGTTCCTTTTGCGTTTAGGTTATCTCCCGCCCCGGTCGCGTAGGCTGAGAAGCATCTGCTCGTAGGTGGCGAGGGGGTTGGTAAGAGAAATTGGATTGAGAAAGACCTGCTGAGCCAGCATCGAGAAGTAACCGAGTGGTACCACCAGCCAGAGCGCCCAGATGGCCACCGTGGTGGTATTGGCGCGCGTGTTGGCGATGATCTGCGCCGCGGCATCCGCCGAGCCAAGCATGGCGGCCCATTGCTCCGGGCCGATCTGCGCGGTGTAGATCAGGTAGATCCGGCTGATGATGACTGCCAGGGCGTAGGTGGCGATACCGACCTTGACGCCGTTCAGTAGGCTGAAGCGTTGGGCCGGGACGGCCAGGGTCGCGAGTAAACCGGCGATCCACATAGCCGCCCCGATCCAGGGAACTGGCGCGCCCATTCCCCACTGCGCAACGATCCACAGGGCCAAAACGATCCCGGTCACAATCTGGGATGTTTTTTGGGATGTCTGGAGACCGCCGCGGCCATCGCGCAGGGGGCGGGCCGACGCAAGTTTCTGGACTGCATCGTCGACGACCAGCATCATCACCCCGGCTACAGCCACGCTCACCAGGGCAGGCAGAATGCTCATGAGCGCATAAAGTAGCCAGAGCAGCCCGTTGATGGCGTAGATGGGCGTATCAAGAATGAGAATGTTTAATTGGTCGAAGGTCATCGATGCTTTCCTGGTGATGGCGATTCACTGGTTCGGGGGTGGATTACTGGTGCAATCTTTCAAAAAGTTTTTCATCTTCCTGCCTGCGTTCGGCTTCGCTGCACATGCCTGAGACTTTCATTATCGACAAACCTACACCTATGGCGCCTAGCCAGAGCAGGCCGAAGAAGATCAGCAGTTCCATTACGGCGCCGTTGAAGCATCGATCAAGGTAGGCAGTACCACGTAGACTTTGATCTGGCCTTTGCCGGTCAGTACCCTGGGTGGCGTGATCTGCTGGCCGCCCCAGGATGTGCCATTCGTGCCAACCGTGATGGTCAGGTTGAACAGGCCTGGGTCGGCAAAAGGCACTTTCAGTGCCTGCAAATTGGCGCTGCAGGTTCCGCCGCCCGAGCAGCCCATGTCGAATGAGCCGTATTTGGGCAGGTTGAACGAACCCTGGTGGACATAGGCGCCGTACCAGCTTGCGCCCAGGTCATTCACGATCCAGCCGCGGCTGGCTGCGCTCAGTTCCGCGCGGGCGTTGGCAGTGTTGATCTGCTCCGGCAAGTGTTCGACATGCACCTTGCATTCTTTGAGCTCCTGGCCGGTGCGGGTAACGCCGGGTTTGCCGTTAGGGCGGGTGCAGTTGGAGACTTGGTTCGGCCCTGCTGCCGAGCAGGAAGTGACTTCTTCGTAGACTGGTTCGTACCAGGTGAAGATCACGGGCGGGATGTTGACGCTTCCGCTGATATCTGCGCCGCGTTTATCGGGGTCCTGCCCGACTGCCAGTGGATAGGGCGGGGCGGACGGTGAGATGTTCAGCGAGGGACTGGTCTGCGAAACCGAAGGCGCCGGGCAGGTGGGCGGGGGTGTCGGGGAAGGATCTGTTGGTTCGACCGTGGGTGGCAGATCGCAGGCGACAGGGTTGGCGGCGCACAGTTCGGCCGGGCAGCCCGCCGGGGAGTTTGAGCAGGATTGGTACAACAACGCCAGCAGGTAAACGTTGCCGTCATTTTGGGAGAGCTGATAAAACAGATTCAACAACCGTGCAACATCAGAATCCGGTGAAAATAAAGCCCAAACGTTCTGGCCGTTGATGGCCGCGTCCGCAAACTTGTCCGCGTCCACCTGGCTCATTCCAGCCAGGTTTTGGAACAGGGTCGAGATAAACTGCACACCATTACCGGCTGCCACCTGCCCGGAAAGTTCCACACCCATTCCCAGCCCGGTGCCCATCTGTCCGTTTGAATTGACCAGTCCGGAAGCGGTGGGGTTCATGGCCATGAAGAACAGGGTCGTGGTGGACGGGATCAGGATGGTTTCACCGCTGGGCGAAACATACTGGTGGTAGGTGGCTTCCGCTGACATCCCGGTCCAGGCCGGAAAATCTGGCATCCAACCTGCGGGTTGGCTGACTTCCCCGGCTTCGATCACGCCCGGCAGCAGATTGCCGTTCGCATCGAAGAAATCGCCCCAGCCGCCGCCGTCCGCTTTTGCCGCGCCGATCGGCAGGGTGGCGATAATGACAGCCAGCACCAGGGTGGCCGTGATAAACAGGTTCAGGTTACGGCGCAGCATTACCGCGCTCCTGCGTGAACATCACGCGCTCGAACTTCCAGCCATTCTGGTTTTCCGAAACCAGTACCTGGATATCGCCGGCGTTGGCTTTGCCGGTTTGCAGGTTCTTGCATTCCAGGCTGACGGACCATTCCTGGATATGCAGGGCATCGGCAGTGGTGGGGATGTCCTTGCTCAGGCTGGCTTTCATAGCCTGGCAGGCCTGGCGCACTTTGCCCTTGGCTACCGTCGGCCACAGCATCGGCGACAGCGATTTCTTGAGCACCGCGCAGCCCTGTTCGCTGGCAACCTTGCAGACGCTTTCTTCCCAGGCCGCCTGGCCTTTTTCGCTGTCGGTGGACAGGAAAACCTGGGCGCCTTCGCGCGCAGCGATCTCGGCGGGTTTCGGCGCAGTGAGCTTTGTGATGGCCTGCGGGATAATGGCATACCCGAGCGCGGCCACTGCGATAAAGACCAGCAGGCCAGTGATCAGGTGCTTGGGAAGGATGACGAATTCCCTGGGTTTCATGGAACCTCCGTGAATGGTGACCCCATTGCTGGGGGAGAATCAAAAAGCGGCCACCAGCACAGGTGACCTTTGCATCCCAAAGGTACTGTGTCAGTGGCCGCTTCGTAGGTATAAATCTTGCAACGGTTGTTTGGCGACCGGTTGGCTAACGATTATTCAGTTGTGGCGCAGATATTACCAAAGCTTTTTCAGGTTTGCAAGCAAAGTCGAGAAATTGGTAGTTATCTTATTCCTCAGTTACCAACGTGGCGTCAGGGAATTCAAGCGGTTTTCCTTTCCTGCGCGGCCCGCGCCGGTCCATCGTCAGGTCTTCCAAGCAGAAGATTAATTACCCGTGTTCGCGGTTGTTGGGTAAGTGGTAGAGCAGGCGCGCCGCTGATTTAGAGCTTTCAACGGAAGGCCAGGGTCGTGAGCATACTCATGCCAGGTGGAATATTCGACCATTGACCACCATGCTTCTATAAAACCTTTCTCGTACAACAAATCGTTTGGCGGGACAACACCATTATTTGCATCAACCAGCTTGCGGGTATATTGAGCATCCTGTTCATGTGCCCGCAGATCGGCGACAAATGGCCCCGAAGCAATAGCCCTCATCGCAAAAAAGACATATCCACTATTTTCACAGGCGCCATTCTTGCCAACACTTTTTAGTTCGTCGTCCCATTTTTTCCATTGCTCCACACGGCTTTGCCAGAATTCCAGGAAGGTAATTCCGGGAGCCCTGCGCTGAGCTTCTTCGACCTGCATTGGCTGGCCAGACTTGTACCAGAAGTATCCGCCCAACCCTAGGATCCCCAGCACGCTCCCCAGTACAATCAATCCAAATAATTTGCCAATCAGCTTCCCAATCATCTTGTTCGCTCCTCGTGTTTTTTATGTCCGGCTGTCTACCAACCGGTTTACTTTTCCTGTGACGGGCATTATAGAACAGGTTTTGTTGGTTTAGTCTTAACATTTCCTCAACAGTTTGTTTACCTGCTTGCAAAAAACCGAAAATCCTGGCGACCGAATTACAAAGACAAAAATTCCTAATCAAGAGAATTCGGCGAAAAGACTTAAGCTCCACTCCCCTTTTCGCCGGCGAAAAGCCCTGTTTTCGATCCTTTTTTCTCGTTCTCAGGCGGCTTTTCGCCAAATTTGCATACTTTTCGCCGAAATAATATGAGGGCTTTGGGGTTTTCGCCAATTTGCGAAAAGGCTAAGTGGCTTTGTCTCGGATAGTTGTCCAGATATCGCCATTGATACGCAAGAAATCATCATCGATCACGCTCAAATCACAAATTGCAATGCGCGCCTTAGGCAACATCTCACGCAACGAAGAATTGATTTCCCGTATAACCGATCTTTGTGCATTCGTGCTTTCGCAGAAAAAATACAACCGTCCGCTGGTGAATTGGCAAAAGTTGCGAACCTTGGCTTCGCTATCCTGATTCCCTTTTCTGGAATCTCGTTCCACTTCAATGTAAATTACTTCATCACCTCGCTGGGCGATCATGTCTGGATTAAACACATGAACTGCATCCACCTGAAGAACAGGAGCATGCTCCAAAATTTCATAACCGGCTTTCTTCAGCCAATCCTGCGCCATCAGGTTTAAAAGCGTATGAGCATCCGTTTTATGTTCTTTTTTGATGGCGTATTCACTGACAACCGGTTTTTTGCCGGTCAGCAACAAATAGGCTATCTGTCCGAGTGTTGTCAATTCAATGATGCCTTGCGGTCTTCTGGCCAGGCCTTTCTCAGTAGCATAGTCATCGGCAAAGCCTCTTTCGACAAGGTCAGAAAGTACATCTGCTGCGCCCTTGCTCCTTGGGCCCATTTCAAATTTTTCTTCGATCCTTTCCTTTAGTCTGGGCGCTCTAGCCAGACCAGTTTCGCCCATCAAACACAGGGCGAAAGACTGACGATCAAAAAATTTATCCCGAGCCCAATCCTGGTAAAAATCCGGCAGAGATGCCGGGTCCAGACCCCGATAAGAAGTGTTCTGATCAAGGGATTTGCTTTCCAGCTTTTGCGCATGTTCTGTCATTTGTCTGACTGCATCCGTCAGATTCGCTTTTTCTTTTTCCAGTTGATCCAGTTTTAACCCGGCCAGGCGGTAATCTTCGGCGAGTTGCTGAAATTTCTGACGAATATCTTGCTCAGGGGCGCTCAAAACTGGCTGGTTTTGCATCGACAACCGGGAAAGGCGCTCGCGAATCACGCCGGACAAAACCTCTAGTGGAATTCGATCCACATTCACACCCAGCGTTTGCTTTTCATTCAGCCAGTCATTGGCAACCAGGCTGGCAATCTCCTGGATGACAATGCGCGCAGATATCCATTTGCGCTCGGCCTCATCGCGCAAACGAGTCTGGGTCTCCAGCATGTCTGTAAACATACTTTTGGTGATCGGGCTCAGGGACGGATCCATTCACTCTTCTCCAATTCGCCCACGGATTGTTTCGCCAGATCAAGCGCCTGCCTGGCCGCGGCCAGGTTGGTGTCAGTTGGCGCCGAAACCCACAGCAGCATGGCGCGCGAGGCTTCAAGATAAGCATTAGCAGCTTGCGCCAACAGTGTCTTGGCCGGGATGGCAGCCGTGGGAACCGACTGCCTGTCCACCTCCTGTGCCAGGGCGATGGCCGTATCCACTACCTTTTGGGATTCGCGCGACTTCGCGAACAAGTCACTGCCGAACTTGCCCGAAAGCACGCTGGCGATCTGCGCATCCAGGCTGAGCATGCGCTCATGCCAGTTTGCGATGGAATTGCGGTAGTCTTCCAAGGCCTTGGTATCTGGCAGCAGCAGGATTGGGTGGTTGGCCTGGTCGCGCGGTGAGTTGAAAAAGCCCAGACACAGCAGCGCCAGAAGAGCCAGGCTGATCCAAATCCATTTTGGGATAACCAGCGGTTCACCGGTCATACGGTCACGCCCGCCGAATCATCCGGTAATTCGGGCAGCAGCGTTGTGAAGGCCACCTTATTCCCTGGTAGCTGTCCCCTGGCCTGCATTTCTTCTTTGCGTTTCTGGCCACGCTCCCGGGTTTCATTCCGCAAATAATCCACATCTTCCGCGACAATCTCAAAAGTCGGTTTGCCGTTGGGCGCCCGGCGCATCTGGATATGGCCTTCCACATGAATACGAGTGCCCGTTTGCACAAAAGCCTCGGCTTCTTCGGCCTTGTTCCCGTAAAACACTACCCGCAGGCCTTTGACTTCTTTGGTTTCAGGCGTTTCGTTGATCATGATGTACACCCGCAAAAAGGGCATGGGTTTGCCATTAATCGTAAAAACATCATAATAAATATCGCCGGTGATATCGCCTTTGATCACAACGCGGTTGGTGAGGGTCATCGTGTTTCCTGCCCCTTTTTCTGTTCGTTGATGGCTTCGATAACGGCCAGCATGGCGGTGGCTTCGTCCGGTTCTGCAAACTCGAAGCGTTTCGGTGTGTCGTGTTCGAGATAGATGAGCACGACCGGAATTTCACCATTGAGAATGGAAGCAAGTTGCGAGATTTTTGGCATGGTATCTGATCCTTTGCGAGTGCGAGAAATAAAAAATGCGCTCCCGGTAAGGGGAGCGCATCATTCAGCGCAAGGGGTGCAGGCACAATCCTCCCTGGGAACGCGACACAGGGGCGGATTATATGGAGATGGAGAAATCTGTCAAGCGGGGTTGACGCGAAAAGAGCGGATTGCCTGGCTTTGGTTATAAAGATTCAAAATGTCACGTCATGCGCAACAATTACCTAAAAATGAGATTTCGTTGCGTTTTTCATACTTTTGCTGTAAAGTAGATATCAACCAGGAGGATTTCCAATGGCTGCAAAATCAAAAAAAGAGGATACACAACCCGCAAAGCAGGTGTTCAACGTCAGGGGTGGCATTCACGCCGGGCGCGATGTGATCCAGGGCGATCAGACCAACTACATCACCACAAACCAGGTTGCCAACATCCAATCCGCTGCTGAGTTTGTGACTGCGCTCCAACAGGTGCGGGCACAGATTGCCGGGTTGAAGGCGAACCCTGGCCTGGACGATGATGATCGCAAGACCATTGAAGTGGTCGAAGGGCGCATCGTCAGCGCTGAAGAGGAAGCCAAAAAAGAAAAGCCCGCCTCCGACCAGATCGTGCCAAAACTGGAGAAAGCCAAAGCCACGCTGGTGACCCTGACTGCCAGCCTGGGCGCTGCCGCCGCGCTTGGCACGGTTCTGGGCCAGTTGGGAGTAATGGCGATCAAGCTTTTTGGCGGTTGATTCCTGGCCGCGCGGGATGATTTCAGGGAGGGGTTATGCCGGGTTCATCGCAAAAAATTGATATTGACGGCGGCGTGCATTGCGCCGATTTCATCGGGCGCGACCAGAAAATCACCTATGGTTTCAGCGCCAAAGAAGTGGAAAGCCTGGTTGCGCGGGTGCTGGAATTCGTGCAGGCCAAAGCCGTGTTTCAACCCGCGCCCGGTCAGCCAGATGCACTATTTGCCGAGTTGAATGGTCAGACTCTGACCTTTCAACCCGGCGCGGCGCAGCGACTGGGGGGCCTGGGCAGTTTACAGGCCTACTTGCTCTCTTTGTTGATCGACCAGGATTATCAGCGCTGGGCTTCGCGCTTTGTGCCGCTGGCCGGCAAGATGGACATCCGGCAGGTGGTGGAGGGGGTGCTGATTTGTTTTACCGAACTGATCATCCCAACAGGTGAGGGCGGGCAGGCGACCCATAAGCCACTGGCCAGCATTGCCGAAGCCATGCAGACGCATGACGCCTTTATCATTTTGGGGGAGCCTGGGGCTGGGAAAACCACCACTCAACAGCGCATCGCCTATGACGCCGCGCGCGACCTGCTCGAAGGCCAGGGCGGACGCGTGCCGCTCTTTGTGCGTTTGAGCCAGCAGAGGGAGCAGGATCCGTATGCCTTTCTGAAAACCGAATGGGAACGGCGGACCGGGACCCCCTTCGATGAGGCCCGGCGCGCCGGACGGATTCTCATCCTGGCCGACGGGCTAAACGAAATTCCGCGCGAAAAGCGCAACGAACACCTGAAAGCCTGGATGCTGTTTGAGCAGGAATATCGCGGCGCAAACCAGTTGATATTCAGCGGGCGCGAAAAGGATTACGACAACCAGCTCAACCTGCCGCGCGTGCTGGCGCAGCCGCTGGATGATCCCCGGATTGACGATTTTCTCAAGCGGCACAACGCCGAAGGCCTGCGGGATTTACTGGATGCCCCGCCGCACCGGCTGCGCGAAATGGCCGCGAACCCGCTTCATTTGTTCGTGCTGACGATGGTTTATTTGCAGGGCGGCAAGAACCTGCAAACCCTGGCCAACAGCGGACGCTTGTTCGAAACCTTCACCAACTGGCTGATGCAAAACGAGCAACGCTGGCATCCTGATGACCTGCCCGTGGAGAAAAAGGCCGAATTGTTTGCGGGTGTGGCGTATGAAATGCAGAACCGCGGGACCGGCACCACCTTGATTCTGGCAGATGCTCGAAGCGTCCTGCCGTTTGGCGTGGAAATTTTGGGCGAGGAACTGGCGCTCGACCCGGCGGTTCTTTTTCGCTTTGGGCGCGGCGCGTCCATCCTCGACCCGGCCACCCTGCCGGACGTGCGCTTCTACCACCACCTGCTGCAGGAATATTTCGCGGCGCGCGAGCTGCTGCGGCGTTTTAACAGCGGCGAGGAGCTGAGCGCCTTCTGGAAAACCGCGCGCAGTGTGGATGAAATGCCGCCCGCTGAAGTGGGCGAATGGGACCCGCTGCCTGAACCGCTCACCACGGGTTGGGAGGTGACCTCCATCCTGGCCTGCGGCCTGAGCCGCGCGCCGGAGAAGTTGATCGAAGCCGTGCGGCTTGCCAACCCGGTTCTGGCCGGACGCTGCCTGGACGAAGCCGGGATTGCCAGACCGGAGGCTGTTGCCAAAAAAGTGCAGGCCGACCTGCTTGCCGACTTGTACAATCCCCAAATTCACCTGCGTGCCCGCCTGCAGGCCGGGTACACCCTGGGCAAGATTGGCGATCCGCGCTTTGTTCCGCAGGAAATCGACGGGGTGAAGGTCATTCTGCCACAAATGGTGGATGTGCCTGCCGGGGAATATGTGATCGGCAGCAACAAAGGCGAAAAAGATACATTCGAACAGGAATACCCGCAGCACAAAATAAAGTTACCTGCTTTTTCGATTGGCAAATGGCCGGTGACAAATGCCGAGTACGCCTGTTTCATGGCGGCGAGTGGTTATGCCAACGAGGCCTATTGGCAAGGCGAAATGGCCAAACGCTGGTTGAAAGGCGAAGATGTAGCTGGCGGGCAGTTCAAGACCTGGTTGGATCAGTGGAAAACCCTGCAAACATGGAGTGACGTGCGCAAGACTCTGGAAGAAAATGGCAATTTTACGCCAGAACAAATCGACGATTATGTATATATCGCGGGCTTGACTGAGGAAGAACTCAAAGAGCAGCTTGGCGAACAGCTTTCGCAAAAGTCTCGGAGCCAACCGGATAAGTGGAACGATACCCAATATAACAACCCGTCGCAGCCTGTGGTGGGGATCACCTGGTTCGAAGCCAATGCCTACTGCGCCTGGCTATCTTCGGTCACGGGCAAAACCTTCCGCCTGCCGCGTGAAGTCGAGTGGGAAGCTGCCGCGCGCAGCGGCGATGGCAGGAATTACCCCTGGGGCTCGGATTGGGACAAGGAAAAAGCCAACAGCATTGAAGGCCGTGTGCTCAGGCCCTCGCCGGTGGGTGCTTACGCCGCCGCCGGAGCTGTGGGGCTCTTTGGCGCGGAAGACCAGGCTGGAAATGTCTACGATTGGACCAGCAGCCTGTACCAGCCTTATCCTTACGACTCCGCGCAAAGTGAAAAAACTGAGTCTGCTGGTGAGCGTGTCGTGCGCGGCGGCTCGTGGTACAGCAATCGTTACTTCGCGCGCTGTGCGTCCCGCAACAGGCTCGTACCCGACTACTTCAACTTCAATATCGGTTTTCGTTTAGTTTCCCCTGGGCTCTGATCTTGGCCCCGTAGGGATAGTTCTGGTTTCTGATTTCTGCCTCCTGCTTTCTGAAAACTGCATTCTGAGGAGGGGGCGTGGGGGAACGACGTTCCCCCACAGGTTAAGCGAATTTTTTTGAAATTTTGACCGTTCCTGGTGAATCGGATGAAAACTTACAAACATCTGTACGATCAGATTGCCAGCTTTGACAACCTTTTCCTGGCCTTCAAAAAGGCCAGGCGCGGCAAGCGTGCCCGCCCGGATGTGGCCGAGTTTGAGTTCAATCTGGAAGCCAACCTGCTCAAACTGCAAAACACGCTCGAAACGGAAACCTACCGCCCGGGCCGTTATCACAACTTCTATATCACCGACCCCAAGCTGCGCTTGATCTCGGCTGCGCCCTTCAGGGACCGGGTGGTGCATCATGCGCTTTGTAATCTTATCGAGCCAATTTTCGAGCGCAGTTTTATTTTTGACAGTTACGCCAACCGGTTAAAAAAAGGCACACATGCTGCTATTGACCGCGCCCAGAACTTCAGCCAGAAGTATCCCTATGTGCTCAAATGCGACATCGAACATTTCTTCCCACGCATCGACCACCAGCTTCTTTTTGCGCAGCTGGCTCACCGGCTGGCTGACTCGCAGACGCTGCGCCTGTGCCGGCTGATTCTGTCCAGCGGCGCGGGCGTTCACAAAGATATTCCGCCCGTCCTCTTCCATGGTGACGACCTGTTTTCCACGCTGCGCCCGCGCGGGCTGCCGATCGGCAACCTGACCTCGCAGTTCTGGGCGAATGTCTATCTCAACCCGCTCGATCACTTCATCAAGCATGAGCTGAAATGCCCGGCTTACTGCCGCTATGTCGATGATTTCCTGCTCTTTTCCGCAAATAAAGCGGCCTTGCATGAATGGCGCGCGGCTGTGATCGCATACCTGGCCGGCTTGCGCCTGACTCTGCACGAAAACGAAGCCCAGGTCTTCCCCGGCGCCACCGGCATCCCGTTTTTGGGCTGGCGCATCTATCCCCATCATCTACTGCTGCGCAAACGCAATGGCCTGGCCTTCCAGCGTCGCTATGCCCGCATGCGCCATGATTACGCTGCCGGAAAAATCAGCTTTGCCCATCTGGATGCCAGCGTCCAGGGTTGGATTGCCCACGTCCGGCATGGCAACACCTGGGGGCTGCGCCGTTCTTTGCTCGCGACGCCTCTCTCCTTGCAGGCGATGGGCCGGGGGTGAGGTCAAAAATTGAAACAATCACCGCTCTTTAGCAAAACCTATGATTTTGTGACCTGGGCCATCCCGCTCACGGTCAAGTTCCCGCGTCACCAGCGTTTTGTGATGGCGGCCGCCTTGCAGCGCGAAACCTTGCGCTTTCAGGAGTTGATCATCGAAGCCGCCCACCAGCCAGACCCGGCCGAGCGGCTGACGGATGCGGATGCCGAACTGGACAAGATTCGCACCCATATGCGCATCTGTCTGGATATGGGTCTGGTAGAATCAGGTCAATACCAACACGCCGCCGGGTTGCTGACTGAAATGGGCAAATTGCTCGGTGGTTGGATTCAAAAAAGCCGTTCCGTCTTGCGCAAGCGTCAGGCTTTCACAAGACATTTACGGAGGGACAGGTGGATTCGTGCGCGGCGGCTCGTGGAACAACAATCGTAACAACGCGCGCTGTGCGTACCGCAACAGGAACGTACCCGACAACTTCAACAACAATATCGGTTTTCGTTTAGTTTCCCATGAATCTCACCTTCTGGCCGGCAAAGCCTGCGTCTTCTGTGTAAGCCCGGCGAGGCCCCAAGATCAGAACCAGCGCCGCCTGTTCCTGGTTTTACCTTTCCCCACCATATTCATCTGGGAGATGGCCGGACATGAGGTGGAGCCAAATACTGCCACAGGCCTGCCTCCTCTGGTAACCCTGCGCCTGTCGCAGAGCGAACGTTGAGGCAGGCCACCTTCCGGAGAGCACGATGTCCATAAATAAAAAAGTCAAAATCGGCGATATAGAAGCAGCCCGTGATGTGATTATGGGCGATCAGACCAACGTTACCGCCGACCTGACCCGTCTGGAAGACCGGCTAGAGCAAATCATCACGCTGCTGCGCCAGCCGGGAACCAGCATCCAAATCAACGGGGATGTGAGCGATGCAGTTGTGCTAATTGGGGGTGGAAACAGCCTTCAGATTTCAAAAGCGGAACTTGAAGGACTATCAGCTTTGCAATCTAGTGCAAACAGCAACGGGCGACGCGAACAAATTTACCTGACAAGTCTGCTTTTACGTGATACCTATGCCCCTTGGGAGCGGTTGTATGTCCCATTGACCGGAAACATGCTCGTGCGGCAAGCAGTTGAAGATTTGCCGGTGAGATATTGCGAATTTATAGTGCCAGTTGATACGCAAGTCGGGCAGGGCCAACTGATCATGCGCCCGCTAAAAGACATCACCGAAGCCATGCAAAGCCACGCAGCCTTCATCATTTTGGGCGCGCCAGGTGCAGGAAAAACCACAACCTTGCAGAAGATCGCTTTTGACATGGGGCGCGCCTACCTGCAAAAAAGTTCGAGTCGGGTGCCGTTGTTTGTGCGCTTGAGTGAACAACGTGAGCGTGACCCTTATGATTTTTTGCAGGCGGAATGGGAACGCAATATTGGTACGCCCTTTGAACCAGCCCTACACGGTAGCCAGATTTTGATTCTGGCCGATGGCGTCAATGAAATTCCGCGTGAGAACCGCGCCGCGCGTCTGAAAGAATGGGGCAATTTCAATACCGATCATCGAGGTGGGAATTTGCTGATTTTTAGCGGCCGGGTTCTGGATTACGAAAACGAACTCGGCTTGCCGCGCGTTCTGGTGGAACCGCTGGAGAAGGGGCAAATTATCGATTTTCTGGAAAGACACAAGGCCGATGGGCTGGTTGCCATGCTGCATGAGCATGCCGGCCGCCTGATGGAAATTGCCAAAATCCCGCTGAACCTGCTGGTGCTGGCCACCCTGTACAAAATTGATCCAGCCCAGAGTTTTACGAACCTGGGCAAGCTGTTTAAAGCCTTTAGCGACTCGTTATTCAATCGCGAAAGGCTGAATCACCCTGAGAAAATGCCAATGGAGGCCATGCGCTCGGCATTGGGGCAGATGGCTTTTAGCATGCAGGAACAAGGCGAGGGGCTGACCTTTGCGCTGGAAACTGCACAGAAGGCTTTGCCCCTCACACTTGTCATTAAAGGCGAGACGATTGCTATTGACCCGGCGCGCCTGTTTCATTTTGCGCGTGGAGCAACCATTCTTGACCCTAACACTGATACAGATGTGCGCTTTCGCCATCAAGTTTTGCAGGAATATTTTGCGGCGCTGGAATTACAACGGCGCTTCGATATCGGCGAAGATCTGAGCCGCTTGTGGCGCGCCAGACGCACCATGGAAGAAATGCCAGCGACTGCCGTGGGCGACTGGGACCCCTTGCCCGAGCCGCCTTCCACTGGTTGGGAAGTGACCACCATCCTGGCCTGCGGCCTGAGCCGCGCGCCGGAGAAGTTGATCGAAGCCGTGCGGCTTGCCAACCCGGTTCTGGCCGGACGCTGCCTGGACGAAGCCGGGATTGCCAGGCCGGAAGGCATGGCGAAAAGTGTACGGGCCGACCTGCTCGCCAATCTGTACGACCCCAAAATCCACCTGCGCGCGCGGTTGCAGGCCGGGTACACCCTGGGCCGGATTGGCGACCCGCGCTTTGCGCCGCAGGAAGTAAACGGCGTGAAGCTCATTTTGCCACAGATGCTGGAAGTGCCTGCCGGAGAATACATCATTGGCAGCAACAAAGGCGAGAAAGACAGCTACGATGATGAATATCCACAGCAGACCGTGAAGCTGCCTGCTTTTTCGATTGGCAAATGGCCTGTCACCAATGCCGAGTACGCTTATTTTATGGCGGGGGGGGGCTATGAGAACGAGGCATATTGGGAAGGAGATCTGGCTAAATGCTGGTTGAAAGGCGAAGATGTGGCTGGTGGGCAGTTGACATCTGCAATGAATAATTGGAAAATTGTCCACCCTTTACCAGATATTAAGCAAGCTTTGTTGCAAACCGGGAGTTTTTCACCAACTGAAGCTGACTCATATGCTAGGCTTTTTGGATTGGATGAGGATGCATACAAGGCAAAAATATCAAAATCTTTTGGTCAAAAATCCCGCACCCAGCCGCATTACTGGAACGACACGCAGTACAACAACCCATCCCAGCCGGTGGTGGGCATCACCTGGTTCGAAGCCAGGGCTTACTGCGCCTGGCTATCTTCGGTGATGGACAAAACCTTCCGCCTGCCAAGTGAGGTCGAGTGGGAAGCTGCCGCGCGCGGTTTTTCGGACGGGGGTAGGGTTTACCCCTGGGGCGATGACTGGGACAGGGAAAAAGCCAACAGCCTCGAAGGGCGCGTGCTCAAGCCTTCGCCGGTGGGCGCATATACCGCCGCGGGCGGCGTGGGGCATTTCGGTGCGGAAGACCAGGCCGGAAATGTCTACGACTGGACCAGCAGCCTGTACCTGCCCTATCCCTACGACCCGGCCCAAAGTGAAAAAACTGAGTCTGATGGTGAGCGTGTCGTGCGCGGCGGCTCGTGGCGCGACGATCGTATCGACGCGCGCTGTGCGTCCCGCTACTGGTTCGTTCCCGACTACTTCTACTAC
>Ga0335397_10001450_pt1 | contig 32303 bp, 31 predicted proteins | sample MAT04_FD_205740 | JGI IMG/M metagenome (GOLD analysis project Ga0335397, IMG submission 205740) | Freshwater microbial communities from Lake Fryxell liftoff mats and glacier meltwater in Antarctica - MAT-04 (spades assembly) (version 2) ... | reverse complement strand
GCATGATAACATCCTGTTTTTGCTGATGGGTTTGGTTAGGTTTGTTTGGCTACGGGATGATACCTTATTTTTCTACTGTCCTTTGAACAAGCAGTATGGGCATGTTATTTAATTCTCATTGCTTAGCTGTCATTGCGAGCGGTTTTTGCGAAGCAATCTCCAGTTGATACGCAATCCTTATTGACCGGAGATTGCTTCGTCGCAACGAACGCTCCTCGCAATGACATTTGTTCACATGCAACGCTTTTATTTCAGCGGCTCAAATTTCAACCCGTACACATCCTCGCCATACTGAACGCGGATCGGCTCCCAACTGGGTTTCATCTTCATGCCGAGCTTGAGCTGGTCAACCGACTCGGCTTTGATCTGTCCCATGGCTTTGACTTTGTTTTCAAATTCAGCCACCCCGATAATCAGGTAGCGCTGGTCAAAACCCCACGGCAGATTGAAGATCGCCGTATAGGTCAGGAGTTTGGCGTTCCCCTGCGGTTTGATCTTCTCGAACTCACGTCCTTTGCATTCCAGGCAACGGTCATGGTACGGATAGTGCAACTTTCCGCATTTCTTGCATTGATAGGCGGTGATGGCAATTTCTTTTTTCATGGCTGCACTCTCCTGAGGATAAAGCACAAGACGTTGTTCCCGAAGCCGCCGAAGTTGACTGTCAGTCCAATTTCGGCATTCTTCACCTGACGGTTCTCAGGCAACTCGTGCCGCAACTGCCAGACGATATCCACGATCTGCGCCACGCCAGTTCCTCCGACAGGATGTCCGCGTGCTTTCAATCCGCCTGAGACGTTGATCGGGATCTGCCCCCCGAGGCTGGTTTTTCCAGTTGCGGCAGCTTTTCCGCCTTCGCCTTTCTTGAAGAAACCAACGTGTTCGCTCTCGGCGATTTCCAGAATGGTAAAGGCATCGTGCAATTCTGCCACGTTGATGTCAGACGGCTTGAGTTTAGCCATCGCAAAAGCTTTCTGCGCCGCCAACGTGACCGCCTTGAGGTCGGTTGGATCTTCGCGTTCGGCCAACGTGTGAGTGTCCGTTGCCTGACCAAAACCGGCGATGACAACGTATGGTTTGCCAAGTGACTTGGCCATTTCCACCGTACACAAGACCAACGCAGCGGCTCCATCACTAACCGGACACAGGTCATACAAATGCAATGGATCAGCCGATACGGGATTGTTGACAACAGCGTGTGGGCTGTCAAAGATGCCTTCGCGGTCGAGCGTCATCTCGACATGAGCGAAGGGATTTAATGCGCCCATCGCCTGATTCTTCAAGGAGATGGCGAGCAGGTGTTCGCGGGTTACGCCGTACTTTTCCATGTACAAGCGGGTGAACATTCCAGCCATGCCGGGCAGGGTGATCCCGTACGGATATTCAGCCTGCGGGTGTGTCATGGTGGCGACAAAGTCGGTAGCGCGCCAGCCGGTGACTTCGCGCATCTTCTCACCGCCTACCACCAGGACCGTGTCGTAGTAACCGGAGGCAATCGCCAGCAAACCGTTCTTGACCGCCGAAGCCCCGGAGGCGGGTCCATTTTCGATGGTTTCAGCCGCCGCAGGCAGCAGGCTGAGGCGGTCCACCAGTGAACTGGCAATCGCCGACTGATGCTGGAGCATCCCGCCGCCCATGTTGGCGACATAAACCGCATCCACAGATTTATCCCCAAATCCGGCATCATCCAACGCCTTCAAGGATGCGTAAGCCAGCATCTCCATCAGGCTATCTTCGTCTCGCCGCCCAAAGGGGATCATTCCAGCGCCGATAATCGCAACGTCTCTCATGGTCTCATCTCCCTTTTAGTCCAGCGATCCGTTCGCGGATGGTGTCGTCGTCGGCAAACTTGATATCAGCCATTGCCTCATCCATTAATTCCTGCGGAACAGGGCGGTCACCAACGACCAGTCGCGGCTTGGCTTTGAGATAAATTTCGCGTGTCAGGCGGTATGAGTCACCGCCGCCTAGTTCGTGCGGAATTTTTGTCGCTTCAAGCGGATATTCGACCATCCAACGCCGGAAGCCGATTGGGCTTTCAGCCACGATCAATATCTCGTCCTGCCCCATGTAATCCAAATGGTATTCCATCTTGGCTGCAAACAAATGCGAGCCGATGCGTAGTCCGCGGTCAATTGCCAGGGTGTGATAGCTCATGCCGACTTTCTCGTTCTCCAGTCGGCCATTGACAATACCCACCAGATAGCCATCCACTTGTCCCATCAGGCAATATTCGCTCTTGACGCGATAGCGATACCAAGCCAGCAGTTCGCCGTACAAGCGCGCGCTGACAATATCATAATAGTCACGTTCAATGAACAGGCAGGGATGGACTGACTTAAGGATCGCAGGCACATCTTCGCGCACAGCCTGGCGGATGACCATCACCTTGCCATTTGCAAGGGTGATCATTTTGGGCGGGTAGGGCGGCATGGGAATTTGCGGCGGACGCAAAACCATTTCAAGTTCCATATCGACTGGCATGAAAAACCTCCGTTTACATGTTTAAGGTTAAGGTTGAAAGTCCGGGATATAACTTTCAACCTGCTGACTTCTAGCTTAGATTCACCTGGCTCAACTTGTTGATGCTTTCAACATGAGCGGGCTCATACGCGTCGCCGAATTTTGTCCTGGGCATGGCGGCTTTCTTTGCCATCAGCGACTCGTAGTCGGCGTCTTCCACCATCGCCACGCAGCGCGAGATGCACGATTCGCCATCCACAAAACGCCAGGGGAACATGCCGATGGTGACACGGCGGTTGAGCAACAGGTCGAGTTCGCCGCCCAAACATTCAGCGTGGATAATGCCGTAGGGGAACATCTCCAAATGCATGAGCTGGTACTTGGAATCGTCAAAGTAATCAGCCAGCGGCATACCATATTTTTTCTTGAATACCTTATCGGCCTGACGAGCCTGACGCGGCATCCAGTCACGGATGATGGTGTTCATCGGATGGTCCGCGCTGCCGCAGTCCACGCCGATCCAACGCAGTTTCTTCGCCTTGGCCCACTCGGCAAATTCGCGATCTGGGCCGGGGTGCTTGACCATGTAGCGGACTTCGTCCGCGTTGGGCATGTCCCAGCCAAAGTGATGGTAGCCGGTGTGGATGATGAGAATATCGCCCTCGCGGACTTCAACGCGCTCGTCCACCATTTTGCTGGTGTAAATGTCGTAATCGCCGCAGACGTCGCTCAAGTCAACGACCGCTGCTTCATGGACGAGAAAATCCATATCGAGCGAGGCAATATCCTTGCCAGGCGTGTGAAAGTGGATTTCTCCATCCAGGTGAGTGCCCAAATGGTTGGAATGGGTCAGCACCTGTCCGTTCGCGCCGTTGGGTGCCAGGCGTTTGAAATACTTCAATTGCAACGGTTCATAGGTCGGCCATGCCGGGGTGGCAATGCCAAGTGGGATTGTGAGGTCAATAAATTTCATGGTTTAGCTCCTTTTCTTATTTGGTTTTCTCCTCCCCTAAATTCCCGCTTTTGGGAATTTGGGGGAGGTTGGGAGGGGGTAAAGAATTAAATTTCTTGCAATGCCTCGAACGCATCCTGAAAACACTTCTCAGGCGCGCGTAAAATGCCAGCCCCGACCATGCCCACGCCGGGATCTTTATGGGCAATGCCCGTGTTAATCCGCGGCAGGATGCCGGTCTCGATCACTTTGCGTACGTCAATGCCAAGCGGCGTGCCGCGGAAATTTAGCGCCGGAATGGTCAAGTTCTCATGCTCGCTAAAAGTGATCTCATACATTTCGAGGGTGTTCTGCGTTGCCATTTGTGGCGTGCCGCCCACAAACTGAGTAATGGCGGGCGCGGCGGCCATCGCCATGCCGCCATAGCCTGCGGTTTCGGTGATGGTGCTGTCGCCGATGTCGAGGTTGGCATCTTTTTCCGTGTACTGCGGGAAGTACAGTCCCTGCACTTTCCCGGCCGGCGCGATAAACCAACGCTCAGGCATGGACGCCAAACGAATGCCAAAGTCAGTGCCGTTACGCGCCATCACTGTGACGATGGTGCTGCCGACAACACCCTCCGCCGCTTCGAGCATGGCTTTTCCGGCGGGCATACTCAGGTTCAGGAAAAAATGATCGTTGCGGTCGATGAACTCGATCACTTTTGCCAGGACTTCGTTATCCTGATTTGTGCGTGCCAGAGCCGGACCGATCGCACGCAAGAACAATGACGTGGCGGCGCGGTTGCGGTTGTGGCATTCATCGCCCATGTGCAGCGCTTGCGCGATCAGGCTTTTGATGTCGATACCATTCGGCAGGGTTTGCAGGGCGCGGTCGAGAGTCGGGTAGAGGTCGGTTTCCATCCATTTCAGGCGGGCGTACACTTCGGGTCCCATGCCGCCGTATCGAAGCACCTTGCCCAGCCCTTCATTTTGAGTGCAATAGGAACGGTTGCCGAACGTTTTATTTTCGAAAATAAATACCGGCATACTGGGCGAAACAATACCCGCCATCGGTCCAACCGCGTGATGATGATGACAGGGCGAAAACTCGATCTCGCCAGATGCCGCCAACTTTTGGGCTTGCATCTCGTCTGCCGCCAGCCCCTCGTAAATCAACGCGCCCATCACCGCCCCGCGCGTCGGTCCGCACATGCGCTCCCACTCGACCGGCGGGCCGGCGTGCAAGATCATGCGATTGTGCATCCCAGGGATAACGTCCCGCGCGATTCCCATCCCGACCAGGACGGCTTGACCGCGCTGGATGCGATCCACAACTTCCTGATTCGCCGCTTCCATGCTGACCTTTGAGCTGGTCACCCGCAAATGAGGAATCCCAGCTTTGGGCGGCTGCCAATCAAGATCAATGACCTTCACTCCCTGGTCACTGATCGACTTTGCCATGCCGGCCAGCCCGAGATTGAGTACCGTCAGGTCTTTTCCAAATAATTCGTTGATCTTTGTCATAGCCACTCCACACTCAACCTGAAACGATCATGCCTGTCAGACGCGCTGCGGCTGCATTGCTCTCGCACACGATCACGCCCGCACGCTCCAAAGTCAACGTGGTTTGGCTGAGACTTTGAGGGTCGTCCTCGGTGCCAGTCACCGAAGCGACAACCAGCAGTTCGCGCCATTCGCCTTGCGCCAGTCTGCGCGCATCTTCCACGGCTTTGCCCAATTCCGAGGCCGGGTCGGGATGCGCCCCGTATCCGATGACCACATCCAAGAGGATGACCGCCACCTGCGGGTCGCGAGCTTCCTGAAGCAAACGACGGATACGCAGGTCATTGTCGATCATCGGGTGCGGACGCCCGACCGTGAATTCCTCCTCGCCCAAATCCACGGCGCTGTGTCTCTGACTTTTTGTGGAATCAGGCAGGGACGTCTCACCGGGCAGCGGGGCATTGGAGTAGACGGGGACATCCAGCGCCTCTTTCCAGATGACCTGCGCTTCGTAACAGAGCGTTCCGCCTGAAAACAGGCCGCGCAGATAATACTGGTCAGTGTTTAGTTTTTTCTTGAGTTCACTGGCTTGCGCCGCAAGCCGAGTATTTTCATTTTCAAGATAGGATTTCATGTCTCCGAGTTCAGGCTTGATAACCTGGGCGGCAAGAAAAGCACATTCCTGCAAAGTGCGGGCCGGGATGACATTGGGAATATTCGCCAGCGCTCTCACGTCCCCACCTAAAAAGCAGATCACTGTCGGTTTAGCGGCGGCAGCCACCTGGTCAAGAATGAGCCGCACCACCTCATCCGCAGGCGGTTTGCTGATCAGCACAAGCACCTCAGTGGACGGATCCTGCTGGAGCGCTTTGAGCGCTTCCAGCATCATCATGCCGCCGACTTCTTTTTTCAAATCGCGGCCACCAGTTCCAATACCCTGGGTGATGCCGACACCGTGACGAGCCAGCAAGGTGCTGACTTCCTGCAAACCGGTGCCCGCCGCAGAGACGATGCCGACCGGACCAGCGGGAATCACGTTCGCAAAACCGAGCGCGACATTGTTAATAATGCTGGTGCCGGCTCCGGGTCCCATCAAGAGCAGACCGTGGTCACGAGCATATTCTTTCAGCGCGATTTCATCTTCGAGAGAGACATTGTCACTGAACAAAAGCACATGCAGACCGCGCAGCAAAGCCTCCCAGGCTTCGTCCGTGGCATAGCGGCCGGCAACTGAAATGACCGCCACATTTGCATCGGGATGCGAAGATAGCGCGCCACGAATAGTTTTGGATTTGAACCCGGAGGGGCCGGCTTCGCTCGATTCGGCTTTCTTTTTGAGTAGCGCTTCCGCCTTTTGCAGGGCAGAATCTGCCACAGTTGCGGCCTGTGTACTGACCGCAATAACCAGATCGTTCGGGGTGGCGGACTGGGCTTCATCTGTCAGCAGCCCGGCGCCTTCCAGGATAGATTTGTTCGCCTCGGTTGCCATCACCACGGCGGCATCCTGCACTCCCTCCAGATTGGAAAGTTCGCGGGCAACCAGCATCAAGCTGACCGAGTCGTGGTATTCGCTGGGTTTGATCAGGGATTTGACTATCATGGCTTCACGATCCCGGCATCCAGCATGGCCAGATACACTTTTTCTGCCGTAAAGGGTGGACCCTCGAAGCGGATGCCGATGGCATCATAGATGGCGTTGGCAATCGCGGGTATGGTGGGAACCATCGAATGTTCGCCGATGCCGCGCGCGCCCCAAGGACCATCGTCCTGCGGGACTTCGACGATGATGGATTGCATCTCCGGAGGAACATCTGCTGCGGTGGCGATGCGGTAATCCACAAAACTCGGATTTTGGACAACGCCATTTTTCAACTGGAGACACTCGAACAGCGCGGAACTGATCCCCTGGACAAAACCGCCCTCCATCTGCGCCCTGACCAGGTCAGGATTGATAGCCTTGCCAACGTCGAAGGCCGCCACAGCTTTGAGGATGTCGATCCGACCTGTATCCAGGTCCACTTCCAATTCAACGGCTTGCGCTCCTGTGGTGTAGTGAACCACCCCATGCTCTCCTTGTCCGGTCTCTGCATCGAGACCGGTTACATCGGTAGGCATAAAGTTGCCGCGCCCAAGGATCGGTCCTCCCCTCCATCCGCTGCCATCGGGTTTGGGCAAACCATAGATCACCAGATTCTTGAGCGGGATCTCTTTTTCGCTTTTGTACGAAATCACCACACCATTGACAATATTCAGTTCATCGGGTGTTTCTCCCCAGGCTTCCGCTACTAAATCCAGAACCTGCTGCCGCACATCCCTGGTTGCGTTGACAATTGCATTCCCCATGCTCCAGGTCAAGCGGCTGGCCACGGTCTGCCACTCGTAAGGGCTGTAACGAGTATCAACCGGCGCCGCCACACGGACGGATTCATAAGGGACTCCCAGCGTTGCGGCTGCCATCTGGGCCGAAATCGTGAACGCTCCCTGACCAAGATCCTGTCCGCCAACCCCAACATTGACCTTCCCATCTTCGGCCAACTCCACCCAGGCGCTCGACCCGGCGTTGGGCGGCATGGCCGGGGCCTTCCACATCGCCGCAAGACCTTTGCCGCGTCGTTTGTTGGGGGCGCTCGGAGAAATTTTCTTTCCCCACGCAATCGCCTCCGACACTTTCTCGATACATTCCACTAAACCGATTGGGTGCATCCTGCCACCCGTCGCTAAAATGCTATTGGTCTTCAAGCAATTTAGTTTGCGGAAGTCAACCGCATCCATCTTGATTTGAAGGGCAAGTTCATCGATGCACTGTTCCAACCCGGCATGCATCTCCGGCATACCAAAGCCTCGCATGGGGCCGCCAACGGGATGATTCGTATACACACAGTAACTATCCGCTTTTACATTGGGCACTTCATAAGGTCCCGTGCAACTGTAGCCTGCGGCACGCGTAATATTCACGCCGTATTCGGTGTAGGCTCCGCCATCCCAATAAAAAGTATTCTGCATGGCGAGCAGTTTTCCGTCCTTGTCGCAGCCCATTTTGAAATGAGCCACCAATCCCTGACGGACAAAAGCCGTGTAAAACTCCTCTTCGCGCGTCAGACACAACTTTACAGGATGTCCCTTTACTTTCATGGCAATCGCAACTGCCAGAGCTTCCATGCTGACGCCGGCCTTGCCCCCAAAACCGCCGCCCACCGCGGGGGATATGACCCGCATATCACTTTGAGACAAACCCAGCGCCTGGGCAATCAGATTCCGCTGCGCGAAAGGTGACTGTGAACTTGTCCACAAGGTAACCTCTCCCTTTTCATCTACTTTGGAAATGGCTATATGTGGTTCAAGCGGTACATGTTGAATATGGGGGATTCGATAGGAATGCTCAATGACCGCCGCGCATTTTTCCCAGGCGCTGTCCACATCACCCTTACGAAGTTTAAAGTGATTGGAAATATTCGTTCCCGCTTTGGGGAAAATGAAACCAGCAACCACATACTGACCAAGGTCGGGATGTAGCAACGGCGCTTCAGGCTTGGCGCCGAATTCAGGATCAAGCACCGGCTCGAGGACTTCATACTCCACCTCGATCAGGTCGAGCGCCTTTTCGGCGATTTCCTCGCTGATGGCAGCCACGCCAACCACCGGATCGCCCACGTAGCGCACCTGGTCACGGCAAAAGATAAACCGATCCTGCAAGTACAAGCCGATGTAACCGGGGAAATCCGCGCCCGTGACAACGGCTTTTACGCCGGGCAGGACGCTTGCTTTCTCAGTATTAATTTTCTTAATCAACGCATGTGGGTGCGGACTGCGTTTAATGCGCGCGTGCAGCAGGGCGTTCCCGAATTGGATGTCATCCGCGTAAACCGCCGTGCCGGTGACTTTATCGTACGCATCGATACGCGGGCTATTCTCACCGATCGGGCTGTGGGAATTCTGTGTTTCTTTTTCCATAAGTCATCTCCTTAATGGAGCAATAAAATCTATGGACATGGGTCATTGATAAATCGGTCAGGAAGTGACCCTTTGCTTTTTGGCGGCTTTCTTCACGCTTTCAAAGATCCGCACATAGCCGGTGCAGCGGCACAAATTTCCGACCAATGCCTGGTGAATTTCCTCTTCGCTTGGATTCGGATTGCGGTCCAGAAGCGCGCGGGAAGACATCAAAACTCCGGGTGTGCAAAAACCACATTGCACGCCTCCCTCCTGGATCATCGCTTCCTGAATCGGGTCGAGACGCTTGTCGTCAGCGAGTCCCTCAACCGTGACGATCTCCGCCCCGTCACATTCGACAGCCAAAACCATACAACTGTTGACTGGTTCTCCGTTCATCAACACGGTGCAAGCTCCGCATTCACCGGCAGAGCAGCCATTTTTCGTGCCAGTTAGCGACAGACTTTCGCGCAGCATCCGCATGAGCGTCATGTTCGAGGGGACAACCACCTGCTCAAGTCCGCCATTGATCGTGATGTTGATTTTATGAAATGCCATTCTGCCTCCGAAAAAATGCTGATCGGTCAAATGAGATGAAACCTATTTTTGCAGTTTTCCCCAAACTTCGCTGAGCGCTTTTGCGGATAAATTCTTCACCATCTGCTTGCGATAGCGGGCGCTGCCGCGTACGTCGTCAATTGGCGAGCAGGCTTCGGCAGCCAGACTGGCGGCTTCGCGCAGGGCTTCAGGGGTGATGGTGTGATTTGCCAAACTGGATTCGACTTCCGCAACAACAAGCGGGACAGGCGCAACCGAGGCCAGCGCCAATCGGAAGCGAACCCCCGAAGGGTGGGCCGGGTGCGGGTGCCCAAGCACGGTCACACCGACAAGGCACAGGTCGCTCAATTTGTTGCGCCCAAGCTTGATGTATGTTCCCTGGCAACTCTTTGGCGGGAGAGGCAAGTGGATCGAAGTGACAACATCGCCGGGTTTCAACGTGGTTTTACCGGGTCCAAGGAAAAATGTGGTCAGCGGTTCCTGACGCAGTCCATTTACACCGTGAATATGAAGCACGCCATCGAAGAGCAGGCAGGCTCCAATCGTATCTCCGGCAGGCGAGGCATTACAAATGTTGCCGACGATAGTGGCGCGAGTCCGCAGTTGATAGCTGGCGACAGATTGGCAAGCCTCCACCAACAAAGGATAATGCGCCTTCGCTTCTGGCGAGGCAATGACCCGGTTCATGTTGACGCCTGCCCCGATGGTCAAACCCGCCTGCGGATCAAAGCGCAGGTCATTCGTGCCATTCAGGTTTTTAACATCGACCAGGAATTTTGGTGTTAAAAGTCCATCCCGCATACGAACAAAAACGTCCGTTCCTCCGAGGAATGGACGCGCCTCAGCAGGGTAGCGAGCTAGGAATTCGCTTGCTTCGGACAGTGTCTCTGGCCGATAATATTCAAATTCGGGAAGCGCCGGATGCGTATTCATGCTCATAATAAGTTCCTTGCAGGAAATTATTTCATCTTTACGGTGGAAATATGGTGGAACGTTCATGCATGTTTTTTGAACGTTCCACCGTCAAAACCGTCACACGCCAGTCGGTTGACAGGCTGGCAGCCATCCATTACAGGTTGAGGTTGTCGCGCTCATCCACACCGAACATCGACGGCGGCAGCACCAGGAAGAGCACGTTCATCAGGATGCCGACAATAGCTGCAAATACGATTGCAGGAATGCCATTCGGGAATAGTCCTGGAACGTTGAAGGGGAATATGCCGTTCGGGAGTGCAAGATTGCCACCGATGCCGCAGATCAGGATGGTGGCGCCAATGGCCAGGTTCTTGGGGTCAAATAAATTGACCTTTTCGGACTGGATCAGGGCAATGCCTTGCATGCCGATGATACCGAACAGGTAAATGCCAAGACCGCCTTGAACTGCAACCGGCAGAGTGTTGACCAATGCCGCCAGTTTTCCAATGAAGCCCAACACAATGGCAATTCCACCGGCGGCCATCAGCACTGGGACAGAGTAATTGCGAGTAATCGCCATCAAGCTGTTATTCTCGCCATAATTGGTACCTGCGCAGCCGCCCAGGAAGCCGACAACAAGATCGTCGGAGCCGTCAGCCACCAAGTTGAGACCAATCAGTTCTTTGATTTTGACGGGCTCGCGACCAAGTTCTTCAGCCAGTTTATCGATGTACAGGCTCATCTGGTAGAGATGAGCAGTGCTCTCTGGGATGGTGGCAATCGCGATCAATGAGATACTGACTACCATGCCCCAGGCGTTCGGGTCAGTGAAGGCTGGGAAGGTAATATGCGGCATACGCACCCAGGACTCAGCAAGCACTGGGCTGAAATCCACCAGTCCAAATGGAATGGCAACCAGGTAGCCAAAAATTGCTCCAAGTAAAATCGGCAGCATTCCGATTAAACCTTTGCCTTGCAAGTAAACTGAAAACAGGATCGTGCCAATCAAGGTAATAAAAGCTACCAGCCAGAACTTCCAGGCTAATTCCGGGGCAACTCCGATTGACGCGCCGCTGGCATTGTTCAGGGCAGCCCCAGCCAGCATGACACCAATCACCAGGGCAATCGAACCAGTCACAACGGGCGGCAGGACGCGGTCGAGGGCAGCTTTGCCAATCCGCATGATCAGCAGTCCCATCAAAATCTCAAAAACTGCGGTGCCCATAATACCAACCTGCACCAGCCGCACACCATCGGGGCAATACACCGCCGTGCTGGCGAAGCAGTCTTTGGCATAGAGTGACATGGCGGTAATGACAACTGCGATATATGAGAAAGATGAACCATAGTACATTGGGATTTTGCGCTTGGAAACCAGCAAGGCAATGATCGTGCCCAGACCGGATGCCAGCAGTGTCACGCCAACATCAAACTTGGTCAGTGCGGCAACCAATACGGTGGCGGGGAACATGGTCAGCACCTGCTGGAATCCCAGGCTGAGCATGGCTCCCCAGGGAGGTGTGTCGGCCGGTAGATAGCCGACAATTTTCTTAGTTGATTCTTTAGCCATTTTAATCTCCTCTGTTTTGGGTTGGATAAGAGCGAAACGAGTGTATGGTCATGGGTAAAGATTATTCTAAGTTTTATTGCACCTCCTCCAAGCAAGCAGTTTTTGTTTTGGAAACCAAAAAAATCAATTTCCCACTCTGGTACCCGTGAAAAATATTTATAAGTACATAGCCAGCATAATTCTTTCCGGTAAAGTTATTCTACTTATACGAATGTCACTTTACAATCATGATATTCGTATGCTTTCGGTAATAAGCGGTTGGCAAAGTCACTTGTCTTGCACCCCTGCCAAAATTTATCTTTTTAATTTCTACACACATAATGTAATGAGTTACAATTAATTTTCAGGTATTCCTTCATAGTAAGCTTCTTCATCGATTCGTCAGCGTGTACAAGCCATATTCTGCGCACCCAATTTACCAATCCCCAACTTACCGACAGCGCGCTGCGCATGAGTCCATTGCAACTCTCCGCGCGCACATCGTCGTATTCTCAAACTATTAGGCTAAAATTCTTTACCGCGAGGAAATCAGTTATGTCTCACGCATCCAGACCATACTCGTCTCTTAATGAAGTCCTCGACGCACTCCGCGGGATGAAGGATGATCCGCTTGCGAAGGCGGGCACGAACGTCGTGATTAGCCGCGGCAACCCGAATGCAAAATTACTGATCATTGGCGAGGCTCCGGGACCACAGGAAAATATTCAGGGCAAACCGTTCGTGGGTCCCGCAGGTCAACTGCTCGATAAAATCCTTCAAGCTGCGAATTTTGATCCTGAAAAGGACGTATATATTACCAACTCCGTGTTCCGTATGCCGCCGGGGGAGGATGGCAAATCGTTCCGTAAACCCAACGATCAGGAAATTGAATATTACCGCCCGTATGTTTTTGAGATCATTCGATTGATCGATCCGCATGTCATTTTATTGACCGGGAATGTCGCCTGTCAATCTGTCCTCCAAAAAACGGGTATCACCACCCTGCGCGGACAATGGACACAGACCGAGGGGCATTGGCTGATGCCGATCTTTCATCCATCCTACCTGTTGCGGAATCAGTCACGCGAACCTGGCTCGCCCAAAGCGATGATGTGGAATGACATTCGCGAAGTCCGCAGGAAATATGATGAGTTGCAAGCGCCCGGCTCGCAACAATAAATTAAAAGGAATTTTTTATGCCTTCTGAATTTCATTTACGTTACGGATGTAATCCGCACCAATCCCCTGCGCGCGCCCACATGAAATCCGGCGACCTGCCGTTTCAGGTGCTTTCCTCTGCGCCTGGTTACATCAACCTACTGGATGCGCTCAATGCGTGGCAACTGGTTCAGGAGTTGAAACAGGCTACGGGTTTGCCTGCCGCGGCTTCCTTCAAACACGTCAGCCCGTCGGGAGCGGCGATTGCAATTCCGCTTTCGGATGTGCTTCGCAAAATCTACTTTGTAGATGACATGCAACTTTCTCCCCTCGCCACTGCCTACGCCCGCGCACGCGGCGTGGATCGCATGTCTTCCTTCGGCGATTGGATCGCCCTCTCAGACACGGTGGATGTTCCCACCGCAAAACTGATCAGCCGCGAAGTCTCAGACGGGGTGATTGCTCCCGCTTACGAACCTGAGGCGTTGGAAATCCTCAAGAAGAAAAAGCAGGGAAAATACGTCGTCGTCCAAATTGACCCAGCCTACCAGCCAGAGTTGACTGAAACACGCGAAGTTTTTGGCGTCACGCTTGAACAGCACCGCAATGACCGTCCGACCACACGCGCAGATTTTGCCAACATCGTCACCCAAAATAAAAATTTGCCGGAGAACGCAGTACGCGACATGTTGATCGCTTCCATCACGCTCAAATATACCCAATCCAATTCGGTGTGCTTCGCGGCGGATGGACAGGTAATCGGCGTCGGCGCAGGGCAACAATCGCGGGTACATTGTACACGTCTCGCCGGCGCAAAAGCGGATCTGTGGCGGCTGCGTCAGCATCCGCATGTGCTGGCTTTGCCGTTCAAACCCGATGTCAAACGTCCCGACCGTGACAATGCGATTGACCAATTTTTGCAACCCGACATCACGGATGCAGAAAAATCCAACTGGTCGAACATCTTCATAGAATCGCCGCGCCAACTCACAGCCGGGGAAAGACGCGCGTGGCTTGATGGCACGTCGGATGTTGTGCTTGGCTCCGACGCCTTCTTCCCCTTCCGCGACTCGATTGACCGCGCATCCAAAAGCGGTGTGAGCTATATCCTCCAGCCTGGCGGCTCGAACCGCGACGAAGATGTAATCGCCGCATGCAACGAGTACGGCATGACCATGATCTTCTCAGGCGTGCGCCTCTTTCACCATTAGTAGGGGCCGCTCCGCGTCGCGATCCGCCCCTACCCGCAGGAACCTATTCCATGCCCACAGCCATTCTCTCCGTTCACAACAAAACCGGACTCGTTGATTTTGCCAAAGGTCTCGCCGCGCTCGACTGGAACTTGCTCGCTTCGGGCGGCACGGCAAAGTTGCTGCATGAAAACAAAATTCAAGTGACCGAAGTTGCCGAGTACACCAAGTCACCTGAAATTTTGGGCGGGCGTGTCAAAACTTTGCACCCCGCCATTCACGGCGGACTGCTCGCCCGCTCTACGCCCGCCGACCTCGACGAACTGCTCGCCCTCGGCTGGGGATACATTGACCTCGTCGCCGTCAACCTCTACCCATTCGAGAAAACGATTGCCAAACCAAACGTCAGCTACGAAGAAATCATCGAAAACATTGACATCGGCGGCGTGACACTCATCCGCGCGGCAGCGAAAAATCATGAACGCGTCACGCTCATTTGCGACCCCGCCGACTACGTAAGCATTTTAGACGCGCTTCAAAAAGGCGAAATCCCATTCGCCGCGCGCAAACAACTGGCGGTCAAAGGCTTCAAAACCACCGCGCACTACGATGCGGTTATTTCAGAATATTTGGGCAGGTAAATATGGATTCACCCCTCCTCCTTCTTTCCCCTCTCGATGGACGCTACGCAGACTCGACCGCGCCCCTGCGGGATTATTTTTCTGAGTTTGCTTTTCTGCGCGACCGAGTCCGCATCGAACTTGACCTGTTGGCTGGTTTTTCCAAATTGGGCATAATCCGCCCTTTGAGCAAAACCGAATCCAGCCTGCTTGAATCCATTTCGAAAAACTTCAGCCTCGCCGATGCCGAAGCCATCCGCGTCTTCGAACAGCAAACCCGTCACGACGTAAAAGCCATCGAATATTTTCTGCGTGACAAATTGCAAACCACATCGTTGGGCGACCTGCTCTCCTGGTTGCACTTTGGACTGACCTCCGAAGATGTAAACAACATCGCGCAAGCCATTTCACTGCGCGACTCGCGGAGTGCAGTCCTGCTCCCCGCCCTCGATGATCTGCTGAACCATATTTTGGGATTTGTCGAAAAGCACCGCGCACTGCCCATGCTGGCGCGCACGCACGGACAACCCGCCGTCCCCACCACGCTCGGCAAGGAATTTTCCGTGTATCTTGCCAGGCTAAAAAAATCATACAATGAAATATCCAGTCACAAATTCGAAGCAAAAATGACGGGCGCAGTTGGGAACTTCAACGCCTTACATTCTGCCCTGCCGCAAACTGACTGGCTCTCGTTCAGCGCAGATTTCATCGAAGGCTACGGATTGGACGCCAACCTCGTCACGACTCAAATTTTGCCATACGATAATTGGGTGCGCTACTTCGACTCGCTGCGTCTAATCAACTCGATCCTGATCGATTTTTCGCAGGACATCTGGCGCTACATCAGCGACGATTATCTCAAGCAGGTGGTCGTGGAGGGAGAGGTCGGCTCTTCCACCATGCCACAGAAAGTCAACCCGATTGACTTTGAAAACGCAGAAGGCAACCTCGGCATTGCCAATACTCTCTTCACGCACTACGCCCAAAAACTGACAGTTTCACGGCTGCAAAGGGATCTGTCTGACTCCACTGTCCGCCGTACGTTTGGCGTGGCACTCGGTCACACATTATTGGCATGGACAAATTTAGTGCGCGGCATAAATCGCATCACTGCCAACGAAGAGAAAATCCGCGCCGACTTGAATGCCCACTGGGAAATCATTTCTGAAGGCGCACAGACCGTTTTGCGCGCGGCGGGTCGCATTGATGCATACGAAACGCTCAAACAACAAACCCACGGACGTGTGCTAACCGAAGCAGATTACAAATCCTGGCTGGAAACGCTGGATTTGGATGACGAGACGCGCAGGAAACTACAGTCCCTTTCTCCTGAACATTATCTCGGATTTGCCGTTGAGTTGTGCGATAGGACGATTGAGCAATTTTCAAAATGAAATACATAAACCAAAAACGGATGAACCGAAGAGTTCATCCGTTTTTGGTTTATGTATTTGTGGGCCCGGCAGGATTCGAACCTGCGACCAAGCGATTATGAGTCGCCTGCGCTAACCGCTGCGCCACGGGCCCTAAAAGCAATTAGCGATTAGCAGTCAGCGTTTTATACAAAAATTTGCTAAACGCTAATGGCTAACCGCTAAAGAGAGCGGGAGATGGGATTCGAACCCACGAATATCAGCTTGGAAGGCTGATGCCTTACCACTTGGCGACTCCCGCGTGTATCACACCAAATATGCCAGACAGGAAGGATAAAACCCTATATATGACACTATTTGTTGGTCGAACTAAGCTCTGACTAGTATGAAAACCACCAAGGCTTAGCCTTAATTGCAGTCAGTATTATATTGGTGTTTCGTTTTTTGAGCAAGTGAATTTTTAGAATGAAATGAGCAGGGTTGCGTTGATGTTCGGTGAGTGGCATAGCCGGGAGGAATGAGATATTGAGCTATGTTTGCGTGGTTCCTATTTAATTCTCCAATTTCCGTATTCCAATCCCAGTGCGATGTCATGCTGCTTGAAAAGCAGCGCCTGCTCGACGAAGTCTACACATACGAAATCAGAACTCACATGGCTAAGATCGAAGATGAGTTAGCGGGAAACATCACGACGGTGGACGCGAACCTGACAGCCCTCGAAGCCGAGATCACCCAAACCGTACCTGAGCATGTCTGTTTGAAATGTGGTTAAAGAAAACCAATTAGTTCAGAAGTGACATGCCACAAGCATGGCAAATTTTGTCGCTGGGTAATTGTGCTTCAGTTCCACAGGCAGGACATTTGTATTTCCTTCCAGTTCTGTTAACCGTAACAATATACATCACTATGATGCTTATAATCCCAAGAACTCCTGAAACGACCTTTACCATTCCCAGGTGATCAAGTTCCAATGGACTCATTTCGGGGGTTGTTCTTGAAACCAGATATCCAATTAGATGAATTAGAACAACAACAATATATCCGATAGCCAATACCGGGTCAATTTTTCTGGCGGGTTTATTTTTCATCCAATTCCTCTATATTTATTTCGAGAAAGTATACAACAAAACAGGCACGCCACATGGGCGCAAAAGGCTTGCGTTCCGAGTCAGGGATAGGCAAAAAACGAGACCGAGTTGTTCGGTCTCGTTTGATAATTAAGATGGTCAGGCTGGAATTAGAGCATTGTCCATGTCAACAAGAATAGCGGTGTCAGGTCTATGGAATTATCAGGATCGAATCAACTTGCAGCGCTTGTGTCGAAGGGGGGATAGGTGGACAAATAACCACTAAATATCCATAGCTATTGGGAGGCGGAGCGCTTGGGGCGCGATCCGCATCTATCGCTATGCCTGTGCCGCCGAGGGGGGGAGGCCAAAGATCTGTCATTGGGATTCTCAGGTTATCAACGTCAGGTAAACTCCAGATATTGGTATTAAAATCTTTAATACCATTCCCCCAATTAAAAACATCATAGTAAATATGACCATCGGAGAACATGGATATCCCCAATATAACGCTGTCAAGATAAACGGAGCCGAGATCCCCAAGATTTTCAGACTCGTTATAAACCAAGTCGTAATTTGTTTCTAATGGCCCAATAATAATAATTGGCGAGGCAGATATATTTATCACCATAAAATTCCCCGGAGCGATGGTCGTAATTGTTCCGTCAGGATTACCGACAACAATATCAGGTGAAATTTGAGTCAAGGAAGGGTCTGGTGTAGACGGATATCCGGTTGGCACAGGTATCGGAGTATTCGTGGGGGTCGGTGTGATCGTGGGGGTCGGTGTGATCGTGGGGGTATTCGTGGGTGTCGATGTAATCGTGGGGGTCGGTGTGATCGTCGGTGTATTCGTAGCTGTCGATGTAATCGTGGGGGTCGGTGTCATCGTGGGGGTATTCGTCGGGGTCGATGTAATCGTCGGAATCAAAGTAATCGTGGGTGTCGGTGTGGCGGGTGGCGTGTTTATCCGCGTGGGCGTGAAGGTTGGTAGAGGAGGTCTGGTGGTGGGTCTATCAGTGGGTCTGGTAGTCGGTCTGGCAGTTGGTCTGTCAGTCGGTATCTCAGTGGGTTTGGCAGTTGCTCCATCAGTCGGTCTGGCAGTTGCTCTATCAGTCGGTCTGGCAGTCGGCCCATTGGTGGGTATTTCTAAACCAGGCGTAAGGAATGTCTCCAACCATCCAAACGGAGTTAGTATCCCAGGCAGTAGTGGCTGCACAGGTCCAGCCGACTGCATGGGCAGGTTCGGGTCAAGATTAGATTGCATCCTCGCGTTCATGCTCCAGATCGGAACAAGTCGAATCGCGATCTGTCCTGCGATCAACATAAAAATAATCCCAATGGGAATGAGAAAGATCAGTAAAGTCCAATCACGTCGTTCGCGAGTATCATTTTCGGAAGTTTTCATGAGATTATCTGCGTTTGTTTCTCTACAGGCAAAGAAACAAAAAACGTGCTTCCCGGATTTACTTCTTCACTATACCCCGGACTTTCCACCCAAATACGCCCGCCATGTGCTTCCACAATACCTCGCGCAATAGCCAGTCCCAAGCCGGGACCGCCCCCTTTAAACTTGGTCTTGCCTGATGAATGTAAAAGAACATCACCTGTTTGATTAAATTTTTCAAAGACCAGATGATGCAAGGCAGGGTCAATGCCGATGCCTGTATCGCGGACTGCGACCTCCACTTGTGGCGGCTCGTTCCCATTTAAATATCTCCCGCTGATGGTTATCACCCCGCCATCAGGCGTAAATTTAATCGCATTCATAATAATGTGATGAAACACCTTTAGCAGCTGGTCAGGGTCAGCGGGGACAAGTGGCAGGTCGGCGGCGAGTCCATCCGTATTGATTTGAATATTACGTTCCTCAAATGCCTTCTCAAATTGTTTATTAACTTTCTTGATCAACAGGTCGAGGCGTAAACCGGTTTTCCTGAGGAACAAGGTGTTGCTGTCAATGCGGGAAACATCCAACATACTTTCCACGATATCCGTCATGCGCTCCGAGCCGTCCAGAATACCTTGCGCCAACGACAATAATTCCGGGTTGTCCTTGGTATCCTGTTCAAGCATTTGCGAATATCCCATAATCAGGGTCAGCGGGGTGCGTAATTCATGCGCCGAGATCTGAATAAAATTTGTCTTCGTCTTGTCAATATTTCTAAGGATTTGATTCGTCCGTTCCAATTCAAGCGTGCGTTCCTGCAAGCGCGAAGTCATCTGGTCAAAGGAACTGGCAAGCGTGCCAATTTCATCATTGGTGCGGATGCCCGTCCGCTGCTCAAGGTCACCGCCGGCGATTGCCTGAGAAGTATTCACAAGAGAATACAGCGGATTAATGATCAGCCGCGAAACCACAAAACCAATCGCCAGCACGAAAAAGAAAACGACCGTAAACAGAATCACATAGGTTGTGCGGCTATTCGCCCCGGATTGGACTACAAAGTCCAGCGGCAGCGCCACTGCGAATACGCCAATACGGTCATTACCCATCTGCAGAGGACCACGCGCAACACTGAATAAACGCCCATCAACCGAAATATTATTGCCCTTCACGACATCAATTAGAACAATGCTCTGCTGATATTCATCCTTCGTGATCGAAAGCGAGCGCAGCGTATTTTGGTCGCTCCCCCCCAGAGTGGCACCCATAATTTGTCCGTCACTGCCGTAAACAATGACATCCGCCAGGGCAGTGCTTTCCAAAACCGGAAGCATCTTCCGAATGGCTGTGCCAACCACAACGACGCCAGAGAATTCCCCATTCGAAGAGGCAGGGATGGACGTGTAATAATATGTTTCATCATTCGCAGAATTAACGGCAAATGTGCGGCGCGGGGGTTCCTCGGGATTTTTATTGGTCAAAAATGGTGCAACGATGGTCAAGTTTGCCGCGCCAGTATCCTGCTCCACGCGCTGCAACTCGCCTTTTTCGTTCAATATCAAATGCACAAGTTCATGCCCCTGTGCTGAAATCAGGATCAAATTCTCAAGCCCCAATCCCGCAAAAGCCGGCTCGGTCAAAGTCAACGCGGTTTCACGATCCTCACTTGCCAGCGCATCTGGCAAACCGCTGGTATAGGCAATAATGCGCGCAGCTTCAACGTGCCGAAGTTCCTGGCGTACAAAGCTATCCGAAACAACACGCCCCGCCTCCAAAAGTTGATTGTTCAACCGCTCTTGAATGGTGCTCGACACGAGGCGCGTGACCACGTAGACCCCAATCACAGATACAACAATGGTCAAGAGCAAATAAGGAAGGATGACTTTTAGGCGGATGCTCATATCAAAAACCTTTTGTGCAATGCAGCGCAAAAACTAACGGAACCATTATACAAACTTACTGATAAATAAGCCAATCATTGCCATATTGCAAGATAATTACAACGGGGGAAACACGATAGTTTTTATCCTATTCAATCCTGAAAATTTCCGAACTCCGCCTCAAATCTAACTGCAAATCTGATCTTGTTTTCTAGAGCATTTACCTATATTTTACATCTTTTGGGCAAATAATGGCATGCGCGGACAATCTGCAAAACTGCGGGGATTGAAACCCCAAAATACCCACATACGATTACAAATGCTTTACGAAATGCACCAGGCGCTCCACTTCGGAATATCCCATCTTTACATGCGCGCGGATACTGGATTCATTTTCCAGCCAGGTATCTGAAGCCACTTCGGTGCAGCCTTTCTCGCGCAGCCAATTTTCGGCGGCTTGCGTCATAATGCCAACTATGCTTCTTCCACGATACTCTTCCTGAACAAACCATCCTTCAAGATAGCCAACGGGACTGGTCAGACACCCTTCCGCATGATCTTTTATTCGTGCTTCGGTCAAGCCGATCGGCTTATCTTCATCACAAGCAAAGATAACAAAATCATTATCGCTGGCAAGGGTTTCGTCCATATTAACAACCAAATATTCATCGGTCCAGTCGGGCCAAATTCCTTTGCGCATACGAATCCATTCGGCTTTATCTGCCTGGGTAACGCGGCGGAGTGTAATATCCATGGTTCTCCTAAAATAAAAAAAGGTAACTACTCAGCCATGTTATTGCGAGCCGCCGTTCTTGCGGCGAAGCAATCTCTAAAAGGTCAGTTTTGCTTATTTATAGGAGATTGCTTCGGGCAAGGACACACCTGCCCTGGCGGGCGGTGCCAGGGAGAGCGCCCTCGCAATGACATTGTTTTTAGTAGTGGCTGAACAGTTACAAAAAAAGACCCTAAAAGTTTGAAAACCTTTAGGGTCTTAAGTACCTATTCCCCGCCGCGCTTGCCGAGACGGTGATCAAGCATCAAAACAGCTGTGCCGCGTTCCTCGATCAGTTTCAAATTAGCCACGATCTCAGCGGCATTCTTTTCCTCTTCCACCTGCTCTGAGATGAACCATTGCAACATGATCTGTGCGGGATAATCCTTCTCCTTGAGCGCAGTTTCGTACAACGCATAAATTGAAGCTGTAACTTTTGCCTCGTGCGCAGCTACTTCCTCGGCAACTTCCAGCGTTGACGTCCATTCGGTCTTTGGTGCATCAATGGCTTTAAGCGCCACCTTGCCGCCACGCTCCAGAAGATAGTCATAGAGTTTCATGGCATGTTCGCGTTCTTCAGACTCCTGAACACGCATCCAATGGGCAAAGCCGGACAGGTTCTTGTCTTCAAAATACGCCGCCATTGAAAGGTACAGGTAAGAGGAATACAGTTCCTTGTTGATCTGGTCATTGATTGCATCTTGCATTGTTTTGGTTATCATACGTGCCTCCTTAGTTAATAAAATTATACATTCTTTTGGTGAAGAAGAAAACAAGTCTTATCTGCGGCTTATTCGCCAAACACAAACAGGTCGCTTAACGACTCGCGATTAATGTTATGGTGAATGGCATCCGCGAAGACTGGCGCAACCGAAAGCACCGTCAGCTTCGGATGCATTTTTTCGGGCGGAATATGGACTGTATCTGTGGTGATAATTTCGGTAATCTCAGGAACAACTGCCAACCGCTCCAGTCCGCCGCGGCTGAAGACACCATGCGTGCAGATCACCCGAATATCCTCGACACCTTCCGCGACCAGCACCCGGCTTAATTCCAGGATCGATCCGCCTGTGGCGATCTCATCATCATAGATCAGGGCGCGTTTGTGTCCCTTTACCTGATTGCCAACCAAACCGCTGATGATGACTTCGGAATCAGAAATGCGCTCTTTATTCCCGGCGGCAACGGGCAGATTCAGCGCACGCGCAAAACGCGCCGCAGACTTGGCTTGTCCCATATCCGGCGCGACAATGATCGCTCCGTTCAGATCAAGATGTGAAAGATATTCCTTGAAGACCATACGGCTGCTTAGCGGGTCGGTGGGGAGAGCAAAGAAACCATGTACCTGCGGCGAGTGGAACATCATGCTCATCACATGCGTCGCACCGGCGGTCTTCAACAAATCTGCAACCAGGCGGGCGGTGATCGAAATGCGCGGCGCGTCTTTTTTATCGGAGCGGCCAAACGAATAATAAGGAATAATGGCGTGGATTTCAGACGCGGCCGCGCCGCGCGCAATATCGATCATCATCAACAATTCCATCAAATGGTCGTTGACCGGCTGCGAAAGTGATTGCACAATATACACGCGCCGGTAGCGCACACTGGCATCCAATTGAATGTATAGGTTGTCATTGCTAAAACGCGTGATGTGAGTGTTGTCCAACGGCACACCCAGATTCGAAGCAATCTTTGCCGCCAATTGCGGATTTGAACTGCCGCTAAAAAAACGAACTTCCCCTGCCGATATTGAACCTTCTGTCATATTAACTCCATTTCAAAAAACATAATAGTATTTGTTTATTCTAATTCAGATTGGACACCAGACTTTGGTCTGCGCTCACGCGCCACGCTTTTTCAACCAACCTAGTAACTTCTTGGTTGACCAGGTATTGATCACATCCTCTTTGGTCAACCAGGCGCGCCTTGCAGTGGCGACGCCATAGAATAACATATCAAAGTCTTCTGCGGAATGTGAATCTGTGTTAATGCTAATCGGGATTCCCATTTTCTTTGCGCGGCGCGCATATATATCATCCAGGTCGAGGCGCGACGGATGAGCGTTGATCTCCAACGCCACGCCGGTTTCCGCGGCGGCGTTGAGTACGGCTTCCATATCCAAATCTGCGCCTTCGCGGTCTGGGATCAACCGTCCCGTCGGATGACCGATAATATCCACATGCGGATTGCGAATAGCATTGATCGTGCGCTGTGTGACCTTCTCGCGCGGTTGCCGCAAACTGGTATGCATGGACGCCAACACCAGGTCAAGCGTGGCGAGAAATTCATCGGGATAATCCAGCGTGCCATCGGCTTTGATCTCAACTTCACTGGCGTGTAGAACCAAGATGCTGTCACCAAGTTGTTTTTGTATCTTCTTAATTTCAGCGGCTTGCTTCTTGTGATCTTCCATTTTCAATCCGCCTGTCACGCCCAGACTCGCCGAATGATCGGTGAATGCAATTACTTTTATGCCGCGCCGTGCCGCCGCTTGCGCCATCTCCAACATCGACAGTTTCCCGTCGCTCCATGTTGAATGTGTTTGCAAATCCATTTTGATGTCTTTGACTTCGATCAGCTTCGGAAGTTTGCCCGCCTTCGCGGCTGCCACCTCTCCGCGATCTTCGCGCAGTTCAGGCGGGATCCACGGCAAGCCAAGAGTTTTGTAAACTTCCTCTTCGGTGGCGCAAAATATTTCTCCGCTGCCATCAATTTTTGCAAATGAATGTTCTGACAACGATAAACCTTTTGCCAGCGCGATCTGCCGCAACTGCACGTTATGATCTTTCGAGCCTGTCGCATATTGCAGAGCCGTCCCAAATTTTTCCGGCGGATGCACCCAAACTTGCGCACGCACGCCGTCGGTAAATTCAATACTGGCTTTTGTTTCGCCTTTGCCAAGCACGCGGCTCACACCCGGCAGATTAACGAACGCTTCCATCACAGCCGATGAATCTTTGGATGCGACCAAAATATCCAGGTCACCGACGGTGGAACGCATCCTTCTTAAGCTGCCAGCGGATTCTGCTGCGACGACTCCCTCCACCCGTTTGAGAGTCGCAATGATCTCCCGCGCCAGTGGATACGCCCGCCCCAGTGGAATTCGTCCAGAACGCCGCGCAAGTGACGCGATCCCTTCCAGAATGGCGGCTTCAGATTTTGCGCCCATGCCGGGGAGGTCGCGAAGCTGTCCGTTTTTCGCGGCAGTTTCCAGCTCAGCCAGAGCCGTGATGTTTAACGTCTTCCAGATCAGCGAGATTTTTCGCGGTCCGAGTCCGGGCACTTGCAGCCAATCGGCTAAACTGGCTGGGACTTCAAGTTTGAGTTTTTCCAAGAATTCAAGTTTGCCTGTCTTGAGCAGTTCGTCAATTTTTTCGGCAATGGCTTTGCCCACACCAGGGATTTCTCTTAACTTGCCTTCCTTCCAATATTCGCTGGCTTCGCGTCCAAGGGACATTAAGTTTTCAGAAGCCTTGTGATAAGCAAGAATGACATAGATCACTTCACCTTTGATCTCAGATAAATTGGCGATCAGGATGAACGTATCAGCGAGTTGACGGTTATTCAGCATGGGACACCTCTAAAAGAATTATACGATTAATTAACTCTGGAGTCAGGCGGCTTGCCGCCTGAAATGTTCATCAGCAAACTGATGAACTCCAGAATCGTAATCTACTGATATTCAGGCACATCGAGCGTTTTCAAGTTACGCATTTCGGGCCAGAATTTTGCAACGGTAAGCACAACTAAAATTGTACCGATACCACCTGCAACCACCGCAATGACAGGACCAAATAATGCGGCGGCAAAGCCTGATTCAAAACTTCCCAACTCATTCGAGATACCGATAAAAATACTGTTCACACCGGAGATGCGTCCGCGCATTTCATCGGGTGTGTGCGTCAGGAGCAACGTGCCGCGAATAACCACGCTGATGTTGTCGAGTCCGCCCAACAGCGCAAGCATCAGCACTGAGAGCCAGAACCAGGTTGAAAGTCCGAAGATGATCGTGAATGCGCCGAAGCCCGCCACAGCCCAAAGCAAAGTCCGCCCGGCGTTTTTCATCGGCGGCAAATGCGCGATCAAAAACGCCATCAACAGCGCGCCGATGGATGGTGCGGCGCGCATGATGCCCATGCCTTGCGGGCCGACATGTAAAATATCGGTTGCGTAAATTGGGAGCAACGCCACCGCGCCGCCGAATAAAACGGCGAACATGTCCAATGTGATCGCGGCCAGGATCACTTTCGTGTCGCGCATGAATCTAAAGCCTTCGGTCAGCGACGACCATGTGGCAGACTTGCGTGCCAGCGGTAAGCGCCTGCCTTTAATCAGGCTCAACAAAACCGTGAATGTGATGGCTCCAATTGCGGCGAAGATATAAATGATGGTGACATTTCCCGAAAACGCCACGATGAGCCCCGCGACGGCTGGACCGACAATGGACGCAAGTTGCCACGTGCTACTGTTCCAGGTTGCGGCGCTCGAAAAAAGATGCGGCGGCACGGTCTCCGGCACCAGCGTGGAGGAAGCCGGATCGTTGAATGCGCGCGCGACTCCGATGCCGAATAGACTTAAATAAACCAGAGCAAGCGATCCTTGTGTGTACGAAAGGAACGCCAGTCCCAGCGCGCACATGCCCATTGACAGTTGTGCGATCAACACGATGCGCCTGCGGTTGTATTGGTCAGCCACATGACCTGCGGGCAGGGATAATAAAATCACGGGAACGACCTGCACCAACCCGACCATGCCCAATGCAAATGCGCTGTGCGTCCGCAGCCATAATTCCCAGGCGATGGCGAACGAAAGCATTTCATTTCCAAAGGAAGTGATGAAGCGCCCCGTGAGCAGTAAACGGAAATCAAAAAAGCGCAAAGCCGCGTATGGGTCGCGGCGTTCTTCGGGTGTTTTATCGGTTTGTAAATTCATTTATCTTTATTTAACCGATAACCACACGCCCAAAAAGACCACGCATAAGCCAATGACGCGCATAAGATCAATTGGTCTTTGAACCGCGCCCAACAAGCCAAAATGATCCATCACAGAGCCGATCAGGAGTTGACCAGAGAGCAGAATAATGAGCGCAGGAGCAATCCCAACGCGGGGAATCATGTAAGTCATGGAAAATATCACCACCAACCCAAGCGCTCCCGCTCCAAGCGCGTACCAGGGGACAATGCGCCAGTTGCCAAGTTTTCCCCCGCCATAAAAGATCGCGAGCGGAATCAATGATGCAATTGCGCCTCCGAGGTGGACGATGAAAATACTTTCCAGCGGGCCAAGCCGCTGGTTGATCGTGCTGGAAAGCGGAGCTTGCACGCCGACGGCGATTCCGCCGGCCAGTCCGATAAGAATAATGACGACGATAGATGGCATTTGGTTTTTCCTTTATTGGGGGAGTTAGAAATGAAGTGACAGTCAACCGTTAATAGATCGGCTCAGGGTCACCCAGCACAGGCAGCGGCTTGGACACATACACATCCCAGACAGATTGCGCGCTGGCGAATAGTTCACGTGTATTCCAGAACAGGCGTGAAATCTTTCGGAAATAAGCGTTATTCGCTTCCACGCCCGTAGACTTAACACCGAACCAATTGCACAGAAATAAAGCGCGCGGCAGGTGAAAGTTTTGTGTCACTAGGATCGCTGAGTCCACTTGAAAGATGGCACTGGCGCGATAGCAGGTGTCGTACGTGCGGCGTCCGGCATAATCCAGCACAATATCTTTGTCGGGAATGCCGAGGTCGAGCGCATATTGACGCATGGCTTCGGGCTCATTGTATTCCACAAAACGATTGTCGCCGCTCATCAACAACTTGTTCACTTTGCCAAGTTGATAAAGTTGCACGGCAGTTTCGACACGGTCTCGCAGGATGGCAGTGGGCGTCCCGTCGTTACGCAGACCCGCGCCGAAGACGATTGCCACCCGTTCGGCTGGGACAGCATCCGCTGTGAATGTGCGCGGCGCGGCAAAGAGCAGGATAATTAGTTTGGGAAAGAACAAACCAGTCAAAACAAACAGGCTGAGAATCGACGTAAAACGCCAGAGGAATTTTATTATTTTTTTGAGCATGGTAGATAATTTACAGTCAGTTGCCCGGCTGCAAGCCTGACCTACTTGATCAGTTCCGCCAGGTCCAAACCGGAAGCCTTTGCATACGCTGCGAAGTCGGCATACATTGCGTCTTCAGCAATGTGTATTTCATCCATACCATACACGGTTTGAACGGCGGCTTTACCTTCGGGAGTGAGCATCAGGTCGATGAATGCGCGCTGAATCACACGGCGCATTTCGATCGGCAGTGAATTGGAGAGCGATATATTTTCATACGGGATGACCTTCGGCACGCGCCAGATGACAATAACCCGATCCATCACGTCGGAATAAGAAGCCTCAAGCGCCGGCAATTGACGCGCATCAATAAATGTCGCGCCGAAGTTGCAGATGTCAGCGGCATAGATGGCGCGCACCACGTTCAATTGACCTTCGAGGAAAGCCGCGCTTCTTGTCTCAACCTGTGACTGAATCAGCAATCCAAGCGGCACGACATACGCTGACGGCGAAGCCGTGTCGCTCCAGCAGGGTTTTTTATCCTGAAATTGTTTCAAGGCTGTGGCAGCGTCAACTGTGTTTTCATCGCGCTCGGCATCGTAATAGGAAGTGAAGCCGCCATCGCGGTTGGCAATGAATTGCGCGCCATAAAAAGTTTGACCTTCGCGCAGGCTGGCTAAAATGACAGTGACTGAGTCATTCTCGCGCGCAAGCAAATAGCCAAACGGCGAAAGCGATGCAATATGCGCGTTGCCTTTGCCAATCGCATCCACGAGGTCAAACTCGGATGATTTCACAACGGTCACCAGCTTGTAACCTGTATGTGACTCAATGAAAGCCGCAATAACTTCTCCGGCGGCGATCAACTCGGGGCTGGGGCGTGGAGAGGGTGCCAGAGCGAAGATCAATGGATTTTGTTCAGTACCAAGCTCGGGCGGGGAAATGGGCGTCTGTGTCAGAGGAGTTTGTGTGAGGGTCGGAATCGGCGTGGGAGTCCCCAAAATCAACTGAACAGGAGCTGAACATCCAAGAATTGCAAGCGAGAGTGCGAGGAAAATTTTTTTCATTTTGCAGAATTGTATGCGCACAATCATACTATATTGCTATAATAAGACAAGTTACGTAACTACTCAGCCTGATTCGACAAAAAACGCTATATGTGGCAAAAGATGCTGATTTTTCTACGAATGGCTGCATATGGTTGCCTTACCTGTGGCGAATCTGCGCCAATGTTGCGCCATGTTGCCATATCTAGCGGTCACAAAACTATGGCTGAGTAGTTACCAAGTTACACAATAAAAAGGAATGCTATGAAAAATACTTTGAACGTAATTATGTCTATTGTAATCTTGGTGGTTCTGGCGGCCGGCGTATATTTTATCGTGCAGACCGTGCGTGAAAGCGCAACAGCGGCAGCAGATGCGGCGTCGGCTCCGTTTCAGCAGGTGAACCAGGCCAACCAGGCCTTGCAGACTCAGGTCTCGCAAATGATCCATCCCACGCCGACGATCATTGTTGACCCGGTGACTTATATTACCAATGTACAGTCACTGGCGCGGCTGGAGACCATTAAATATAGCGTGGAGCAAGTTGTGACGTGCGAGATCAATCAGACAGGCCCGCTGAGCGTATTCCTCGGCGACAAAGTGCTATTTGTAGGTCACGGGCTTGTAATCGCAGGCATTGACATGGAAAAAATTCAGCCCAGCGATATGCGTTTGGGCGGCGATATTTTGTATGTGCGCCTGCCCCCCGCTGAGATATTTGTGGCCACGCTGGATAATGACAAGTCTTATGTGTATGACCGTGAAACCGGTCCCTTTGCTGGAACAGATTTAAATCTCGAAACCAGTTGCCGCCAGGCGGCAGAAGAGAAGATCCGCCAAAGTGTGCTGGAGGATGGCATTCTTACGCAGGCGCAGGCAAACGCTGAAAATTATTTATTCAAATTCTTTACTACGCTCGGCTATAAGACAATTCAATTCGAGCATTAGAAGAACCTCATCCCCAGCCCTTCCCCTAAAAGGGGAAGGGAGTTCCCTCTCCCTTCGGGAGAGGGCTAGGGAGAGGTGCTTTTACGGCGTGCAACTAACGGGGATATTGACCTGCTTTACGATTTCATTTGGCGCAAGAATGTGCAGTTTTACCCAATATTCATTGGGTGCGCCAATTTGATAATAATCGTTGATGACCTTTTTCCCCGCTTGTTCAAAAACAAGGATGACTTGATCAGATGAGACGCCCGTGCTGGCTTCCCATCTCCACGTGACAAAGGCGGGACCGTTGGTGGTGACTTCGGCTTCGAGAAAAATGGTCTGTGGAAACTGGTCACAGTTCACCACCATGCGGTCGGGTTCTGCGCGCAAACTGGCGTCGATGACCGTGGTCACGGGCGATTGCACCACTGGAAGTTGATCCACAATCCCTTGTGTTTCGGTCACATTTGCAGAGACCCAGCAAAAGCCGTTCGGGTTGCCGGGGTCGCGAATGTACCACCATGTAGATAAATCATCTCTACCAACTACACGCGCAGACTGTCCTGCGCGTAACTCATTTACCAGATCATACACTGTCCCTGGCCCAAACCTGCAATTGACTAGCTCACTGGTCACGTGCAAGTCCACCTTGACGGGCGCGGGGGTTGGCGTCAGGGTGGGTAAAGGCGTGGGGATGAGAGTCACCGTGGGGGCGACGGGAACCGGTGTCGCGGCGGTGCAAGCGGATAGCAAAATAGAAATAAGTCCTGTAAGCAGAATGCGGCGTTTCATTCTTCCTCCTTGGAAGTAAAAGGCGACCCATTCTGGTCGCCTTTTTTCATCTACTTTACTGTAACAGTGAAAATCGTTGTTTGTTGCGGTTTTACAGGGTCATTTGAGGGCGGATAGTACCCAAGAGTGATTTGTGCCTGACCTGCACCGACGGCTTTGAAGGTCCACACGTCCACTCCGCCGCCGCCGACCAGATTCGGGTCACTGGTGGAGGTGTAATCATTTTTGACAAACTCAACCACATTCTGATCCAAATCACCCACAACGTTCCAGTGATAGCCGGTAGTGGGGTTGGATTCAAGAACGATGGTAAATTCCTTCCCCGCGTCGACTTCGATAGTCTGTTGCGGATCGGAAACCTTCAGCGCAGACTTGTCATTCCCTCCACATGCGGCGAGAGAGGCGGATGCAAGAATGATGAGTGATAGAAATTTTTTCATGGCGCCTTCATAAGAATAGTATACACGGAATTTTTATTATCGTCCTGCAAGTTCCACCACCATGGCTCCCAACCGTTCAATGGCGCGTTCGATGGTGTAATCGAAAGCCGCGGCGTTCAGGCGGATGAAATTCGAGAACTGATAGGTTGCCGAGAAAACATGTCCCGGCGCGAGCGTGATTTTTCCCTGCAAAGCCATTCCGTATAGTTCGAGCGAATCCACATTCTCGGGTAGTTGCACCCAAAGCACAAATCCGCCGGAGGGGCGGGTAAGTCGCGTGCCTTCCGGGAAATAACGCATCACTGCATCCGACATCAACCTGACATTGCGGGCATATTCACGGCGGATGCGCCGCATGTGCTGGTCATATCCGCCGCTTTCGAGAAATTCCGCAATTGCCATTTGGGGCAGTGTAGGAGATGATGCGCTGAGCGTGAATTTCAGCCACTCCACTTCGGCACGATAACGTCCCGCCGCAACCCATCCGATTCGCAACCCAGGGCTGATATCTTTCGAGAAGGATGAAAGCAGCATCACCAGCCCCTTTGTGTCGAATGCCTTGCAGACCATGGGGCGCTTCTCACCAAAATAGATTTCACCCGACACATCATTTTCGATCAGGGGAATATCATGCTGCGCCAGCAAGTTGACGAGGGACTCCTTATTTTCATCGGGCATCATACTACCCAGCGGATTGTTGAAATTGGAGATGACCATGACTGCCCGAATAGGATTATGCTCGATTGCAAATTCCAGCGCCGAAAGACTGATGCCCTCACGCGGGTGGGTTGGAATTTCAAGCGCACGCAGTCCATGCACTTCAAGGATTTGGAGCGCGCCAAAATATGAGGGCGATTCAATTGCCACAATATCGCCCGGGCGGCAGACGGCATGAAGGCACAGGTCAATTGCATCAACGCCCCCGGATGTAATCAGGATGTCAGCGGGAAACAGATTGCACCCGGCATTGACCGCACGACGGGCAATTTGCACCCGCAAAGCCTCCAGCCCCGGCGGAAATTGGTATTGATGTGCATCCTCCCCTTTTGTGCGGGCAATGTTCGCAATGATGCGGTTGATCTTTTGAGTCAACAGGATGTCGAGGTGTGGAAGCGCGGCACCAAGTTGCACCAAATTTGGGTTGGATGAATCCTGCATTAACGTCATGACCAGTTCATGCAGACTAATCAAGCTGGGATCGCGTTGCGGCGAGGAGGTTTCCGGCTCGGGCAAGCGTTCCTCTATTCGTACACTGACGTAGTAGCCAGATTGAGGGCGGGCTTCGATTAATCCCTGGCTCTCCAAAAGCGAATACGCCTGCAAGACCGTGCTGATGCTCAAGCCATTCTGTCGGCTTGCCTGACGCACAGATGGGCAGGCGTTCACCAGGCGGATAGGTTCCATGCCGAATAAGGTCAGCAATGCGTTCAGCAAGTTCCTGATAGAGAAGTGTTTTGGAAGGCGAAGAAATCATGACGGTTTGGATAACAGTTGGTGTCTTTTCGACCAATACAGTTTATTGTAGCACAAACTGTATTGGTTACAATATCATTATTCTGCTACTGTACTTATTTACTAGCTCATGTCATACTAGAATTGTAAAACATATGAAAATAGGAGAATAAAATGAATTTAACATCGAAAGTACCAAAAATTGAATTAATTCTTCAATCCAGCCAGATTCTGGATCTGGAAGAAACTGAACATCGCATGGCGATTGAATGTAAGAGCGGCGTTTTATG
>Ga0335397_10001448_pt1 | contig 32314 bp, 29 predicted proteins | sample MAT04_FD_205740 | JGI IMG/M metagenome (GOLD analysis project Ga0335397, IMG submission 205740) | Freshwater microbial communities from Lake Fryxell liftoff mats and glacier meltwater in Antarctica - MAT-04 (spades assembly) (version 2) ... | reverse complement strand
GCGCGGTCCTGCTCCGTGCTCGGGTGCGCATGGGACGAGCCGCCCTTGTAGGAGCACAGGGTGCTCGACGTGCCACTCCACAGCGTCAACGTCGCGTCGCCGTTGCCGGCGTTCCCGCGAGTCACGGGGATCGACGAGGGGATGACCACCCCGAGCGCCCTGCCGAACGAACGCGAGACGTCCTCGCAATGGTCCGGATGGTCGTAGCGAACGTCGGCGTCGAGGTCGTCGTCGCGGCAGTCGCGGTCGTCGTCGTCTCGGCCGCCATGGTGACCGCCGTGGTCGTCGTCGCCGTGGCCGTCGCGGTGATCGCCGTGGTCGTCGCCGGCACGCAGCGCCTCGCGCGTGGTGGTCGATTTCTCCGTCGCGCCGCCAGGCTCGCCCGAGCGACCTCGGCTGCACGCTCCTACGAGCGACACCGTGGCGAGGAGAACCCCGACGAAGCCGCAGTACCGCACGATCTTCAGCATGCCGGATGCCCCCGAGCTCGACCCCGTCGTGCTCTCCACTCGTTGCGTTCGAGCGCTCTGGCTCGATTTCTCGGCGCGCCGAAATGCGCACGAGCGTTCTTTCTATCGCGCCGCGCCGATGCGTCAAGACACCGCTTCGACGGCGATGAAGACGAGTGCGCTCACGTGCTGCGCGCGCGCACAGCGCTCCGTCACCTCGCCATTGGACTCATGTCGGGAAGCCGCCACGTCCTCGGGCGAGCGCGATGCCTTCAGCGGTTTCGCGCAGGCGATTGCCTCACTCGGAATCGCATGTCGACTCGATTGGGCATTAGTGTCCACTCCCGTGGACACCGACCGCTCGGAGTGCATACCGGCGTAGCTCGGCGCGCGGCCGTGCCGACCGACGCCCGAGTCGATAGGCGTGCCTCTCTCCTACTGCCCAATCAAGAGCGAGCCACCTAGCTCCGTGAAGCGCCCCTCCCCCGTTCGCGCGCAGGCCGGAGGCCGAGCACGAACAAGGGGGAGGCAGCGGGCGAAGCCCGCTGGGTGGGGGCCAACCCTCCGCTGGAGGCCCAGGAAGAAGCCGTCGAGCGTGGATGAGCTGGGTTCGACGACTGCACCGCCTCGGGTACACTTCCAGCGCGATGCAAGCGCTCAAGGCTCATGTGAAGAACGGTCGTCTTGTACTCGACGAGCCCACGAATCTGCCCGAGGGCGCCGAGGTCATGCTGACCGTCAGTGACGCGGACGAGATGGACGACGCCGAGCGGGCTCGGCTCCATCGAGCGTTGGAGCGCAGCATGGCGCAGGCCAAGGCGGGTCAGTCCATCGACGCGGACGAAGTGATCGGCAAGCTCTTGGCTCGTGAATGAACGTCCGCTTTACGCCGGAAGCCCAAGCGCAAGCCGACGAGTGCGACACGTGGTGGCGGCAACACCGCACCGCTCGTGACCTCTTTGCCCGCGAGCTTGCCGGGATCAAGGAAGTGCCGCGGGAGGTGCGGTCCCACTGAGCGCGAACGCTCGTCTCCCCGTGCCCGTGCCCGTGCCCGCTCGCGTCCCGCCTCACCCCCGCGCCGAGGACGCCGGGGGCCTCAAGTCAAACGGGTACGAACTTCGGGCGCGCTGTCCTCTAGTTCACCGAGTGCAGCTTGCACGTGACCGTGCACGTGCTCGCCAGCGACCCGTTGGCGGTACCGTCGTCGCACTCCTCGGTCGCGTCGAGGTGTCCGTCGCCGCAGAACGCGGCCCTGGCCTTGCAGCCAGGCTGGCAGCCGCCGTACGCGCCGGTGTTCTTGCCGTCGTCGCACACCTCGTCGCTGGCGACGATTCCGTCTCCACACATCGAGGCACACGCCGACTTGGGCCGATTGAAGTCCTTCAGCGTCACGCGGAAGTTCGAGCCGCACTCGTTGCGCTCCGCCTGGAACATCACGACCTCGTAGGTGCCGCCCTTCACCAGGCCGAGGTTGACCGTCCCGTTCTGCGGCATGTCGGACGAGAACGTGGCGCTGCCGTTCGCCGCGTCGAGCGTGAAGTGCCCCGTGCGCGGCGTGTGCAGGCCGCCGAGGTCGATGGCGAGCTTGCGATTGACGAAGACCCACGTGTCGTCGTCGCCGGCGAAATCGAAGCGCTCGCCGCCCTGGTACTCGAACCAGAAGTGCGTCTCCGATGTGAACGACACGTTGCGGTCGGGCGCACTGCCCGCCCCGCACGGCGCGAGCGTCTCCTTGCCGAGCGCCACCCAGCCGCCCGTGTTGATCGGGTCGAAGTAGCTCTTCCCGCCGTTCACGGTGGGGTCGGCGCTGTCCCACGTGTACGTGCCGTCGACCTGACGCGCGAGCGGCACCGTCACCGTCGACGCGATGTTGACGCCCGCGACGTTGGTGTACCACTGCGCGAAATTCGCGGACGTCGTGATGTTCGTATGTCGCCCGGTGCCCGCGAGAAAGCCGGGGTTCATCGTACAATCGGCACCCGGACAGTTGAGCGCAGGCTTGCCGCCGGCGTTGAGCGAGGCCTCGACGATGCCGAGGATGCCGCCTCCGCCGAGGCCGTTGAAGTCGGTGTGCCCCGTGGAGCCCCCGGCCTCGCGACCGACGCCGATGAAGTCGCGGATGAGCACCGGCTGATTGATGACCGTCGGAGGAGCGCCGAGGATGTCGGTGCACTTGAACCCCGTCTCGACCGCGCACGCCGCCGAGCAACCGTCGCCGTCGCGCGTGTTGCCGTCGTCGCAGGCCTCGGTCGCGAAGCGCTGGCCGTCACCGCACGAGGCCTTGCAGACGCCGCTCGTGCACGACGGCTCCTTCTGGCAGTTGAAGCAGCCGTCGAAGGGCAGTGCGTTCCCGTCCTCGCAGTTCTCCCCTCGCTGCACCGTGCCGTCGCCGCAGACGACGGCGTTGCAGACGAGCGTCGTCGGGTTGCAGTCGAAGCCCGGCTCGATGCGACACGTGGTTGCCGAGCAGCCGGCGACCGGCGCGCCTGGCTTGTAGTCACACTCCTCGGCGCCCGCGACGATGCCATCACCGCACTTGGCGGCCTGACAGCGAAGGCCGGGGGTCGGACAGAGAAAGCCCGGCTCGACCGTGCAGGTGGCGCTGCAGCCGTCGCCGCTCTTCGCGTTGCCGTCGTCGCAGCCCTCCTTCTTGTCGAGGAGCCCGTCGCCACACTTCGGGCCTGTCGTGATGCCCGAGTCCGTCATGGGGCACGGCGCGCCGTCGCACGAGCCTCCGAAGCCGATCGGCCCGGCCTCGGCGTCGTCGCCGCCGTCTCCGTTCCCGGGGAAGACGGACTCGTTCTCGGCCGCGCAGTGGACGGCGAGAACGGAGAGAAGGATGCAGGTGCCGGAGCCGAGAACGAGGCGGGCGAGGGACATCAGGCCAATCGTAACGCTCGAGGTCGTACGGACGCGAGAGGCGGTCTCGGAATCTGCGTTTTCATCTGCTATTCCAGTGGGCCCATGGCCGAACGCCTCGTCACGCTCCGCTCGAAGCTCGCGCCCGTCTACGGCCCGCTGTTCTCGGAGCTGTTCGACCGGCCCGAGGTGGTCGAGACGCGTGCAACGTGTGACACGTGCGCCATGTGCAACCACGGGCAGATCGCGCCGGTGGAGATGGACTACTTCCGGCCCGACGCGAAGTGCTGCACGTACCACCCCGGGCTTCCCAACTACCTCGTCGGGGCGATCCTCGCCGACACGAGCGAGGAGCTCGCGGAGGGCCGACGCCGCATCCGCGCGAAGATCGCCACGCGCATCGGGGCGACTCCCAGCTATCTCGCGCCCCCTCGCAAGTACAACGTCATCTACGCCGCGGGTCGCGGCGCGGGGTTCTTCGGCCGGTCGAAGATCATGCTGTGCCCGTACTTCGACGAGGAGAACGACGGCCGCTGCACGGTGTGGAGGTATCGCGAGTCGGTGTGCTCGACCTACTTCTGCAAGTACACGGCGGGCAAGCCGGGGTGGCAGTTCTGGGACACGCTGAAGGGGTACCTGGCCCACGTCGAGCGGAGCCTCGCGCACTACTCCGCCGTGTCGGTCGACCCGACCGTGAGCGAGCCGCAGCTCGAGCGTTTCGCGCTCACCGCCGAGGACATCGAAGACCGCGCGCCCAGGGAGCCGGACTACGCGTTCTGGTGGGGCAAGGGCAAGTGGGTCGGTCGCGAGGAGGAGTTCTACGTCGCATGCTACGAGCGCGTACGCGCGCTCCAGAAGCCCGAGTTCCAGAAGCACGTCGACGACTCACCCGACGGGCGCGCGCTCCTCGCCAAGCTCGAGGCGAAGTACGACGACATCGCGAAGCCTGTGCTCCCGCCGATCCTCGTCCGCGCGACGCAGCTGAAGAAGCGCGAGGCCGGCGAGAACGTCGTCGTGACGACGTACAACCCGTTCGACGCGTTCTCGGTCGAGAAGGAGCTCTTCGACGTCCTCGAGATGTTCAAGCCCGATCAGACGGTCGAGGAGAACCTCGCTCGCCTCGACAAGGAGAAGGACGTCCAGCTCGCGCCGGAGCTCCTGCAGTACCTCTACATCCACGGCGTCCTTGCGCCGCCCGAGCCCGAGAAGGAGAAGCCCGCTGACAAGGCGAAGGCCGCCACGGCGACTCCCGCGGCCCCTCCGCCCGCCGCGAAGCCAGCGCCGAGGCCGACCTCCAAGGCGAAGCCGAAGTCGAAGCGGCGCTGAAGCGCGGCAACCCCGACGGCGCAGACGGCGACGAAAACGGCGGCGACGACGGCAAGGGCAACAGCGGCGGGAAGTAGGCCTACGCTACGCCGCGAGCTTCACGAGCAGCCCCTCCGAGGGCATGAGCGTGATCGCTCTCCTCACCTCGCGGATCGGACCCGTCCCCGCGAGCGTGAGGCTCGTGCGCTCGAAGAGCCGCGCGAGCACGATGCGCATCTCGTAGAGCGCGAAGCTCATCCCGATGCAGCGGCGCACGCCGCCGCCGAACGGGAACAGCTCCGACGGCGCGAACTTCTTTCCGAGGAACCGCGACGGGTCGAACCGCGTCGGCTCCGGGTAGACCTCCGCGCGCCGCTGCGCGAGGTAGATCGAGCACGCGACGGGCGTGCCCGCCGGTAGATCGTAGCCGCCGATGCGCGTGGGGCGTTCGAGGATGCGTCCCACGAGCGGAATCACCGGATTCAGGCGCAAGGCCTCGCGACAGATCGCGTCGACGAGCGGAAGCTCCGCGGCGCGGGCGGCCGTGAGCCGCGTCGTCCCGTCCGCGCGGAGCGCCGCCTTGATCTCCTCGCGAACGCGATACGCGAGCGCGGGCGTGGCGAGCGTCCAGCGCACCGCCCACGCGAGGGCGGTCGCGGTCGTCTCGTGACCGGCGACGAGCAACGTCGTGAGCTCGTCGCGGAGCTCCTCGTCGGTCATCGGATTGCCTTCTTCGTCGCGCGCGTCGAGGAGCAGGGAGAGCACGTCGGCGCCGCGCGCTCCGCTGCTGCGCCGCTCGGCGATCTGCTCGAAGAGGTACGCGTCGCCGTGGTCCTTCGCGCGCTTGAACTTCCCCCACGGGCTTCGCGGGCCGAGGTCGACCTGCATGAACGGCAGGAGCAGCGGCGGCCAGGCCCCGAGCTCGAGGGTCCGCTTCGTCCGCTTCATCATCTCGTCGAAGCGAGGCCCCGCATCGAAGCCGAAGATGGTGCTGAGGATCACGCGCAGCGTGATGTCTTGCATGTGCGGATGGAGCGCGAACACACTGCCTGGTGACCAGCCGTCGATCGCGTGATCGGTCGCATCGAGCATGGCGGCCCCGTAGCGCTGCATCCTCTCGCCCTGGAAGGGCGGCATGAGGAGCCTCCGATGACGGCGATGCTCGGCGCCGTCGAGCATCAGCACGGACTTGTCGCCGAGGAGCGGCGCGAGCGACTGATTGAACTTGCCGGCCGCGAATGTCCCGCCGTCGTCGGCGAAGATCTCTTTGACGACCTCCGGCGTGTACGTCATCACGATCGGCGGCAGGCCGACGAGGCGCAGCGTGTACGGCTCGCCGAAGCGCGCCGCGCACTTGTCCATCATGGCGAACGGCCTTCGCATCCACATGACCGTCGACGCGAGCTTCGGAACGGGCAATCCGGGCGGCAACATCGGTGCTCTGATGGATAGGGGACGCTTTGACGTCCGTCGAGCCCCGACGCCCGACCTATGCTTGACTGAGCACATGATGTCGACGCGGCTGGCCATCGCGACCGTCCTCCTCGCCGCGGGCTTCGTGCTGTCGGCGGGTTGCGGCGAAGACGAGGAGAGCACCGAGCCCGCGCCCGTCGAGGGTGGCGCGGCCGATACCGCCTCGCGCCCGAGCCAGGAGGCCGGCGCTCCGATCGTCATCGGCCCGGCCGTCGAGTGCACGATCGCCGCGGCCATCGAGACGGAGCCGAACGACACTCCGCAGACCGCCAACGCGTTCTCCGAGCTCGGCTTCTGCGGCGTGCTCGAGAAGCCGACCGACGTCGACTACTTCACGTTCGCCACGCCGGCGGGGACCAAGCTGAGCGTGTTCCAGGGCGTCATCGACGGGAGGGTCGACTTTCAGCTCACGTTGAACGGTGCGTCATTCAGCCCCGCTGAGACGACAAAGTTCGGCTCCGGGACGTATGTCGTGAAGGCATTCACGACCGCGGGGAAGCCGGCGTCATACCGGATCCGCGTGCAATTCGACGCTCCCTGAGGCGTTTCGCCGCCGCAAGGTGGTCGCTGGCTCAGGAGTGGCTATGACTAGTGTCCGATGACCGACCCCAAGGCCACCACTCTCGCCGACTACGCGCACTCGCTCCGCGCCGCGATCGCGGGCGGTGAGGCCGCGAAGCTCATTCTCTCCTCTGCCGTGCTCTTCGAGGGCGGCGGCAAGCTCGTTCTCTCCGAGGGTGCGAAGCGTGCCGTGCGCGAGGTCGCAGAGCGTGGAGCCTCTCGCGCGATCGCGATGACGACGAGCCCCATCCTCGCCTCCGCCGGTTCGCTCGCCGCGAAGCCCGTCCTCGCAATCACCGCAAAGGCGGGCGCCGCGCTCGGCCTGAAGTCGAGCGCCGGCGGCGCCGCGGCGAGCGCCGTGGCGAAGGGGGTCGGCAAGCAGGCCATGCGCCTCGCGGGCAAGCAGGTGCTCAAGGGCGCCGGCAAGGCCGCGGGCATCGGCTTCGTCCTCGACGGCGCCGTCGCGAGCGTCGAGGCGATCATCGCGGTGCGCAACGGCTCTACCGACAGGCGGAGCGCCTCGATTCATGTCGCGAAGGAGGCCACGACGGGCGCGATCGCGACCGGCGCGGGAGTCCTCCTCGGCGCAGGCATCGTGGCGCTTACCGGCGGCCTCGCAACGCCGGTCGTGTTCGCGGTCGGCGCGCTCGGCTCGATCGGAACGAAGCGCGTGCTGACCCACTACTTGAAGCGTCGAGCGTCGCGCTCCGAGCTCAAAGCCCGCTGACGACGACGGGGAGCGCGCCGTCGTCGCTCGAAGGCCATCAGGGGACGATGAGCGAGGGCAGCCGGCCCGTGATCGCCGGCTTGCCGTCCGCCGGCGCCTGCCACTGATGCGCGGGGTAGTCCGCGGGCTGGAAGTAGTAGTCCTGCGCGTAGTTCTTGGAGCGGTAGTTGTTGTTGTCGGCGTTGAAGTCGTCGAGCGGGCCTGCACCCGCCGCGTTCTTGCAGCCCACGGCAGCGCCGATGGTGTTGAGGAACTTCACGAGGTAGTCGCGCCCGACGTCGACGTACTGCCCGGTCACGAGCTTGCCGTCCGCGCCGCCGACGTAGAGGTACGGGAGCTGCGAGACGATGTGCTGGCCCGAGCCGAGGTCGGAGAAGTGCACGTTCACGCCGAGGTCGACGAGCGTCTTGCCGCCGCCGAGGTCGTACTGACTGAGGAGATCGAGGATGCTCTTGAAGCGCCGCAGATGGTAGCGGTCGATGTTGTGGTGGAGGAGCTGCGCGGCCGCGACGGGCGTCGGGTCGTTCTCGGCCGCCTGGCGATGCGAGATCGCGTGGAACTCGTAGACGCCGGCGCCGGGGACCTCGTTGTACTGGATGATGTCCTGCGGGACACCGATGTTGACCAGCACCGAGCGACGCACGCCGCACGAGATCGCGAGCGCGGCGAGCTTGCCGATGACGTTCACGGCGGCCGACACGGAGCTCGCGTCGTACCCCTGCACCTCGCCCTGGAGCGTTGCGGGAACGACACACGCGGCGAGCGCGACCTCGGTCTCGCGGATCGCGTTGAGGTGCACCGCGAGCCGGTCCTGGTCGGCCTTCGACATGCGCGGGTCGTTGCGTAGCGAATTGATGTCCGCGCGGACGAGGTCGTTGACGCTCTTCCGCTGGTTCACGAGAAGGTGCCGCGCCTCGTCGGGCGTCGCATAGGGCAGGAAGATCTCGTTGTAGATGTTGATCAGGTTCTCTTCCGCGGAGCGCGGGAAGATGGAAGCGCCCTGCTTGATCCACGAAACGCCGCCCGCCTTCTGGGTCATGACGCCCATGTAGAGCGACTCGGGATGCGCCGGAGTGAGCTGCCTCGCGATGAGGTTGTCGAGCGACTCGCCGAGCGACGTCGCGTTCTGGAAGTTCGGCTGGTCCGCCGGGTAGAGAACGCCGGCCCCCGTGAGCCCCTGCGCGGCTCCCTCGGGGTGACCGTTCTCGGTGCCGTAAGGATGGCGGAGGCCGCGAACGATCGTCGTCTTCGCGACGTAGGCCTCGATCTCGTTGAGCGCGCTGATCGGACCGAACGTCGCGAGCGGCCCAGGCGGGATCGGGGTCGAAGCGTTGGCCATCGGCCACCAGCGCTCGGGCTCCTGCGGCTGCGTGGGTGTGTACCAGCCCGACGGCTTGTAGCTGTTGCGGTCGAAGACGGCCTGCTGCACGCCGTTGCCGCGCCGGTAGAAGAGCGCGTACGGCTGCGGTCCCGCGTCCGCCCCGCGAGCGTTCTTCGCCACGAGGCCCTCGAAGAACGGAAGCCCGACGACGGCACCACCGAGGCCCAGCAGAAACTTGCGACGAGAGAAGGCCATGGCGACTCCGGTTACCTGGAGACCGTGAGGAAGGCGTCGGTCTGGACGAGCTCGACGACGATGTCGCGAACCGAGCCGTTCTTGAGCGACTTGGCCACGGCCGGCGAGAGCCACCGCGGCGTCACGTCGACCAGCGAGGAGCCGTTGAGGTACGACGACCAGTGCGCCGCGTAGCAGGCGTGCGCGCGCGCGTTCGTGGCGACGGTGTCGAAGAGAGCGACGGCGCCGGAGAACTTCCCGACGAGGGAGAGCTCGCCGGAGGCGTCGACGGGGAGCGTGCCATCCATCGTGCGGAGCTGACCGATCGAGTCGAACCCTTCGAAGCTGAAGCCGAGCGGGTTGATGACGCCGCCCTTGCCGCCGTGGCAGCCGTCGCCGCAACCCTTGGTCGTGTCCTCGACGCGGAGACGGTTCGTGGGCTGCGGGCTCTTGTCCGGCATCGCGCCGGCGGCGCCCGGAGGCGGGCTACCGAGCGGCGCACAGATGACGTGCCGCGCGACGAACGCACCGCGATGAATGGGCGACGGATCCTTCGGTGCGGCCTCGAACGCCAGCCAGCCGGCATGCATGAGGATGCCCTTGCGCTGCGCAGGGTCGAACGAGACCTTCGTGAACGCGTTCGGCGAGCTCGTGAGCTCCGGATACTTGCTCGTGTCGACGCCGTAGACGGCGGCGAGCTGAGCGTTGACGAACGCGACCGGTGAGGTGGCGAGCTCCTTGAAGCCGCCGTCGTTCTTCACGACGAGCTCCTCTATTGTCCTGCGGATGTCGACCTGCGTGTCGACCATCATCGAGTCGTAGAAGCTCGGGTGCAGGTCGAGCGGCCGGTTCTTGACGTCGAGGTAGTGCTCGACGAGATAGAGCTGGTCGTGAAAATCGAGCATCGCGACGGTGGCGCGCGGGTCGGTCAGCATCGCGCGGGCGACGGTGGCGACGCCCTCCTTCGTGTTCAGCTCGCCGGCGCTCACCCTCGCCGTGAGCGCGTCGTCCGGCATCGTGCCCCAGAGGCCGTACGCGAGCTTCGTCGCGACCTCGTAAGGCGTCAGGCGCGCGCGTCCGTCCTTCGCGACCTCCTCGCCGAGACTGATGCGATAGAGAAGCTTCGGCGACTGGAGGACGGCCGTGAGGATCCACTTCGCGCGCACGAGGAACGGGTCGCCGACGCTCACGTTCGCAGCGGCCGCCTCGCCGACGGCGACGACGTCCGCGATCTCCTTCGCCGTGACGGGACGCCGGTAGGCACGCGGCAGGAAGTCCGACACGAAGGCCGAGACGCGGGTGGCGGTGTCGCCCGACTTGGCGGCCGCCGGCAGGAGCTTGTCGAGCGCCGAAGCGTCGTCGGTGACCAGCGCGGCCAGCGCCTCGGCGGCCTTCTGGTAGGCGGCCCAGTGCTGGGTCGTGACGATCAGATCGCCGGCCTCTTCGCCGAAGCGGTCGGCGGAAGGAACCGGATCGGACGGGAAGTCGACGGAGTTACCCGGAAGCGCGTCGAGCTTCAGCAGGTCCTTGATCGTGCGCTCCCACTGGGGGCTCGTCAGGCGGACCGCATGGGGCGTCTTCGGTAGCGGAAAATCCTGACACGCGGGCTGGACGCAATCGTCGGGCGTGGGCGTGGACGCGACGGTCTGGACCAGGCCGGCGGGCGGCGTCGCCTGGGGAAGCGACGTCGCGGCGATGTCGCCGCTTCCGCACGCCGCGAGCGCGACCGCCCCGGCGAGCACGAGGAGAGGGGCGAGGGCGATGAGCTCGGATCGACTCTTCATGCGCGGCGTGGGACCGTTGGACGGGAGGGTCCGAAGACCTCATCCAGCGCAAAGCCCCTGCAGAGGTCGTACGGGACGACCTACCCTCCCGCAAGGTGGTTTTGTCGGATCCAGCTCGACCAGTTATTTCGCTGGCATTTCGACAGGTTGATAGCTTCTGCGTGGCGTCGCTCCGCAGCGTGCCGGTGTGACTCGCGACGCTCGCCGAAGTCCGTTAGCCTCCGCCGCCGCATGCCCGAGTTCATCTTCACGATGCAGGGGGTCACCAAGGTCCATCCCCCGGACAAAAAGGTCCTCGACAACATCCACCTGTCGTTCTACCCGGGCGCCAAGATCGGCGTCATCGGCGGAAACGGCTCCGGCAAGAGCTCGCTCATGCGGATCATGGCCGGCGTCGACAAGACGTTCGGCGGTGAGGCCAAGCCGCACCCCGGCACGCGCATCGGATACTTCGCGCAGGAGCCCGACATGGGCGACGCGAAGACGGTCGCCGAGGCGGTCGCCGAGGGCGTCGCCGAGACTCGCCAGCTGCTCACTCGCTTCGAGGAGATCAGCAACAAGCTCGGCGAGCCGATGGACGACGACGCGATGACCAAGCTGCTCGACGAGCAGGCGCAGCTCCAGGACAAGATCGACGCGGCCGACGCGTGGAACCTCGATCGCCACGTCGAGCTCGCGATGGACGCCCTGCGCGTCCCGCCGGGCGAGGCCGAGATCAAGAACCTCTCCGGCGGAGAGAAGCGCCGCGTCGCGCTGTGCCGGCTGCTCCTTTCGCGGCCCGACATGCTCATCCTCGACGAGCCGACCAACCACCTCGACGCCGAGTCGGTGGCGTGGCTCGAGCACTTCTTGCACGCGTACACGGGCACGGTCGTCGCGGTCACCCACGACCGCTACTTCCTCGACAACGTCGCCGGCTGGATCCTCGAGCTCGATCGCGGCAAGGGTCTCCCGTTCAAGGGAAACTACACGGGCTGGCTCGAGCAGAAGGGCGCGCGCCTCGCGATCGAGGAGAAGTCCGAATCGGCGCGGCAGCGCAAGCTGAAGCAGGAGCTCGAGTGGGTGCAGGCCTCGCCGCGCGCCCGTCAGGCCAAGAGCAAGGCTCGCCTCGCCGCCTACGACGCGCTCGTCGACGCCGCGATGAAGGGCCCCGCGGACCCCGCGGAGATCTCGATTCCGCCCGGACCTCGCCTGGGTGACGTCGTCATCGAGGCGAACGGGCTCGGCAAGGCGTTCGGCGACAAGCTGCTCTTCGACGACCTGTCGTTCATCCTGCCGCGCTCCGGCATCGTCGGCGTCATCGGCCCGAACGGTGCCGGCAAGACGACCCTCTTCAAGATGATCGTCGGCCAGGAGAAGCCGGACAAGGGCGAGCTCAAGGTCGGCGAGACGGTGAAGATCTCCTACGTCGATCAGTCACGCGACGCCCTCGCCGGCGACAAGAGCGTGTTCGACGTCATCAGCGGCGGCGAGCCCACGCTCACGCTCGGCAAGCGCGAGGTCAACAGCCGCGCCTACTGCGGCTGGTTCAACTTCCGCGGCAGCGATCAGCAGAAGCGCGTCAAGGACCTCTCCGGCGGCGAGCGCAATCGCGTGCATCTTGCACGTTTGCTCAAGGACGGCGGAAATCTCCTCCTCCTCGACGAGCCCACCAACGACCTCGACGTCGAGACCCTCCAGGCGCTCGAGAACGCGCTGCTCGGCTTCCCGGGCTGCGTCGTGGTCATCAGCCACGATCGCTGGTTCCTCGACCGCATCGCGACGCACATCCTCGCGTTCGAGGGCGACAGCCGGGTCACCTGGTTCACCGGCAACTACCAGGCCTACGAGGAAGACCGGAAGAAGCGCCTCGGCGAGGACGCCGCGCAGCCGCACCGCATGAAGTTCCGCAAGCTCGCCCACTGAGCGGGGCGAGCGCGCCGCGTTCAGCGCGGCGTGGGCTTGGGCCTCGCGGCGCCGCTCTTGGCCGTCGCGAGGAGCCCGCCGCGCATCGCGGTGACACCGCGCCAGTCGTTGGTGTCGCCGCCCTGAGCGCGGAGGTGCTGAGGGACATCGCAGGCGAACGCGAGATCTGCACCAACGCGCCGGAAGTACTTCGCGGCGCGGTCACACTTCGAGCAGATGTCCATCCCATCACACGTAGCACCTCCGACGATCCCGACGAGCCCCCGATCCAGGGGACGACGCGTTTGACCGTCGCCAGGGGGCCGGTCACGTCCGCTCCGATGGTATCCTCTGCTCCGTGGCGACCTCACGACGGAGCTTCCTCAGGAAGGGACTGATCGGCGGCGCGCTGCTCGCGCTCGGCGGCGTCGGGCTCGCGGTCTATCCGTCGAAGGAGGTCGGTGTTGCGACCGCACCGCTCGAGGCGCTCGAGCCGCGCGCCTTCCAGGTGCTCGTCGCCCTCGCGAGCCGCATCGTCACGGCGACCGGCTCGAATCCCGTCGCGATCGCGCATAGCGCCGATCGCACCCTGAGCTACGCGCTTCCCGAGACGCAGGAGGCCATCAACAAGCTGCTCGGGCTCTTCGAGAACGCGCTTCCGGGGCTCCTCTTCGACGGACGGCTCCAGCCGTTCACGCGGCTCTCGGCGCAATCCCAGGACGCGGTGCTCGAGAGCTGGCGCACGAGCCGCATCGAGCTCCGTCGCACCGGCTACCAGGCGCTGCGGAAGCTCGTGCTCGCCGCGCACTACATCGAGGAGTCGAGCTGGGGCCCGCTCGCCTACTCGCCGCCTCGTGGCTTCAGCGCGATGGCGTACGACGACTCGCAGGTGGGTACGCCCGAATGGGTACGCGCGCAGGCGAACGGAGACACGAAGTGACGAAGCTCGCCGTCATTCGCTCGAGCCCCAACGTCGTCGACGGCTCGCGCTCCACAGGCGATCTCGTGCTCGAGGCCGACGTTTGCATCGTCGGAACCGGCGCCGGCGGGGCGGTCACCGCGGCGACGCTCGCGCGCGCGGGGCTCTCGGTCCTGATGCTCGAGGAAGGCGGCTACTACACGCATGCCGACTTCACGATGCGCGAGAAGGACACCGAGCCGCGCCTCTACCAAGAGGGCATGACCCGCACCACCGCGGACGGCGCCATCGCGATCTTGCAGGGCCGTGCCGTCGGCGGCACGACCGTCGTGAACTGGACGACATGCTTCCGCACGCCGGAGGACGTCGTCGAGCACTGGAAGAAGAAGCACGGCGTCGCCGGCTTCGCGTACGCGGACCTCGTCCCTCACTACGAGGCGATCGAGCAGCGTCTGGCGATCGCGAAGGTCGGCTACGGCTCGATGAACCCGAACAACCGCACGCTCCACGACGGCTGCACGAAGCTCGGATGGTCGGTCGACACGCTCCGGCGCAACGTGCACGCCTGCATGCAGACGGGCTTCTGTCACCTCGGGTGCCCCGTGAATGCGAAGCGCTCGATGCTCGTGACGATGATCCCCGATGCCATCGACGCCGGCGCGAAGCTCGTCTTCCGTGCGCGCGCCGACCGCTTCGAGGTCGAGGCGGGCGCCGTGAAGGCCCTGCGCGGGACGCTCCTCGACGCCGAAGGGCGCAAGCCGACCGGGCGCACCTTCACGGTGAAGGCCAAGCGCTTCGTGGTGAGCGGCGGCGCGATCAATTCACCTGCGCTCCTCCTCCGCTCCGGGATCGACGGCGGCGGCCTCGTCGGCACGCGCACGTTCCTCCATCCTGTCGTCGGGAGCGCGGCGGTCTACGAGGAGGCGATCGAGCCCTCGCGCGGAGCGCCGCAGAGCGCGGCGAGCCATCATTTCGCCCATCGTGGCGACGAGGTGGGCTTCTTCCTCGAGGCCGTTCCCTGGTATCCGGCGCTCATCTCCACGACCACGCCCGGCTTCGGCCCCGCGCACGAGGCGGCCTTCGTTCAGTCGCCTCATACGGCGCTCCACATCGCGATCGCGATCGACGGCTTCCACGACGACGTGCCGGGCGGACGCGTCACGCTGCGCGAGAGCGGCGCGCCGCTCATCGAGTATCCGATCGTACCGAAGCTCTGGAACGCGTTTCGCTTCGCCCAGAAGCGGCTCGCCGAGATGCAGTTCGCCTCGGGCGCGAAGACGGTCCGGACGATCCACGAGGTGCCCGTCGTCATGCACGGGAAGGTCGACGAGGCCGCCATCGACGCCGCTCGATGGGAGAAGGGCTCGGTCCCCGTCTCCACCGCCCATCAGATGGGCGGCTGCCGCATGGGTGACGACCCGAAGACGAGCGTGGTGCGCAGCGAGGACCTGCGATGTCACACGGTGTCGAACCTCCACGTCATCGACGGCTCCGTCTTCCCGACGAGCCTCGGCGTGAATCCGCAGCAGTCGATCTACGGGCTCGCACGGCTGGTCGCGACGCGCATCGCGGCCGCGAAGTAGCGATTCAGTCGGACGGCCGCGCGTGGCAGGGGCCCAGGTCGGGCGACGACCATGCGGGCCACGGCGGCTCCGAGGTCTTCTCGTAGAGCGAGAAAGCACCGGTGGAGGCGACGAAGCGAAAGCGCGGACCGGGCGGCTCGCTATCGAACGGGAGCGCGCTGCCGCGCACGAGGAGGTAGTCGTAGAACGGACCGTCCTCGGCGTTGCGGAAGACGCACGGGTCGAGGGCCCAGAACGGGTCCTTCTTGGCGGGCGGGGCCCCGCCCTCGGCGTAGCGCATCGGCCAGTGCCCCAGCGAGGTGAACGAGAACGTCACGACGCCGCCCTTCCGGATGCGGTGGTACGTGGCCGCGTAGAGCCACGGAGCGAACTGCGCGTGGCCGGAGGACTGCTCGACATTGAGCGCGATGACGTTGGAGCCCATGGGCATCCGGTCGAGGAGCCCGTCGAGATCGGCGACCTCCTCCGTGTCGCACTGGTGGATCTCGATCGCCGAGGCGACGCTCATCACGAGAGTCGCAGAGGCGACGACCGCGAGCGGGATGGTCGTCCAGCGCCCCTTCGCGGGGCGCAGCGGCAGCACCGAGAAGAGCGCGAGGAGAGGGGCGAGCCGGACGTTGAGCATCACGCCCACACCGGCCTGAAAGGGTGTTCCGAAGTAGACCGCGAGCGCGCAGACGAGCGGGAGAAGGCGGATGCCGAGCGTGCGCAACGACTCGGCCGGCCCGCGAATGCTGGAGACGACCATGGCGAGGAGGCAGCCCCACCACGCGAGCGCGCAGACGTCGTCGACGTGCGAGTGCCATACGTCGTGGATCCACATCGGGAACACGACGAGCGATTCGCGCGCGCTCATGTACGAGATCTCACCGCCGCGCGGCAGCGAGTCGTTCGCGCTCGCGATCGAGAGGCGACCGAGCGCGAGCCAGGCGGCGACGCATGCGAGGCTGGGCATGAGCCAGACGAGCGAACGGAGCGATGCCAGCATTCCCGCGCGGCCAGACCTCACGGCACCAAGAGCGAGGGTGAGCACGACGGCCGTGACGAGGAGGACGATGAACGAGCTGACGTGAAGGTAGAAGAGCGCGACCGAGAGGAGGACGAGCACGAGCCTCCGTCTCGTGGTCGGGGCCTCCGCGTTCTCGATCACGTTCGCGAGCGCGTAGACCAGCACCGGTACGGAGGCGGCAAACGGCAAGAAGCCGATCGCGAGCGCGCGGTTCCAGAAGACGAGCGCTCCGAAGAGCGCGAGGCGCCGGTCGGCGCGCAGCGAACCGAGGAGCGCGCGAAGCGAGAACGGATAGGCGATCCCCACGACCGCGAGGAGGAGCCGGGTCGCGAGCTCCGGGTCGCGCACGACCATGGTGATGGCGGTGGCGACGAGGTGAAAGAGGACGTACTGGCTATGCGGGAACGCGAACGCGTAGTGCTCGCGGACGTGGAACGCCGGGTCGGAGTGGTGGAAGAGCGAGGAGACGACCGCGACGTGCTCGGGCAGGTCGGTGAACGGAAGATGCTTCGCCGCGAAGAGCGGGAGCACCGTGACGAGCGCGACGACCCAGAGGACCCACCGCTCGCTGCGCGTCTCGTCGTCGCACGCGTCGTCCTTCAGGGCGGGAACGGGCTCGTATTGCTGTAGCCGTTCGAGCCGTAGTTGCCGTAGCCGCCGCTGGTCCCGGCGGAGCAGCCGATCTGCGTCATCGTGGCGATCGCGCTGACCGCGAGGACGACGAGCGGCAGGTAGGCGACGACGTGGAGGACGCGGCGACGCTTCATGGAACGACGAAACTATCACGAGATGCGGCAGATGTCGCGCACGCGCGTACGATGCCGGGATGAAGCTCGGCGAGCATGCGGTACGCGGCCTTCTCGTCGGCGCGGTGGTGGCGCTCCTCGGATGCCCGCCCGACGACAAGAAGGCGCCGGCCCCTTCGGGCGCGCCGGGCGCGTGCGAGAAGGTCGGCCAGTCGTGCGAGTACTCGCCGGGCAAGCTCGGTACGTGCGTCCAGAAGGACGACTGCAAGACGGGCGCGTGCTTCGTGTGCCAGTCGCAGCACTGACCCGCCGACCGCGCCGCTCCGGCTTGGTGCACCACGTGCATCCGGGACGTCTCGGATGCCGAAGGAACGCTTCGTCGGTGAGCTCGTCGCGGTGGGGCTGGCTTCTTGGGCACGTCGACGACGTGGGCCGCTGTACGCCCTCGTGATCTACGGCGCCCTCGTCGCGTGGTCTCGCGAGGCGGGCGCAGCGGACGACCCCTCCCCGAGCGAGCCCGCCCCGGCGAACCGCACGACGAAGACGCCCCCCGTGGAGCTCCGCCACGACCTCGCGGTGGACCTGGCCGCCACCGCCGCTCTCACCGCGACGCTCGTGACCTGGGGCCTCCTGATCAAGCCGAACCTCGACGCGCCCTCCTGCGTCATCTGCGACGGGCCGAGCGGCACCGTGAACCCGGTCGACGACTTCTTCCGCTCCTCCCTCCGTCTTCCCTCGGACTCACCAGCGTCCGTGATCAGCGACGTCATGGCGTACGGCGTGGCGCCTTCCGCGGGAGTCGCTCTCGCGATCCTCGTGCCCCTCGCGGACGGGCGCGGCAACGAAGCGGCGCTCGACATCCTGCTCGTCGTCCAGGCCTCGCTCGCGTTCGCCGTGGTGCAGCAGGGCCTCTCCGAGCTGTTCCCTCGCGAGCGTCCCGCGACGCACTTCGCAGAAGGCGACGAGCGAGCACGGGCGCTCGCGCATCACTCGTCGTTCGAGTCGTTTCCTGCGGGGCACAACGGCTCTGCGTTCGCGATCGCCGCCGCGAGCGGGACGGTCGCCACGATGCGCGGCTACCGGCTCGCTCCGCTCGTGTGGGCGGTGGGCGGTGCGCTGGCACTGACCACGTCGTACCTGCGAATCGCGGCGGACCGTCACTACTTCACCGACGTGGCCGTCGGCGCAGGGCTCGGCGTCGGCATCGGGATCGCCATACCGCTCCTGTTCCATCGCCCGGTGAACGGCGAGAGGCGCTCCGCGGCGTTCGGCTGGCTCGACGGGGCGACGTTGACGACCTCGGAGGTGCCGGGAGGCAGGGTCGTGGGGATCGGCAAGGGCTTCTGACCAGGCCGAGAGGCTCGCTCAGAGAAAGCCGCTGAGCTGGAGCGTGCCGCCCTGAGCGCCCTCGCTCCGATCGACCGGCGCGTAGCCAACCCATACACGCCGCTGCTTGATTTCAGAGGTGCGATGGAGGTGCGGGACGAGCACGCCGACCCCCGCGCCGGCGATGCTGCCCGCGATCACGTCGGTGGGAAAGTGGGCTCCGGCGCGCACACGCTCGATCGAGACGAACGTCGAGAGACCCGCAGCGACGACCAGGGTGATCCACGGCCGTGCGGTGTGCGGCGAGCGAGTGAACGCCAGGTAGGTGGCCGTGGCACCGACCGCGGCGGTCACGGCCGCGTGGCCCGAGAAGAACGAAAGCGAGCTGTCGGTGGTGCTGTTGGAGTAGCTGGGGTCGGCCTGGTGCGCCTCGGCGTCGATGTACGCCTGGGGCCGGGGTCGCCTCACCGCCATCTTCACCATGTTCGTCATCGCGAACGTGAGCGACATCGACTGGGCGTACATGATCCCGTCGACGAGCCCCGTCTGCATGTCCGACTCGCGGAAGCCGCTGAGGATCGGGTCGACGAGCGCGAACGAGACAGCGGCGAACAACCCGACGTTCGAGTAGGCGCTCGCGTTCGGGTCCGGCTTCTGCGAGATCGCCGCGCGATCGATCGCGATCAGGCTGTTGCGGTCGAAGGTAGGAGAGATCTGCTGAGGCCTGATCTCCCCCGTGGAGTTGATGAGATCGAGGACACCCGCGAACCCGAGCGAGACTGCGATGAGGGCGCCGTCGGCGACCGGGTCGACGTCGAACGTCACGCGGCCGGGCGCGCGCGGCTCCGCGGCCTTCGGCTCGAGCGAGACCTTGCGTTCGGGATCCTTCGGAGGGACCACCTCCTCGGTCGTGGCCGTGGCGGGTGCCTTGCCGTCCGGGGCCGGCGCAGGAGGCGCGCTCGGCGCAGGGGCCGGAGGCGCGCTCGGCGCAGGGGCCGGAGGCGCGCTCGGCTCCTGGGCGCTGGCGTTGGTGGCGGCGGTCGTCACGGCGATCCCGAGGGTCAGTACGGCGGCGAGCGGAATGGAGCGGCGCATGGGATCTGCCGCGCGCCGTGCAAGGACGGGTCCGTCGCCAACTGCGTCAATGGCGCTGACGAGCTCCCCCGCACTCCCCGCGCGCGTGACAATTGGCCCCACAGCGGCGCGACCCCCCGCGACGCGCCGCGCGGCCATCTCGTTCGGCGGCTGAGCGCGCTCGGCGCGGCCTACTTGTGCACGACGACGCGCGTGCCCGGATTCTCTTTCGTCGCGCGCACGCCGTGCCAGCCGTCGGGCAGCGCGGGGCCCGCCCAGCCGAAGAGGTGACGCGCGTCGTGCGGCGTGAGATTCACGCAGCCGTGGCTGCGCTCACGGCCGAAGCTCGAGTGCCAGAACGCGCCGTGCAGCGCGAAGCTCTTCTCGAAGTACATGACCCACGGGACGTCCTCGATGCGGTACGTGCCGTCGGAGGCACCGTCGTCATCCATCGTCGTCGTGACGTGCTTCTCGCGAATGCGGAACGTGCCGAGGACCGTGGCGTGGTCCTTCTCCGGGTCCGACGAGCGACGCCCCGTCGAGACGATCGTCGCGTAGACGGGCTTCTGCCCCTCGAAGGCGACGAGCGCCTGCGAGCCGATGTCGACGTCGATCCATCGCTCGGCGTTCGTCACGTCGGGCGGGATCTTCGGGAGCGTCACCACCGCGACGTCGATGTCTCGGACCCAGAAGCCCTTGTCGGTCTCGTGGTAGACGCGGTCGGCGACCGCCTGACGCTTGCCGGTGAGGCCGAGGATCGTGAAGCGCTCGATCTTGTCGCCGCGCGTCACCTCCTTGCTGTCGACGTCCACCGTGCAGGTGCGCGCCTTCGTACCGACCACGAAGGCGAGCGGGAGCTTCCGCTTCTCGTCCGGCGCGTCGAGGACGACGCCGTCGAACTCGGTCTTCGGGTCGTGGACGATGAGGTGATCCTTCGGGGCGAGGTACCCGGAGGTGGTGTGCCAGAAGACCCCGCTCCGCCCGTCCACCTTGCGGTCGAGCGAGATGTAGAAGCCCTTGAGCATGCGCTGCGCGACGAGCTCGGAGTCGCCCTTCAAGTCGTTGAAGCTGACGCTCGGCTTCGCGCTCCCGGAGTCCTTCAGGTAGGCGGGGACCGCCTCGCCGTTCTCCTGGAGCTTCTTCGCGATGTCGCTCGCCTTGTGCCCCTTGCCGAGCGCTAGGGTCTTCTCGTTGTCGCGACGCTCGCTCTTCAGCGGGATGCGCCGGTAGAGCGGCGTGCCGGGCGTGAGGTTCAGCCCGTACTCGTAGGGCAGGTTGCGATCCATGAACGGAGTATGGGGAGCGAACCTGAGCTCCTTGTGATGCGCGTCGGTCGTCGCGAACTTGCCGCACACGAAGCCGCGCGCCGGAGGCGCGAGCTCGTACCAGCCCTCGGCGCAGTTGGCCTTCGCGATCTTCCCGGGCTTCGCGACGACGTGCTCGCCCTTGCGCAGGTACCCGAGACGCACGACGCCGTGTCGCTCCTCGGCGGCCTTGCCCGGGTCCTTCGGCGGCCACTCGGCCGCGCTGAAGATCGGCGCCTGCACGCCGAACGCGTAGAGCGTCACGCCTTCGGCGTGCGCGCCACCATCTGTCGTGCTCGGAGTCGTGGTGACGCTCGTCGCCTCGGTGTCGGGCGCGGCGTTCGCTCCGCCGTCGGCCTCGGCGCTCGCTCCGCCCTCGCTCCTCTCCCCCCCCTCGCCCACCGAGGGGTCGGCGTGCGCCCGCGCGCAGGCCGCAATCCCTGCGATCAGGAGGACGACGAGGTGGAACCGGAGACGCACGGGCCGAGAATTGTCCCAGAGCCGGGCCGGCTGCAAGCCTCTACGTCGCGGGCAGCTCCCGGGCCAGAACAGGCTCGATTTTGCCACGAATCGCGTCGATTTCGCGGCCGAGCGCGTCCCCCAGCTGCTGCGAGCCGTAGGCCTTGGCGCCGGCGGCTCCCTGCGGGGCCTGCGCGGCGTCGCGGCCGGCGCGTACGAGCGCCTCGATGGCGCCCGACCCGACGATGCGGAGCGACCGGTACATCGCGCCCCCGAGCCTCGCGGCGCCGGCGTCGTGCGCCCACCCCCGCGCGGCGCCGACGTCGAGGGCGATCGCGAACGCGATCGACTCGCCGAACACCTCGTAGCTCTTCTTCACGTCGAGCACGAGCGCGACCTTCCGCACGATGAAGCGAGCGGCGCCGACCGCGAGCGACGTGCCGATCGGAGAGGCGCCCTCCCCCACGTACGCATCGACGAGCACGCGTGGAAGCGTGACGGTGGCGAGCCCGTGGCGGCGGAGCACCTTGGTCGCGACACGACGCAGGAGCTGCGCCTGCATCCAGTCGTCGACGAACGGCAGCGGCACGAACGGGGTCGCACTCGCGCCGAAGGCCTCGAGCAGGACGTCGCGCGCGATCGCGCGCGTGCGCGCCTGGGCATCGGGCTCCTTCACGCCCGACACGTCAGGACCGCGACCCTTCGGCGATCGCCGCGTTGTCGGGCGTGCGCTTGCCGCCGAGCTTCGAGGCGATGACGAGGTCCTTCGGGTACGGATGCAGCACCTCGGCGATGAGCCGGTTCGAGACGTGGGGGCCGTAGTACCAGGAGGAGTCGATGAAATTCATGCCGAGCTCGACGACGCGCTTCAGGACGGCGCGGGCGCGAGCCGGGTCCTCGGGCTCGCCCCAGACGTCCTTGCCGGGCAGCCGCATCGCGCCGAAACCGAGGCGCCGGACCTCGAGATCGCCCAGGCGGATCGTGTCGCTCATGACGCCACGATAGCGATAGCCCTGGTGGATCCGCTGTCACATTCCTTCTCCTCTCCCCGATGTCCCCTTGATGCAGCCGCCCCGCGCGCTCCTCCTGTTGCTCCTCGCCGCCCTCCCTTCGTGCCGCGAAGCAAAGGCCACCCCGACCCTCCAACCCCCCGCGCATGTCTTGCCCGTGCCCGCGCCCGTGCCCGATCTCTCCCCTCCTCCTCCCGCGACCGTCGATCGCCTCCCCATCCCCAACGACACCCCTGCCTCCATCGTCCGCCCTCTCTCCCCCTCCTCCTCCCCTCCGACCACGGTCTTCCTCCCGGGCCTCTGCTCGAACGCGAACGCGTATCTGCAGTCGTTCCCCGAGGCCGCGCGGCGCCAGGGCGGCGTCGTGGCGATCGAGGGCGACCAGCCGTGCGTCCCGGGCTTTCGCTCCTTCTCGTGGGACGCGGCGAAGCTCCATGCGCGGATCGAAGCCGCGATCACGGCAGCGGGCCTCACGGAGATCCCGCGCGAGGGGCTCACGCTCGTCGGCTACTCGCAGGGTGCAGCGCTCGCGGAGCAGCTCGTGGCGCGATGGCCGTCGCGCTACACGCGGATCGTCCTCATCGGTGCGCCGACCGACCCCTCGGAGAAGAAGCTCGCGGAGGCGCGCGCGGTGGTGACGATGTCGTGCTCACGCGACGTCCCGTGGAAGATGAAGGAAGGCACGCGGCGCCTCGTGCGCGCGGGCGTCCCGAGCACCTACCTCGAGATGCCGAACTGCACGCACGGCAACATCACCGAAGGCGACGCCACCTTCGACGCCGCCTTCACGTTCCTGCGCGACAACGCGAGAGCGACACCATAGATGCGATCCAAGACCACTCAGGCCGATCGCGCCCGAGCGGTGTGCCGCGTCGCGCGCGAAAGTGGTAGGAAGTGCGGGCATGAAGAAGCGCGTCGCGGTCATCGGTGCCGGACTCTGCGGTTCGGTGCTGAGCACCCTCTTGCGCAACGAATTCCAGGTCACGGTCGTCGAGCGAGGCAGGAAGAGACGTCCGCTGTTCGACGACGTCGACTGCGCGACCGGTGAGCTGAACACGTCGATCAATCGCGCCGAAGGGCTCGGCGGCACGACGAACTACTGGCACAACGCGCTGATCGAGCTCGACGACAAGGATCTCGCGAAGGCCGGAATCGAGCCCCGCGGATTCGAGCCGTACTACTCGAAGGCCTGGTCGTTCTTCCTCTCCGACTCGGCGCTCGCCCAGTGCAATCGCGCCCGCGACGCCAATCAGGAGAGCGTGAAGAACGGCGCCGCCACGATCGCCCACATGGTGCTCCCGCAGGCGCGCCACAACGCCTGGCACCTCGCGAACGCCCGCTACCCCGGCGACGACATCGACATCGTCTACGGACGCGCCGAGAGGGTCGTGCCCGCCGCGAATGGCGCCCCTGGCTACGTCGAGGTCCTCGGCGAGAACGGTGTCGAGCGCGTCGAGGCCGACTTCTTCGTCTTCTGCGCCGGCGGCCTCTCGACGCCCGTCCTCCTGGCGAGGTCACTCGGCGACGAGAGCGCGTTCTGCGCGGGCTACCACGATCATCCGATGGCCTACATCGCCAAGGTCAAGTTGAAGTCGAACAGCCGACTGAAGGCGATCTCCTGCACGACGACGCAGTCGGCCGAGGTGCGGGCCGGCCTCATCTACGAATCGGACGATCTGAAGACCGTCGTCTATCTGCGCCCGGCGATCGACATGAGGCTCAGCTCGATCACAGGCGTGGCGCGCTACATCCTCTCCGACCTTCGCAACGATCCGTTCTCGCCGAAGAAGATCATGTTGCTCCTCGGCAACCTCGAGGCCGTGCGCGAGGCCATCCTCTTCAAGACGAAGCTGGGATTTCGCGGCGACTACTACTCGGTGCTCATTCTCGGCGAACAGACACCGATCGCGACGCGTGGCGTGAAGCTCGAGCCGGGCAAGCGTCCGACGCTCAACTGGCACGTCACCCCCGACGAGCTCGCGTCGTACGACCAGAGCGTCGCGAAATTCTTCGCCGAGTTCGCGCCGGACATCGTCGAAAAGCGGCTCCTGCCCACGGCAGAGTGGGAGTTTCGCAACGCTGCGCACCACTCCGGAACCGCGAATCAGTTCGTGGCGATGCCTGGCGACACGAGCGCGCAATTTTTCGCCGTGAAGGGAATGAACGGCGCCTTCGTGTGTGACGGATCGCTGCTGCGCGCAGCAGGGATTGCCAACAGCGGGCTCACGCTCGTGGCGCTGGGGCACCGGCTCGCAGAGCTGATGCGCGCCTCGGCGTGAGCCCGCCGCGCATCTAGCGATCGTCGAGCTTGCCGTCGAGCATGTCGAGGCGGTTCTTCGTCTCGTCGAACTGCGCGCGCGTCACGACCTTGCTCTCCTCGAGCATCGTGAGCAGCGTGCGCGCGAAGAGCGCGAGCGAGTCGACATCGTGCTGCAGCTGCGCGCACTTCGCCTCGAGCGAGGCCGCACCACCCGCAGCGGCCGCGCCGACGCCGGCCACACCGCCGCCGCTGATCCCGCCGCTCCTGATCCCGCCGCCGCTGATCCCGCCGCCCGCGCCCTGCGTGCGCGTGCCGGTCGACCACTGCATCGCGTTCGGCAAGGACGACGGATCGTACGGAGCAGGCCCACCCGGCGCGCCGATCGGCGGCGTGCCCGGCGGAGGTCCGCCCATGTTCGGCTGCATCGCCGACGGATTGACGCCATACGGAGACCCGCCCTGCGGAGGCATCCCACCGACTGGCGGTCCTCCCTGCGGCTGCATGCCGGGCATCATCTGCCCCTGCTGCTGCTGCTGCTGGTCTCCGAATGCCGCCGGCGCCACGAGCCCCTTCAGCCAACCCATCGCCATGTCGTCCTCCCGTCCGTGAGCCGTGTGGCTCCGGACGGTCGAGGCTAACCGATCAGCGCGTCGGGTTCTGCGCGAACCGACGAGCGAGCTCGTCGAGCGCCACCGCCGCATCACCGGTCGCCCCACGGCGGGCCGCCTCGATGAGGGCGTTGGTGTGCGAGTCGTCGACGACGAGCAGCGCCTTCGCCGCGGCGCCCCGCGCTTCACCTGCATAGTACACATAAGCGGAGACGAGCGCCTTGGCCGCCGTCTCGCGCGAGGCAGCCTCGTCGCCGCGCTCCGCGAGCGTCTTCCACGCCCACGCGCTGCCGGCGTGACCGAGTGATTTCATCACATGACGCGCCGCCGCGTCCTCCGGACGAGCCGCCAGCCGATCGGCGAGCGTGCGCGCGACGACCGCCCGGTGGCACGAGCCCATACCGGCGAGGATCGCCGTAGCACGGTCGCCGCTCGACTTGCCGACGGCAGCCACGAGCGCGCTCGCGGCCTCGTCGCTATCCATCCGTGCGACCGCTTCGGCGGACGTCCGTGTGGTCGCGAAGTCTCCCTCGCGCGCGAGGACCGCGACGAGCACGGGCATCGCACGCGCATCGCGCAACAGGCCGATGGCCTCGACGAGGTCGCGGCTGACCGACGCGCGGTCCGCGGCCGTCTCGCCGGGCGCGAGCGCGGGCGCGTCGAACGCCACGAGCTCGAGCATCGGGAGGAGCGCCTTCGTTCCGAGCTGCGCGAGCCGCAGCGAGACCGGCGCCTTGCGTCCACGCGCATGGCTGTCCATCTCGCGCGCCCTCGAGAAGAGATCACGCACCTCGCGGAACGACGCCGGGTCGACGGCGCGAACCTTGTCGATGCTCGCGCGCAGCTCGGTGCGCGTCTGCGGCGGGAGCTTCGCCGCGTCGATCGAGATGCCCGGGGCAGCCGCCGCCGTACCGGGTGCCGAGAGTGCGAGGCCGCAGAGCAGCGCCGCCATGGAGGTCACGAGCTTCATCTTGGTGTTCATCGGCCGCTCTCCCACCACTTCGTGTCCGGAATCTTGCGGCGTGCATTCGACCCGCAGTGAACCTCACCGAGCGCGGCGTGGTACTCGTCCCAGTCCTCCGCGAAGTCGACGGTGATGCCGAGCGGCGCAAGGCGCTCCGTCATCGTCTTCTGGAAGATGTCGGCTCCGTCGATCACCGGCCCGTGCGGGTTCGGCACGACGAAGTGCGTGTCGGACACGAGGATGCCGTTCACCATCCCAGGGATGTAGGCGTACGAGCCGCCCTGCATCGACGTGTGGAGGAACGGGATCTTGATGATCTCGGCGTCGGTGAGCCCGGTCTCGGCCTTCACCTTCGCGAGCTGAGCGTCGATCTCCGTCGCGGCGTCCGCGCTCGCGGTCATCACGGCCGTGTCGGCGAGCACCGCGGTGATGGTCGCCTCGGCCGGTGAGGGCTTGCCGTTGTCGTCGTACCAGCTCTTGCCGACGAACATCGGCGTTGCGCCGTTGCCCGCGGCGACCTCCGCCTCGAGCATCTTCTTCGCGATGGTCGGGTCGTTGACGAGCAGCGCCCAGCCGCGCGCCGACTTCGCCTTCACGAAGGACATCGTCTCGTCGACGTGCCCGACGAGCAGCCACGAAGTGTCGACGTAGACGGGCGGCTGCATCGCCTGCGACTCCATCATCTTGACGAACGTCGGGTCAGGGAAGAACGAGGCGGTCTTGCCGCGCAGGATGCGCCCGAACGGGTAGGCCTTGTCGCCGAGCGTGTAGGGCGGGATCGTCTCCAGGTTGCCGAACGAGTTCAGCGAATCCATGTCCTGGCTGTGCTTCGCGTCGTACTGCTGGATGCCGCCCGTGTCCTTACCGCGGAACGTCGTGAACACTGCCTGACCGGCAGGCCGGAGCGGATTCTTGGCGTCGCCGGGCGAGTAGACGTTCGCCGAACGAAGGTCGACGTGCATGACGTGCTGTGCGCCGCCCGCGCCGGGCATCGACATGAACGCCGTCTCGAAGAAGTCCTGCGCCCACGGATCCTGCTCGTCGACCCGCGTCGGCGCGGGGACCCCCGCGGCCGCGCAGTACTTCGCGAGGTCGGTGCGCGTCTGCCGATTGCCGGCCGTCCCGGTGTCGCTGATGAACACCTCCTCGGCGGGGAGGAGATGGTGGAAGGTCATCACCGGCGCGACGCGCATCTTCACGGTGTCGGTCGCGGTCTCGGTGCCGACCGTCACGGTGAGCGTGACGTCGACGAAGCCGTCCCACTTGGCCGTGTCGCGGACGATGTCCTTGGCCTCGATGGCGAGCTCGACGCCGGCACGGATCTCCTCCGCGGTGAACGTCGAGTCCTCGGCGAGCACCTCGAAGTCGGCGGCGCCCTCTCCGGTGCGCTTGAAGAGGCGAACCTTGTCCGCCACCTCCGCGGTGACCGAGATCGCCGCCGTCGCGGTGTCGGGAGCCTCCGCCCACGGCTTGGTCTTCAAGCGCGCGAGATCGAGCGCGTCGTCCGCGCCGTCGACGACCTCGTTCGCCGCGTCGTTGCATTGGACGAGGTCGACGTCGTCGCCGACCTTCTTGCAGCGAGCCTTGTCGTCGTCGATGTTCGCGAGGAACACCGCGCCGTTCTTGGCGTCCCACGTGGTCTTGACCGCGTCGGTCTCGTCGAAGCGGACCTCGCCGTCCCGGTTCGAGTCCGCGCGGAGGTCGGCCACGAGGGGCTCCGTGCCTGCATCCGGGGCGGGCGCGGGGGCCGGGTCGCTGCTGCCGGCGGTCACACTGCACGCGCTCACGAGGAGGACGGCGAGTAGAGGAGAGATGCGTCGCATCGTTGGATCGGCTCCGGTTCGGTGCACCACGGGCGCGCGTCAAAAGAACGCGTGCCACCCCCGTTGCGGCGCTGTGCAAGATCGTCGCCGTCGTGCCTTAGCCCGATTCTGCCAACCCGCTAGTCCTTTCACACGAAGCGTGCGGGATCCGACACCAACCGTGCGTGATCGGACGGTTCTCGCCCCATCAAGGCTTGCCGCGTCGCGTCAACGCCCTTCACCGCTTCTCGTGGTCCCGCGCAGCCGCCAGCACCTGATCGAGCCCCGCGGAGAGGAACCCGAACATCTCGCCACCGCTGGTCGACGTCACGTTGACGCGATCGAACGACCCACGGAAGGCACGCGCGACCTCGGGCATCGTCTCGGTGAGCAGCACCTCGCGGAGCCGAGCCTCGCTGAGGTCCCCGTGAGCGGCGCGCTCGAGACGGAGCAGCGCCGCGTCGGTCTCCCCCGCCTCGCGCTTCGCCTCGAGCTCGATGGCGGCCCGCTCGCGATCGGCCTCCGCCTTGCGACGCTGCCGCGCGAGGTCCGCTTCGAGTCGTTGCCCTGCGAGCGCGTCCTCGTGCTGCCTCGCCTCCTCGGCGCGGCGTCGCTCGACGACGAAGCGAGCTTCCTCCTCGGCCATCAGCTCCCGCCGCGACTGCTCTTCGACGCGCCGGCGCTCGGCGTCGAGACGCGCGCGCTCTTGCTTCACTCCGTCCTCGGCGACGAGTGCCTCGAGCGCGAGCTTCTCGCGATACGGCGCCTGCAAGCGCTGGAAGACCTCCTCCGAGAGGACCCCCACGTCCTGGATCTCGATCGTGTCGAGCACGACGCCCCATCCCGCCGAGGTGACGTCGCTCGCGGCCCCCTCTCCCGCGAGGATCGGCGCGATCTCGCCCATGAGCGCCTGCGCGACCATGTCCTTGCGATGCGTGATGCACTCGTCGAGCGTGAGCCTCGCGACGATACGTCGCGTCGCGCCGACGAACATGTCGCGCAGGATCTCGGTGAGCGAGGTGCGGTCCCCGTCGATCATGCGGAACGCGAGGAGAGGGTCGGCGATGCGATACACGGCCAGCCCGCGCACCTCGACGCCGACCTTCTCGACCGTCACCTGATCGGCCGAGAAGGTCAGCTTCGCGATCGATGTCGGTACGACGGCGACGCTGTCCCACGGCCACTTGAAGCACGAGAGCCCCTGGCCGGAGCGAATCACCCGGCCCCGTCGCATCTGGATGAGAAACTCGTTCGCGTTCGCGGTCACACGCCCCCAGCGAGGAATCGATGTCATCGCGGGCCCTTCATGCAAGCGAGGCGCCGCGCTCGAACGAGCGCATCTACGCGCAAAGCGGAGGGTTCGGGCCGCTCCGAGCACCACATTGAAGCCCCCGCCGGGGGCACACCTCCGCGCTTGCACCGGGGAGGTGCGGTCGGGTCTACCAAATCGGCGCCGGGCGCGCGATGATCCGCGCGGCATGCTGCGCTCGGTTTCCCTGGGACGACTCCTGCTCGACACGGGCGTCATCACCCAGGCCGTCCTCGAGGAGGCGCTGGCCATCCAGAAGACCGATCGGCGCCGACTCGGTGAGCTGCTCGTCGAGCGTGGCGTCGTGCATCCCCAGGAGCTCGCTCAGCTCCTCTCGCATCAGCTGAGCTGCCCGTGGATCTCGCTCGCGCATCTCGACATCGCGCCGGAGGTCCTCTCGCTCCTGCCTCGCAGCCTCGCCCTCGAGCACGCGGTCGTGCCGGTCCACCTGCGCATGTACAAGGGCAACAAGGTCCTCTACGTGGCGACGGACGACCCGACCGACGACGTCGCGCTCGACGAGTGCGGCATCGCGGCGAAGATGGCGGTGCGACCGATGGTTGCCGTGAGCATCGAGGTACGCGCCGCCCTCGCGCGGTTCTACGGCGGAGAGATGCCCGTCACGCCCGAGCCGCCGAAGGCCGTCGCCAGGCCCGCGGCGCCCCCCGTGCCCCCTCGCTCGAAGAAGACCTCCATCCGCGAGTCGATCGAGGAGATGGAGATCCTCGAGATCGAGGAGGAGCCGTCCCAGAAGAAGCGCGCGCCCACCATCCTGGTGCTCAACGCGCCGCCGGCGTTCCTTGTAGAATGCACCGAGGTCGCGAAGTCCCTCACGGCGACCCTCGTCGACGGCGCCATCGGCAACGCCGCCGAGCTCGTCGAGGAGCACCGGCCCTGCGCGATCGTCGTCACGGACGACGTCTACGCGTTCGACCGGTCCAGCCTGAACCGCCTCGCGCTCGACAACGACGCGCACCTCGTCGTCTGGAGCGAGGAGGTCGGCGGGCGGCAGCTCGAGCCTCTGCTCGCGGGAGCCATCTCACGCTGGGGCCGCTCCTCGTACGAGAAGGGCGCGATCGTCGACGGCCGGTACGAGCTCCTGCGCGATCTGTCCGACGAATCGAATCGAGGGACGGGCTCGCGATGGGAGGTGCGCAACGTCCGCACGGCGCGGCGCTCGCTCCTCGCGCTCGCGGTCAGAGCGGACGACGGCGAGGAGAACGCGGTGGCCATCCGCCGTGAACAGAAGGCGCTCGCGCGCGTCACGCACCCCGGCGCGGTCGAGCTGCGCGACGCGGGGACGACGGAGCTCGGTGACCCGTACATCGTGCTCGAGCCCATCGAAGGTCGCACTCTCGACGGCCTGGTGGTCGCGCGGACGAAGCTCATCTCCGACGACGTCTGCTCCATCGTGCTGCAGGTCGCGGACGTGCTCGCGGCGGCGCATGCCGTCGGCGTCGTTCATCGACAGGTCGGCTCGGACAACATCATCGTCGCCCGCGACGGCTACGGCCTCGAGCACGTGAAGCTCACGAGCTGGGGACACGCGACGACCGGCGACGCCTCCGCCACCGAGATTCGCCTCGACATCGAGGCGCTCGGGGTCAGCGCGTTCGAGGCCCTGACGGGCAAGCATCCGAAGACCGACGAGGACGTGGAGGCCGCGGGCATCCCGCGTCCGCTCGCGGCCGTCATCGCGCGGGCGCTCGCCTCCGACGCCACGGCGTTCGAGTCCGCAAAGGACCTCGCCGCGGCCTTGCTCGAGGCCGTCCCCACCTGTCGCGAGCGGACGCAGCTGCTCGATGCCTCGCCGCTCGCGCGCGACGAGATGCTCGGCCCGCCGCCCTCCTCGCCCGGCGCCGACCAGCGTCGCTACGCGCGCGCGCCGTATCGCACCCCCGTTCGGATCGAGGTGCCGGGCATCGGCGCCGTCGACGGTCGGACGGAGGACATCTCGGGCGGCGGCCTTCTCGTCGTCTCGCGTGGAAGCGTGAAGGAGGGCACGGAGGTCACCGTGAGGTTCGCCCTGCCGCTCGACGGACGCGTCGTCTCGGAGGCCGCCGTGGTGAAGTGGTCTCGCGCGGCGAACATGGACGACAGCTCGGGGCTCTGCGCGATCGGCGTCGCGATCTCCGAGAGCTCGGCGGAGACGCAGCGTCAGATCGAGCGCTACGTCGCGCTCATGGGCGACGGCAGCGAGACGACGTTTTCGACCTAGATCAAGTGAACTTCGGCGGCCGGCGCTCCATGAACGCCTGGAGCGCCTCGGTGAGATCGTTCGAGGCGAGGAACGCGGCGTTCCAGACGGCCACGAAGCGTTCGGCGTCGGCGACCTTGCCGCCCTCGCCGAAGGCGAGCACCTGCTTGACGCCCTGGACGACGACGGACGAGTTGTTCGCGATCTCCCGGGCCATCGCGCGCGCGGCCTCGAGGAGCTTCGCCTCGTCGTCGTAGACGTCGTTCACGAGACCGATGCGCAGCGCGCGCTCTGCGTCGATGTCCCTGCCAGTGAAGGCGAGCTCGCGCGTGTGCCCGTGTCCGATGATGCGCGGCAGCCGAGCGAGGCTCCCCATGTCGGCGACGATCGCGATCTTCACCTCGCGAACGCTGAGCTTCACGTCGCGTGACGCGATGCGCACGTCGCACGCGGAGATGAGGTCGACGCCGCCGCCGATGCACGGGCCTGCCACCGCGGCGATGACGGGTTTCCGGCACTGCTCGACGGCGTCGAAGCCGCGCTGCATCTCGATGATGAGGTCGAGCAGCTTGGCGCGCTCGCTCGCAAGATTGCCGGGCGCGAGGTGAGGCATGAGATCGCCGGCCATCGCCTTGAGGTCGAGGCCGTACGTGAAGATGCCCTTGTCGCCGCGCACGATCACGACGCGTACGGCGTCGTCGCGTTCGAGCGAGCGGAAGACCTCGGGCAGCTCGCGGAAGAACGCGGGGCCCATCGCATTGCCCTTGCCGGGCCCCACGAGACAGACCTCGGCAATTCCATTGGCCCGCTCGACCCGCATCGATTCGTAGGTGCTCACGGCGAGCATCCTAGATCACGCGCGGCGCGGTCGCACGCGCGGGCGTACACGCACGAGTCAGCTCAGGCGGCGGCCTGCTGCGACATGAACTCTGCGAGTCGCTCGGCGACGTACGCCGCGGAGTCCGCGACGCGGCTCGCGAGCCTCTCGTCGGCGTCGATGATCTCGATGACGGCGACGCAGCGACCCCACGCCATGGCCGGCACGGCGACGCGGCCGTCGTCGCGCTCGGCTGCGCTCTGCTGTGGCTGAGGATCTAGACGCCGCCGCTCTCGTCGGGTGCCGGTCTCGCGTCCTCGAAGCTCATCG